>Ga0307380_10001564_pt1 | contig 33388 bp, 19 predicted proteins | sample UN3MG_FD_202239 | JGI IMG/M metagenome (GOLD analysis project Ga0307380, IMG submission 202239) | Soil microbial communities from Risofladan, Vaasa, Finland - UN-3 | ecosystem: Environmental > Terrestrial > Soil > Coastal area > Acid sulfate soil | place: Finland: Risofladan, Vaasa | collected...
GCAGCTATGCGTAAGCTCCTGCACATCGCCTTCGGAGTGCTCCGAAGGCGCCAGCCCTTTGCGGCTTTGGGAGAGAATCTTGCTTGACAATACAGTATCTCCCACTTGAACCTTCCACCGCTGGCGGAAACGCTTCAGGGGCGCGGAACAGATGATCCGCACCCCTGGAACGATTCGCCCCGCAGGTGGGGCTCACTTTATCTCTACGGTCGCTCCCTGCTCTTCGAGCTTTGTCTTGAGAGCCTGAGCCTCTTCCTTCGGAACGCCAGCTTTCAGAGTCTGCGGAGCAGACTCGACGAGGTCCTTAGCCTCCTTCAGACCCAAGCTGGTCACTTCACGCACCACCTTGATAACCTGGATCTTCTTCTCGCCAACGGCGGCCAGTATCACGTCAAAGGCCACCTTCTCCTCCGGGGCAGCAGCCTCGGCCGCCGGTGCCGCGGCCCCCCCAGGAACTCCCGCAACCGCTGCCAGTGCCGCGGAGACACCGTATCTCTCCTGAAGAGCCTTCACCAGCTCACTGAGTTCAAGCACCGTGAGATTGTCCAAACTCTCGATGAGTTTTTCAATCTGCGTTCCCGTCTTCTTAGTCGCCATGTGGTTCACCTCCTCTTTGTGGTTGTGTTCTAAGCGCTAAACCCAGGCGGAGCCGCCTCACGCAGCCTTCTTATCTGATACCGCCTGAATCGTGTATACCAAGTTCGACATGAGGCTTTGCAGAGTGCCAACGAAGTTGGATATCGGCGCCTGGATCGAGCCTATCATCTGAGCCACGAGGACCTCCCGAGGCGGCGCCTTGGACAGAGCCTGCATCTGATCCGCGCCGTACACCCGGCCCTCGATAAAGCCTCCCTTTATGCTCAACGCCTTATGCTCGCGCGCGAAATCCGCAATCGCCTTCGCCGGGCCAACCGGCTCATCGTGCAGGAACGCCACTGCCGTGGGACCTACGAGCAACTGCCCCAAGCCCTGCTCCGCCAGCTCCTCGGCGGCCAGCTCGAAGAGCGTGTTCTTCACAACTCTGTAGTCCGCCCCGGCTTCCCGGAGTTTGCGACGCAGCGCAGTGATCTCGCTGACGGTCAAGCCGCGATAGTCGGTCAAGATCAACGCGCTTGCGCCCTGGATAGTCTCCCGCAGCTCGCGCACCAGCTCCACTTTGTCTTGTCTTGGCAATAATATCACCTCCATCTCGCGCAGCAGCGAGCCGTATTTCGGAGAGTGCGCTGTATTCGGCTGCCGCACAAACCAAAAGGGGATCGCCGTAGAAACCGGGATCCCCTAGAATTACGCGTCTGGCCCAGTCCACCCTTGCGTGGACCATCGGCCTTACCGCTCCCAGCCTCGGTAGGCGGCTGCAGAAGCCCTTAGGTCTCTCGACACCTACTGTCTACGGCATTCGCACTAGCAATTGTGTAGCCCATGTATAGTAACACCCTCCGCGCCAGCCTGTCAAGTGCCGGCTGCTAGATCAGCTTACGGGATAACGCCAATGCCGGTGCCAGCCACAGGCGCTTCGGGCACGATCTTCGGCGTCAGGAAGATCAGCAGCTCCTTATCATCGGTGTTCCTATTGGTCACTCTGAACAGCGGCCCGATAATGGGCAGGTCTCCGAGCAATGGAATCTTGTCAACAGTCTCGCTAGTGTTCTTGCGGATGAGGCCGCCGAGCACGATGGTCTCGCCGTCATTCACACGCCGGGTGGTCTCAATCCACTGGCTGTTCACGATGGGAAGCTGCATGTCTCCTGTAGAAACGAACTTCTCGATATCGGAGAGCTGCGGCCTCACTTCCACCGTGATCGAGTTATTCGCACTGTTGACCCTTGGCAGCACCTCCAGGAGGCTAGTTACGGCGTAAGTGTCCACCCACGACGAAGTGGTCGGCGTGCCGGTGGCTCCGTATACGGTGGTCGAGTTCAAGTACGGAACTTGCGTCTCGAACCCAATCCTGGCCGGCACGTTGTTCATGGTCGTAACTATCGGCGCGTTGGTCAAGCTGCCCTTACTCTTCGTAAGCTGGGCCCTCAGATTTGCCATCACATTGCCGCTCGCATAGCCGATTATGACGTTGCCAGCAGGGTTGAAGTTAGTCGAGAAACTGGTGCTCATTCTATCCACTGCCCAGTTTATGCCAAGGCTGTCCAGCTCGCTCGTGGATACTGTCACAAACATCGCCCTTATCCAAATCTGCTTCGGCGCGACATCAAGCATGCTGATGATAGTCTTCAGCTCGCTGATGCCTTCATCAGTGCCGCGGACGATAAGCGAGTTATCCAGCTCGTATGGCATTGCGTACTCTACCCCCGCCGGAAGCAGACCGGCACCCTGCTGGGTCCCAGGCGCAGCACCTGCCTGACCCGGTTGCACGGCGCGTCCCGTGACACCGGGTACTACTCCTCGTCCCGGGCCGCCGGCAAAGCCGGGAGGAGTAGGCGGGTACTGGGCTGCTTCAGCTCCCGGGCCGGCCGCGCGCTGGGCGTAAGACGAGTCGCTCTTCAATGACTCGGTCATTGGCGGCGTGGGTTGACTCGGCACAAACATGGGGGTGAGACTACCATCGGGCCTCTGAACGAACACGCCAGGCTTAACAACCGCTGCCTCGATTCTTGCAGCGTCATCGCGGTTGTACAAACCTAGAATCCACATCATGTCAAGGGGTCTCGTGTTATAGAGCTTTATCGTCTCGACCTTCGTATCTCGTCGAGCTTCGTGGTCGTCGAGAGCCGAAAGTCTGCCGTGCGCAGCGAAAGATCCGTCAACCAGTGGGACACCGGGCTCCGGAGCTGCGCTGGCGGAAGGTGGCAGCGATGGTTGTGCCTCCATCTTGCCCCCTATGATGTATACACCGTCTGGCTGCCGCTGCCAACTGCATCCGACGCTCTGCACGACGTACTTGAGAGCTGTCTCGAGCGGCACACCATTCAGCATCGCCGTAACTCTCTTTTGCTTTGCGTCCGGGTCGGCGATAATAATGCTCTGCTTGCTATCACTCATGAGTATTCGCACGACCTGCGACAGATCAGCATCAACCACGTCCAAAGATATGGCGTCTGATGCCGCCGGAGCGCTATTGAACTGCGCTCCTACCGGTGCAGCGCCGCCAAGAGCGGCGAGAAACATCACTACTAGCACCGCTGCTGCACCAGGCGCACAGACTCGGCGCTTTTGTACCCAAACCATTGGTTCCCCTCCCCCGGATATTCTGCCATCGTGTTCTGCAAATCCCGATTCAGTATGGCATCATTGGTGGGCCATAGCCGCCGCTGCTGCGGCCATAGCCGCCACTGCTGCGGCCATAGCCGCCACTGCTGCGGCCATAGCCGCCACCGCCGCCGTAGCCGCCGCCGCCGTAGCCGCCACCGCCGTAGCCGCCGCCACCATAGCCGCCGCCACCATAGCCGCCACCGCCGTAGCCGCCGCCACCGCCCAAGCCACCGCCGTAGCCGCCACCACCGCCCAAGCCACCGCCCAGGCCGCCCTGCCTATAGCGCGAACCGGTCGTGCGCAATCCGAAAAGCTCGGCGATCTCGGCAACGTCGGCGTAACCTATGAATATCTTCTCGAACGATTTCTCGGGCTCCAGCGTAACGTCGGTACCGGTAACTCCCTCGGTCGGCACGAACTCCGCCATCAATTCCTTCTGAGGGCTGATCGTATACACACCGCCCGCCTTGTTCACAGTCAGCCCACACGCCTTCAGCACCGATTGCAGGGCGGTTGTGAACGAGACGTCTTTCAAGTTCACGTCGGTTACGAAGCCCTGGACGTTGGCGTCCAAGACATAGCTGAGACCGCTGCCCTCAAACAGCACCTCCAGCACATTTCGGACCGGCGCATCCTTGAAACGCATAGTTACGAGCTTCTCAGCTTCGCGGTCTGTCTGCGCTGCCGCCGGGCACGAACCCAGCGCAACAGCTAAGATCACTAGCAGAATCATCACCAACGCGTATTCTCTACTCTTCATAGCCTCACCCACTCCTTGTAGTCACTGCCCCCGAATAACGCTGCTTAGTATGACGTCCGAACTCTCCAAAAAGTTCGCCGCCACTCGTTTGCTTATCCACAACCCCTACCAACTCATTGCCCCAGGCGGCACAGGCCCTGCCGGGGAAACAGGACTGCCGGGCGGGGGCACATAACCTCCCTGACCAGCGGTGACCGCACCAGCCATGTTCACCTTGATGGTCATGGGCGTCCTTGTATCCAATGTCTTCAGAATAATGGAGTTTGGCTGAATGCTGTCAACCATAACTCTGGAGCCACCTCTCGTGACTATCATGCCGGGCCGGACGATGTCGGCCTGGCCGTTAGTCTCCAATATCGCGGCTATCTTTCCGTTCCACATTACGCCAGCCATTCGTCTGACCGGCTGGGGCGGCAGAACCTCTTCCACCTCGACCTTCGGCGCAAACACTGCAGCAGGTGCAAGGCGCTCACGCCTCACATTTGGCATATAATACTCCAGCATGTGCGCCCTGTTTAGCGGCCCGGTGAACGGCTCGAACGGGTCCTTCCGATACGGCAGCATCGGCGGCTGCTTTGCCATAGCGGGCGCCGCCGGCGGTCCGCCTACTCCAGGCACAACCCCCGGCGGAACAGTTGGGGCCCCAGGAGCCGTGGGCATCGCTCCAGTGGGCGAGGGATACGGGGGCACTATAGTGCCCGCAGGCTGGCCTCCACCGCCTATCTTGCCGGTCATTTTCAGGAACACAAGCACAACAACGATTATGATTACTCCGGTGCCGGCCGCGACTATAGGCAAGTTCTTACGATCTTCCAGCCAGGCTTTTACGCTTCCCATCGGCAAATCCCTCAAGCCCCTGCCTGCGCAAGCCGACAGTGCCTGCGAAGCGGCATTCTCCGTCCCGGCATGCGCCGGAGTTCCACTCAGATGCCGGGCACACCTTCTACCGCTGTCCCGCTGGCAATCACCGCGCAGGCGGCGGAACTGGCGCTGCCATGCCAGGCACCGCTCCCAGCCCCGCCTCTGCAGTACCCGCCGCCATTGGAATAGCGGGTCCCGCTTCCCCCCTCGGGAAGATGTACACGGTCACTGTGTATTCCGCGGTCATGCGTGGGCTGGTGCCGGATAGAACTGCCGGGTCTATCTGAACCAGCCGGTTGAACCCATTCCAGGACTGCAAGTGCGCCAATATTGTCCTGAAATCGCCTTTGACGCTGAAAGCGCCAATAGGGATGCTGATAAACGTGCCGTCTATATCATTCGGATTGGCCGGAGCAGGCGGCACCTGCACATCGGTAGCAAGCTTCACGCCGGTCTTGGCGGGCCAGCTTTGGAGCAGAGGTCCCAGTGTCTCGCCCTGCTCTTTCCAGAGCGCAATCATTCCCTGAGTGCGGTCCTGGAACGAGATCGAAGGCATCTTAGTCCTCAGATACTGCTCATATCTCGCCGTCACGACACGGTTGTTCATTTTCGCAGCCGCAAGCTTGGCTTCAACCGACGCCTTCTGCATCCACTTCTGCTCAGCCGTCTGGTATCTCGCGTTCAGAGACGCTATCTCCTTATACGAATTCTTTATGACAAGGAGGTACAGGCCCACAATCACGAGGACACATGCGAAAGAGCCGATAAAGACCACATGCACTGTTCTTAACTTAGATCCGCCCATTCCTGAACACCCTCTGAACGCACCGCGAAGAACCGTCTGCCAAGCTGCGTATTAACCCCCGCTTGGCGGAGGCCCGGCAGCTGGCATACCAGGCACCACAGCGCCTGGGCCTTGAGCGCCCACACCGGCGTATGCCGGAGGAGCAATCGGCTGAACCAGCGCACAAGTGACCTGAAAGTCAAACCCCGTGGTCGGCCCCGCCTCAGGAGCACCTGGCGTGGTGGCGCCCGCTCCGCCGCCTGCTGGCGGCCAGCCTGGGACTCCGCTGATGGCAACGGAGTTGAACAGATGCGTCGCCCGATACATATTCATCAGGTATCTGCCGCAGTCCCCAAGAGTTCGAGCACGAGCGTCGATCACAAGCTGGCTGCCTGATGGTGCAAGCGACCGATACTGTACCCGGCTATACGTATACTTCGCAAGCTCTTCGTAAAGCCTGGGCGCCTGCAGATTGTAGTCCATCACACCTTCGATGAAGCCCACCTTCGCCTGGACAACCGGTATCCTGCTCTCCTCGGCCTGGACCGCCTGCTCCAGCCTCATTACCTCCTGCGCCCTCATCTCCATGTCGGCGACTTGTGCCTGCAACTGCTTCTGCTTATTGCTCAGCATGATCCACCAGCCGAGCATACCGAACACCACCGCAATAAACAGCAAGCCAAAACCCATTGCGGCTCTGCGAACCTTGCGCTTTTCGTAAATATATGCGGGAAGTAGGTTGATCTTAAGCACGGTAAGTACTACTCTCCTATCATATCCCTGATCGCCAATCCAACGCTTACCGGGAAGATTGCAGCCACTTCCTCGAGGTAACCCTCCGAGAGGGATCGCGAGAACACGGTCATGCCCTGCAGGGGATTAGCGACAGCCACTGGTATCCCCAAATCGTTCTGCAGGAGCTTGTCCAAATCCTTTATCTTGGCGGTGCCGCCGCAGAGCAGGATTCTATCCGGCTGGCCGCGGAATCGGCTGGCGTAGTACTCGAGCGACCGTCTGATCTCCACGGTCAGGTCGTTGAGCACCGGCGCTATGTTATCGAATATGACTTCCTGAGAGACATCCACCGGCTCTTCCGGCCTGCCTTCATCCGAAGGCGAAGGCGGCGCGGGCACTGGCAGACTTGCCTCTCCCATGTCGCCGGCCGCGGATACGGAAAGAACCTGTTCGGGTTCTGGTGCCATCGCAGGACTCTCCTCGCCTACCGAAAGGTCAAAATCAATGACCGGCTTCAGCGCTTCCGGCGCCTCCGGAGCAGCCGCGCCGATGTCTATATCAAAGTCCGGCACGCCTCCGCCGGCGCCAGCTTTCGGCTCTTCGGCAGGCGGTCCATACCCGAGGCCGGGAATAAAGTCGAAGCCTACATCCGGGCTCTCCTCCTCTGCCGGGGCTGACACACCGATTGTCGGACCCGGAGCCGCCAAGTCGGCCAAGGGCTCCACGCCAGGAATGCCAACGGGCGGGCCGGCTTCACCTAACCTATCCAACAGCACGACAGCTCGTTCACGCTTCAGGCGTTCGGCTTGCTGCACTGATATGTTCAGGCCGTCGCTCAACGCACGAGTAATCGCATCGCCGGCGATAGGCAGGGTTCTCGGGAACGCGAGAAGGCCCTCCTGGTACACCGCGAGTTCGGTCGCCATCGCCCCTACATTGACTATTGCGACGGTTCCCTCGCCGGCGCCGTTGCCTCCCACCTCGATCAAGGCTCTTGATACCGCCAGAGGCTCGACGTCAATGGCGGACGGCTCAAGCCCTGCCGCAAAGAGGGTTTCCATGTGGCGGTTGACGACCTCCTGCTGGGCAACCGCCAGCAGGACTTCCATGTTCTGATCGTCCGGTGAGGCAGCCGGGCGTTCGACAGGCTGGAAGTCCATCATCACTTCGTTCGCCGCAAAGGGGACGTGGCGCTCAATCTCCCATTTCATCGTCTCGGCCAGCTCCGGCTTGGTCATCTTCGGAACTTCTATTATTCGCACGATAACGGAGGACTGGCCGGAAACTGAGGACACGGATCGCTTGCATGAAATGCCGCTTTCCAGCAAGAGCTGGCGAAGCGCCCGCCCAAGCGCCTGAGGGTCTACGATTACCTCATTCTCTATAGCGCCAGTGGGGGTTGGAGCTACGCCAAGAGCCGTGATCTGTATGCCGTCCTTGCCCGGCCTGGCTTCGACGACTTTGATCAAGCTCGAGCCGATGTCCACCCCTACGGTGGGGCCGCCGCTCGATTCGCCTAGTAAACCCATGTGAAAACTCCATCAGATGCGCCGGATGCCCCGGCTCCAAACAGCCAACTCACAAGTCGCACGTGGGACGTACGCCGGAAGCTAATGCGCAGACACCAAATGTTATCACTTCCCAGTCCGATTGTCAACAAGCCGCCAGTGAAAAAGACCCGAGTAAATGCGACCTTGCAGAGCCGCCTATTGGGGCCCGACCGTTGCCGGGCAGACACATCCCGAAATGCCCGCCCATACAACTTACTCTACACATTCGCGCTCAATACTCGCGCTGCCCGTAGAACCGGGGACTGACGGCCTCATAGTACACGTCGGTACTCCCATCACGAGTGCTGGTCCAGAATACCCAGACACTGTTGCTATCCCAGTCTCTGAACGCATTCACCTGGCCCTCGTTCACCATCACGCTGGTGAGAGTCCCGAATGTAACCGGGCCGGCGCCGTGGCGGCTGATACCGTCCTCGGCAAGCCGTATGACATAATTCTCCGAGTCCTGTACGCCGGACGAATCCCTGTAGCTCACAGTAACTTTCCTTGGCGTCATCACGGGCCTGGATGGATCGCTTAGATCCAGCTCGACCGCATCCTCGCCGGTGAAGTACAGCGTGTTCTTGACCCAGTCCACCTCGACCGGCTGTGTCGCCTCGGGAACGGCACTGATTGTCGGCGCCTTCGTACCAAAGTCCATGCCGATCTGGCGCTCCAGCTTGACCATGTACCTGAAAGCCTTGTAGTGGATGCCGGTGCCGGGCTTATCGAGGCCGGGCCGCCGCCAGAATACCCAGAGCCTGTCGGTCCGCGGAGAGTTGCCACTGACCCAACTGCTCGGCACGAAGAACGGATTGCCCAGCACAGTCGAAACGTAGCGCGGGTTGCTGAGGAAGTCGAAAACGGCACACGGCGAGACGTCCGACTTCGCATCCGCCTTGATGCCGTCACCGACCGAAAGGCGGTACGCCCTCGGCCTGTACTCCGCGATGACGGCCGCAGTCGGTTCGGGCGCCTTCAGGAACCTCACCGTACCGGCCACCGGGTTAATCACAACCGCCCGGAACAAGCTCCGCAAGGTAGGATCGCCGCTGTAGTCGAAGACCATGGACCCGGTCGTCGGGTCTTTCGTAGACCGGCCAACGTTGAGGTCATGGCGCGTCGCGGGGTCGTTCCGGTTCGTAAGCACGTAAACCTTGAAATCCGAGGCCCAATCCACATCCTTGGAATACCAGATCGCACCAGTCGCGTCGCGAGTCAGTTCCTCGCCGGGAGCGCCCGCGGGGTCGCTGGGCTCCACGTCTCCCCTGCTCGGGAGCGTCACCATCACCAGAGGCCAGTGGCCGCCCTCCTTGTGAGAAGCCTGAGCGTCCTTCGGCTTGTAGCGGCTGAGGTAGATGTCGCTGTTCTTGTGGTACGTCGAGTATCCGGAGTACACCACATCCAACATATAGCCTATATTATTGCCCCACCATCGCCACACAGGAGACGGCTCCGCCGCGGAGCTGAGGCCCTTGGGCAGAGGAAGCTGCGCTTCGTTCGTCCACATCATCGCATCATCCGGCTCAGGATTCGCATTGTAGTATATGCGCAGCCTCTCGCTGTTGCCGCCATACCAGAACGACCAGAGCATGGGATCCCCGTTGAGGCTTGTGAATGGGAACCGCGTGACAGCGCCCCGGATGCCGGACTTCGGCATGGTCCAATCGGACGTGCTGTTATAAGTCATTCCAGTCGGCTCTCCGGACGCCAGCTCCGTGTAGAAGACCTTGTACGCGATCTGCTTGCCCGTGCTCCCAGTGGCTGCGGAGGTCACGGCCTGCGCCTGCCCGCCAAAGAACAACCAAGTCCTCGGCTCTTCAGGGTCCCAGAGGTTGACTATGGACGGGCTGGTGAACCTGACGCTCTCCGGCTGCACCTCCCGCTGGAAGAGACTGTTGAGGTCCACCGGGTGCGGCGACGGGAAGGGCGCGCCGGGGCCGGCCGCGAGGTCCGTCGGGCTCCACCACCGAGTTGGATCCACCGACGAGAATCGCCACCGCGTCATCGGTGTCGTCGGTGTCGTCCCGAGAGGCTCGCGCTCAAGCTTGGATATATGCAGATACCACGGATCCGTGGCAGTGGGATCAGCATTCCCCAGGATGTCCTTTCCATAGCGCGAGCTGGCCCACACAAGGCAGATGTTCCCCGTTCCCGGGTCCATGTCCGCCGCCGGAGTCACGTCGCCCGTTATGACGGGCCCCACCGGCCCTGAATCGAGGTGAGGCACACTACCGGGAGTGAAGCCGTCCGTAAGCCTGGCCTCCCGGACGCGGACTTGCAGGTTGATGATGGGATTGCCCAGCGATTCCTCAGCCGCGCCGTATACGCCGTCGGCGCTGGCGGGATTACCGCCCCCATCCTCGAACAGCGTGAGCGGCCCGAAGTACCTTCCGGCGGGCTGGCCGAGCGGCACGGCGGCGCTGACCCTGGGCTCATAGTCTGCAGGATTGAGTGTGAAGTCAGGATATCTCCCATACAGCCGCTCCGGGAGATCGGGAACTGTGAGCTTCGGCTCCGTCTCTCCCACCCTCGCCTTATGGAACGTCCGCGAGCGGTTGGGCGCCAGTATCGGCGACACCACATCGTCCCAGAAGAGCGGATCGAGGCTGCTCGTAAGGCATGCCTCCGGGCCGCGCAGATTCGCCACCGGCAGCGCGGGCGAACCGCTGGGGATATAGAAGCCGAACGGCCCTGATGGCTGATAGAGTGCGCCCGGAGGCACTGGCGGCCCGGCCGACGGATCCTGCACCACGTCGCTCAGCAGGCCCGGCCAGTTGGGTAACAGCCCCGCCCGCAGGTTCAGCAGATTCGTGTTTCCAATGTTGTAGGCTGTAAACGGCCTGAACCATTCGGCAAACGACAGCAGGTTCTCATCCAGGTTGTCGCGGAACGGCGCCGGAGTCCCAGCAGCCTCGTCGGGAACCATTCCGAAGCCGTGCGGGACCTCGCCGATGTCTATCATTGTCTGCTCGACCCTCGCCCGGCGGTCTGCAGGAACGTGGAGGCCGAATGTGAACTCCCGGTACGCTTCCACGTGGTCCTTCTTCTTGCTGGTAGTCGGCATGCCGGGATCGGCAGGCTTTTGCAGATGACCATCGTTGTTGGAGTCCACGTAAGTGTAAACTGTGCCCTTGTAACCGGTAATCGGTAGGAAATCCGTGGTACCCGTGGACGCCGGCATATTCGCCGGCTGGAAGCGCGGAATCGAGACGGTTACGCTGGCAGGATTCTCGGCCGCTGTCCATGTCCCAGCCGCAGGTGGGATGTCACCAATCTGCTGCGTCCCTGGCTGCAGCTCCACCGGCTCGGCGGACGGATCCCGCCCTTGAACCAGCGTCGAGAGCTGACGGCCGGGGATGTCGGGGTAATCCTCGCTGATGTTCGGCGTGTTCGTGCTGCTGAGCGCGGGCGGAACCTCCCAGGCCTTAAACTGCAGGTCTATCGGGCTGACCACCTGCGTACGACCGCCCATCCACTTCAGATCGTACAGCTCGAGCCGGAACTTCCTGATGCGCTCGTTAATGCATGACAGGAGGCTCCTGTCGTAGACCTTTACGTCCCTTGCAGCGGATGTCGTGTTGTGCGAAGCATATCCGGCCCACTCATACGGGTATGGTACTTTCGAGGCGTTGCCATTCTCCGATGCGAACCCGGAATCGCGGCTCGTAGTGCCGGCATTGTCATCCAGACCTATGAGGTTCTCGACGCCACTTGGATCAACAGAGATCAGGCCGAGCGGATTGTTTATGGCGAAGCGCTGGTGCGCGCTCCCCTCGGCCCACGGGTGCTTGAGCACGTAGACCTCTTCGCTGCTAGTGGCCTTCCTGTCCGTACTCCTCGGGCGCTCAGCGATTTCCGTGGCGAATATCTCGAATTCCGACCCAGGCGCCTGCAGCTTGCCCTTCACGGAGCCGTTCAGCGTGTATTCCAACGTAGTGTAGAAAACCGCTTTATTGTCTTTTCTGAAGTAGTTACACTTGTTCTCTATGGGAAACCCTTCGGTGACGTCCGCGCCCGCGCCGGTGTCCACCGACTTGATCGTCACTTTGACCGTGTGCTTGGACTCCAGCTTGTCCGTGAAACCGTCCTCGCCGGGATTCTTCCAATTGGCCGAGTCCTTGTACCTCTGATTCGGGTCGAGCAGGCCCCAGACGATGATACACATGGTCTCGCCCCACTCGTACTTGAACTTGTCGCTGGTGTCGGTCTCTCCGCGAGCCAAATTGTGGAGATCGGTCTCCCCACCTGGCAGCGCAATATCTGCAGCGCCGTCCCTGCTCGTTTTCGCCGCTGCCATAAACGCGTCGTAATCGGCTTTCAAGAACAAGTCTATCTGCGGCTTGGCCTCTTGTTTCAATTCGTCCTCGTCCTCATCCACATCCGAGCCGCCGGTTCCGGGCCGAGCGCCGACGCCCACGTTCCAAACCTCCACGCCGGTGCCGGCGGCATCCTGTCTCGTCGAGAACGCCCATGTGTAGCCGCCCATGTCGCCTACGTAAATCCTCTGCGCGTGAATCGCCGGGGACGACCAGACGTCGCCGTACAAGTCCCACCACCAGTCTCTCTCAGGCGTGCTGCCGAGGTTCACGCGGCAGATGCGGGCGCCATCGGTGCCGACGAACGCCATAGGCGTGTTCGACAACGGATTGTTCTCGGCGTCTGTGGTGTCCGCGACCACCGTACCCGCAGGGCTGGAGTACATACCGCCGCCCAACTGCGGATAAGTGGCCGCCGGATCCGTCCCCCAGACCCCGCTCCCGATGAGGCCGTCACCCGTCTGGGAGTTGATCCCGTAGAAGCGGCCGTCGGTGGAGCCGATGAACAGGCCGGGCACGACGTTGCCGGACGCATCGCTTGTATTCATCAAGAGCGGAGAGGCGTACACGAAAGCCCCTACGCCCTCACTCCCCGGAGTCGGAGCGGGATACCACCAGTCCGGAGTCCCATCGGCTTGATCGAGCGCGAGTATCCGGCCCTCCGGGTCGAAGTCGAATCCCTCGCTTCCCCAGGCGCCCAGCCCAACGTAGACATACTGCCCGACCGCTGCGGTGCTCGTAATCTGTGGAAGAACCTGCGGCAGGTTGTCCGGGTCTACAGGCGTATCCAGGGCGGGCTTCGGCGGCCAGACCCATTGAAGCCGATCGTCAAGCTGACTGCTCGTGAGCAGAGCGTACACGTGGCCGTCCGTGGAGCCGATGTACAGAGTGTCGCCCGCCTGGTTCATGGTCGGAGACGCGTAAACGGGACCGATCGGATGTGGGTTGGTATTATCATTAGGGTCTGGGTATGTCCACACCGGATCCGGCTGCCCGATTTCGAGCTTGTAGACCCGGCCCGTCTTAGTGCCGACATAGACGTAGTCCGCCCAAGCAGGCGGGTCGGATCCCGGCTTTGCCTCACGCCTAACTATCGGCGAGGAGAACTCGAAACCGCCCAGGTCGGCCGGGACAACCTTTATCGCGTCCGCAACGACGTATGCCTTCTCAGGATCGTAGCCGGGTGCGATGCCGGAGTAAAGCACGGTCTCGTTGCGCAACTCGATGGTTATGTGCTCCTGGGCTTCGAGCGAGAACGCAGAGCCCAGACGAGCCCACCGGCCGCCCCAACGCTGATTCGCGGAGGCTGTCACCCCGTTCAGCGGGGTACTGGGCGTAGTTATCTTGTACCTCGCATCAGGGATGTAATAGGCGGTCCCGGTCGAAGGTGGAATCCAGGCGTAGACCGCATACCGGCCCTTCTTCTGGACTTCACAAGACCACGCAATAGTTGAGAGTGTAGCGCCGCTGTCATCAAGCCGGACGGCCTTCACATACATATAGGTATCGCCGCCGTAATCCTGATAGCCGGCGCGTGTGATCGTGGGAACGAGCCAGGTCTCGGCATTGTTGACAGCCGAACCCGGATCGGGGTCGTCCAGGAAATAGCCAGGTCCCCGCCAGATGAAGCCGCCCGTCTGCGTGTCGAGCACGTAAACCGTGCCATCGGCTGCAGGGATGACGGCCGCTTCCGCGCCGGTAACAAGGTCCGCGATTGTCGGGGTCGAAGAGATGCCCTTCTCTATCCAGTTGTGCTGATCGTCTGCCGGGAACTGCCACTTCTGCAAGCCGCGATCATCCGCGTAGGCGCCTATCCCGGAATCCGTCTCCGTGCCCAAGGCATGGACGAAGCCCAGGTCCGCGGCGCCCCAGAACTCGTCAACCGCTTCCAGCGACACGTTCCTGGTCACGCAGGTCAAGACCAGTGGGGAGTTCTTGCTCACAACGGGCGAGGAGAGAACCATGCCCGGGTCCTGCTCGATCATCACCGCATCGGCGACTACAAAGCTAGGGATCAGACTGCCGTCGTAGGTGCGTTCGTCAGTCTGGTTGGTCAGCGTGACCTCGATCGTCTGAGTCACAGCGGGCAGCGCAGGGACCGGCACGTGGAAGGCTCGCTCGCCAAGGCCGAGCCACGATCCGCCATAGGTCTGGTCTAGGAGATACTCGCCGACCTCGACACTGTTTATTGTCACCGTGTAGTGCGCATCCTGACAATGCGTTTTCCCTTCGTACTTTTGCGATGGAAACCACACGTAGATGCGAAAGTCGGCAGGGGTCTGGGCTGTCGCGCCCGTAAACGTGAACGTCCACGTCGCCGACGCCGAGGCCAAGCCCGCGGCATCAGTGAACAGATAATCGTCGTTATACGCGTCCAAGCCGTCGAGCGGCGCGTCCTGCCAGAAGCCCTGAGTCGCGAAATTCGGATCGTCCCGACTCGCCGGAGCGTAGTCGTTGTCCACCGGGTCGCCGACCTCCCGGGGATACGGGAAGATCCAGATCGGCATCGGCCTGTATCTGCCGAGGACGTCGTGGGCCAATGTATCCACCAGCCCGGTCCTCTGATCGTCATGCCGGAAGACGGGCCACTCGCCCTGCGCGAGAGCAGGTGTGCAGGCCGGCGCATATATGAGCGCCGTCAGGGCGATGCAGGCTATCAGTTTGGCTTTCATGAGCATCTCACCTCTTGCCCCGTGCCATCCCAGCCGGGGCCGGTCGGACTTTTTCACCTCAGCAACTACCTCTCCGCGCTGGACGGCTGCCGGACTCCGTGGCTGTTCGGAGTCTCTACTCCCACCCTGGCTCCGACCGTCCATGCGTTGGTGGCTTGGTCATAGTGGATCTCGAATATCTCCCCTTTGAACATGCCCGTCCCGACAGTCGCCTTATTCGTCACGAGCACGTTGCCGTTCGGAAGGACCTGCGCGTAGGCGGCTGCTAACGGCAGTCGACACGGGTTAGGATCGGAAGGGTCGAGCGGGGAATCCCAATAATCCTTCGCCGTAAAGACAGGCAGGGGATTGGGAATAGCGGCGCCAGTGCTCGGGTTAACGTCGTAGACAACTACGTGAACCTTGTCCGGCTCCAGCGCGACGTCGGTGTACGTCGTAGGGCTCGTGTAGCAGCGACTGAAGAAGATGGGCCTTTCTGCCTTAACAGCAAGATCGGCATCGTCCCCGCGGCACACGGTGTAGGTCTCAGTGCCCGTACCTATGCCGGTGATCTTTATCAGCGCGCCGCCCGGGAATATCCCGTTCGCGTCACTTACCTTGTTCGTGACCACGCACACGAAAGCCGGGCCCCCCGTGGCCGCGTCGTATACCGTCCTCGCGCTCACGTATTCGTATCTCTTCCCTTCCTCCAGGGTCTTCGAAGTCCAGCCCAGAACGTTTCGATAGCCTCCGGTAGCCGGATCGTACTTGGCGACGACGTCGAGCACCCGGTAGTTTCCGCTGTCCGCAATCAAGTAGTGATAAGCCGGGAACGTAGGCGCATCTGCATCGCTCGGGTCAACCGATTCATCCCTGACCCACATGGAAACATCCCTCGGCCTATTCAGGGACAGCGGCGATCCGGCAGGCAATAGCTGGTTCGGCTCCGGATCCTCGAAAGTGGTGATCTGCCAGAGCACGTTGCCGCCGCTGTCTATATGGACGACGCGGTTGTTCCCCGTGTCCGCAACGATGATTCCGCCGACTTCCGCCCGCCTCGCTACCGCAGGCCGGTTGAATGGAACCTTGACCGAACCCAACACGGGCTTCGTCAGACCGCCAACCGGGGCTGACGTCGTGGCAAGCTCAACTGTCGAATCGCAAGACCAGACGACATTCCCGCCGACATCCATCTCGACCAGACGCTCGCCGTCCGCGATCAGAGTCGCCGGATTGTAGAAGACCGACACGCCCTCGGCGGTCGAGACAGCCAGCATGCCGTGAGAACCACCCATGGCAGCCAGAATCGGGTGCATCGCACCCATGACCGGCTCGGCCCACGCCTTCCCTTCAGCCATGGCCAAAGCCCAGTCAACCTCGAGATTAGGCGGACCGGTCTTCCCGCGCCCGATCCTCACAACATCCATCGAAACCAGCAGCCCGCGTTCGCAGCCCACGTAGAGGATGTCACCCATAACCATAGGCGATGAGGTTATCTTCACGGGAGCGCCGGCGGGATCACGGAGCTTCGTGAACCAGACCAGATTGTTCCACTTCTCGCCCTCGGCCGGCTCGAAGGCGAAAACAGGCGGCGCAATATCGAGTTGGTCGCTGTCCACAGGTTGGTATTCCAGTTGCAGGTCCTGCGCCGCGCTGAGCTCATTGCTGCCGTTCTTGAAGTTCTGGAAGGTCACTTTCCCAGCGTCGTAATCAACGACATAGGCGGAACCCTGGCCGCCGAGCTCGAACGGCACAGGCGCCGGGTTCATGGCGTCAATTTGCATGACCTTCACCTGCCCCCCCGGCTCGACCGGCTTCGGAAGGTACACGCAGAAGACCGGATCCGCCTTGAACGCCAGAATCATCCCCTGGGGCCCATCATTGACAGCAAAGTAGACCATGTCGTCGGCCACAGCGGGAGATCCGAACGGCACGACGGCATCCGAAACTCCCAGGGCACTCTGAGCGCCGGGGTCCTTGAGATACCAACGCCACTTATAGACCATAGAGCCGCCGCGCGTCGTGTCCTTCACCGCATACAGCGAGCCGTTCTCGGACGCAAAGTACAGGATATCCTTCTTGCTGGTGGCCGGCGCGCACGCGATCCCGGCATAGTCAGGCACAACAGGGTTATGCTTGACACCAATCGCTGGTTTTAGCTGCACGTTCGGAACAGTGTAGTCCACCTGATAGTCGCCGACGACGCGAGCGCCTCCGATCGTGCTGTTGAAGTAGCCCACTTCTATCTCGAAGGAGCCGGGCTCGCCCGCCGGGTTAGGCGTGACCGCGCCCGTGACGAGCTGAGGCCCCAGGGTCGAATCAATGTAGAACAGATCCCACGTGCCCGTGTCCGCGAGGACGGGCGCTGGCCGCGCGCGCGTCCGCATCAAGCCCGTTGCGCCCTCACGCTTCAACGTCTCGTTGAACACCGCTATGCGGTAGCACGAAATGACGCCTTGGGCAGGCGAAACCCCCGTAACCCCACGCTTGGCAAGATAGACGATCTGCTCGGTTGTGCCGCTGGCCGGGTCGTAGTAGTATCCGACAGTCGGGGAATATGCAGCGCCTGCGGGGGTCGGAGTCATCGGATGCGTCCACTCCAGATTTCCTGCTGGATTTGTCGGGTCGGCGAGAAAGTAGTTCTTTGCGTGGAGGAATCCCGCTCCGTCGCCCAGGAACACGGTGCCGTCCACGTAAGCCGGCGCGGGGATTTCCACGTCGCCCTCAAACGCGTTTGTGCTTTGGGCGAATACGTCCTCAATCTTGTTCCCTGTCAGAGCGTTGATTGCGACAACCTGGCCGGACTCGACCGCCACGAAGACGACGGGCAGCGCGGCGCCGCCACTTATCGGCACGTAGGCCGCCGTGGGCGCGGAAGCGCGGTCTCCCAGGTCGTCGTAGATCCACAACTCATCGTATGGAGCGCCTGCGGGGTCTACCATCCCATCATCCGGGTTGCCGTCGCCGTCCCGGTCGTCCCACGGAGACATCTCCAACGCGTGAAGAACGCCCATCCCATCCACATAGAAGAGAATCTCATCCAGCATAGCCGGCGCCGACGCAGTTGGCGCTTCGCTGCCGGGTGGCACCCGGTACTCCCACAGCGTTGCCAGCGGCGCGCCGATCTCGGCAAACGAGTAACCCTGGCGGCGCGGGGCCTTCTGGAAGGTCGCATGCTGGGAACCCAGGCTCACGATGTTGTACGCAAACGCCAAGTCCTCCGGCTGGGCGAACATAAACCGGCTGTCGCAGAACCCGCCGGGGATGCCAATTACACCAACGGGCTCCGTGATCCCCGCGCTGACTGACTCAGCCACAACCACTACATGCCCGCTTCCATAGCTCGCTATGCTCACTACCGGCGCGCCGCCGGCAACCAGGATGGAGGTGAAGTACCTGCCATCAGGGGGGCCCACGGTTCCGCTGGTGACGGTTCTCACTTGGTCGTCGGGGCTCAGGTCCAGCCTCAGCAGACCCAGCCTGTTCACATGTGGCAATGTGAGGACGAAGGGCCGGTTCAACAACGAGTGCGCCCTAGCCGATTGCGGCACGGAGATCGGCCCGTCTACGGTGCCGCCGAACTGCAAGTTCTCGATGAAGAATACGTGATCGCCGGTTCTGAACTGGGCGTCCCACAGGTTCTCGATCCAGAGCACGCCGCCGTTGTCCACGAACTTGCGCAGCTTTTCTCTTTCCTCGAGGGTGAACTGCAAGCCTCCCAGGCCTGTAAGGGGATCCGGGACTCCCTTGCCCGGAAGGAGCAGGACATCGAACTGAGCGATGTCATCCGGGGTTGCCTGTGCGAGAAACACCTCCCAGTAGCAGCCCATGTCCTTGTTGACGGCCTGCCCCAACTTGTACGGCCCGCCGCCTGCAACGGGGGACCATCTGGCCAAGACCTGCTGGGTGACATGTGTCGGCGCCAGAGGGTTGTAGAAATCCCATCCCGTCGGCTTCACGTCATGGCGCTGGTTCATGACGTGGAAGGCGTATGGGTTCACAAACGTGTCCCACTGCGGCCTCGCGCTGCTGAGAACCAGGACTCCGGCCCTGATCTGCTTTCGCTGCTCGGAGTACGTGAAGCTCGCGGCCTGTGCGATGCCGCCCGCGAGAGACGCGCACAGCGCCGCCACAGCCAGTCGCCTCGCAAATCTATTGTTCATGATGATTCACCCGCCCCATCGAATACGTCCTCTACGAAGAAATCAAACAAGCGCGCAATGCGTAACGAGTAACCACCTGTGTGGCGCTGGGCCACCAGGGGCGAACTATCCGCCATTGACCATCAACCAAGCTCTACATCGGCTCGCCGACGTAAAGCATTTCCGGACTGACAGGCAGCTTCGGCGTGATCGGGAGAAGCCGCCCGTATGGGTCGGTACGTATCTTCGGCGATGTCGGGTCCGCGGGATTAAGTCTCGGGCATGATAGACGGGCATCGTACACCAACGTCAGCCCGCGCCGCCGCGCATCGTCCGGAACGTCTGGGTCCAGCGGACCGCGGTACTGCGTTGCATCGTCTGTATCGAGGTCCGAGCTCCCGTGTCTGGCGGGTATCCAGCCCCACTTGTCCATCCACGCCTTCGCATCGCCGATTGACGCAGGTAGGTTCTCGCTCACCGCGCCCCGGATCACTATCTGCACGTCCAGAGGCTCCCCGTAGAACGGCCATGCCGGGCTGCGGATGTACAGCGGTCGCCCTCCGGCAGCATCGAAGCTCTGCCTGGTGTCAGTCGTGTCCGGGTTGAACCATTCGCCGGGTATGACGAAGAACGAGCCGTTCTGGGCATACATGAGCGCCTCTATGGTTACGTCACACGGCTGAATCGCCGCCCGCGAGAGAAGGTAGTCAACCTTCGGAATCGCCGGGTCCGCGAGTGCCTCATCAAACTGGAAGCCTATGCGGTTGAACACGCCCGGCGCGACATTGAAATCGTAAATGCCTGAAGTGCCCAATGTGCTCGACCACAAGTCGAATACTTGATGCTCCCACAGCGGTTCCTTCTGGCTAACGGCATAGACATACGACAAAGGCGGCGGGCCGGGCACGCCCATCCCTTGGAAGTCGTACACCCCGGCCCACGGACCCCCTGGAACAGCCGGAGGGAAATTCACGAGCATGTTCATATAGCTGGCGCCGGCCACATCCTTATCGGAGCTATGCCTGACGTACAGCGAAATGGGCGTCTCGCCGTACATGGTCAAATGGTCGCCAAACGCGAAATCGAACCAGAAAATGCCTTCGCTGCCCGGAGCGACCTCGAAATGCGGCGCCTCGCTGCCACCATCGCCTGATACAAAGACTCCCCTAACGGGGCCAAAGAACTGCGTTGTGTTCACGCAGATGTTGCCGGTTGCCAGGAGCGCGATCGCGCTCCTAGGGCTCGGCTCCTCGGTGTCTTCCTCCGTGCGATACTTCAGGATACTGCCGTCCACGTAGATCGTAGCGCCCGATACGACGGTGAGCTGCATATCCTCCGGGAGCATGCCCTTGATCCGGATGTTGCCCTCCGCGAATATCACCCCGTTCCTCGGGTAAGCCTTGATGATCTGCTCACCGGTCTCGGCAAGCACATTGCCGTCCTCATCATACCAGTTGAACCTGGGATCGCCTGGGCCGCCGGAATGGGTTAATATCATATCCGGACCCGTCGCAATGTCGTCATCACCGTCGTTGTTGTCCAAGTCGTACGGCGTAAGGATTATGCTGACAGCAGGCGGCGTGTAGTATGGGCCTCTCCAGTACTCGGATCCTCCGGGGTTAGTCCAGTCGCCGCGGAGAGTGTAAACGGATGTCTCCTCCTGAATGTCACTGCTGTTGTTGATATAGAGTCCCTCGCCCCAGCCGTAGTAGCCCGTATTGTACCACCAGTTCTTACTCGGGTTCTCAGGCTCCATCGGGTCTTTAGCCTCTTTCCAGATACCCGAGTTTCGCGTGAGATCACGATACCTGCCACCGAGCAGCGGAGGCTCAATCCGGAAGACGCTCCGAGGACGACCGCCGGAATCGGCAACCATGCGACCGTCGCGATAAACACCCACATCCGGGAACGAACCATCCGGGCGCTGAAGGGCGATCGTGTCGAAAGCGGCTGAGCTGCTCGGCTCGGCAGGCACCGTGTTGACATTAACCACTGTCGCGTCGGCGGCCCCCGGGTCGTCCGGGGAGTAGACGCTGTGCCGAATATCCCCGGCTACCTCGACTCCTTCCCCGCTGAATGGATCGAGCCAGATATAGTTCCTGCCGTGCCACAACAGGTCGCCATTCACGCGAATGGAGCCGCCGTGGGGATGCGCCGACGCAGTTGGCGCTTCGCCGAACTGTGTGATGAAGTCCGGCGTCCCCAGGGAAAGGTCCACAGAACGGCGGTCCTTGTTCGTGATGAACCTGGCGTAGTCGGTTATCGCGATGGCCTTGTATAGGACTTTCTCTCTGCGCGCACGTAGGGGCTGGTTTAGACGGAATGTCGTCGGATCGTTTGGATCAACTGCTCCGACGCGACCGATAGAGTCTACCCTGACGAACCTCGACACAGGGTCACCGGGCTTGGGATCGTAGATGACCCTGATGAGGAAGCGTCCCTTCCCATAATCGTACCTGCTGTAGCCCTGCATGAGCCAACTGTAGTCGGGGTCCTTGGGGTCGGGCAGGTTCGCGCCTTGCGGCACCATCAGCACAGCCGGGAAACTAGGCGCCGGCCGCCAGTCGGCCCCGTCCTCGCCATAGGTGAGCTGGTCATTCACATAGCGTATGCCCGCTTCCGCGAGGTAGTCCGCGCTCAGAACCTCGCCGCTCCTCTGGGCACGGCCCAAGTTCCTCGCGATCAGCGCGATGAACAGGCCGACCATGAAGACGAGCAGGAACATGATCATCAGAGCGAGGATGAGAGACTGTCCCCGCCGGTCGCGCACATACATATTCGGCTTACAACTGCTTGCGTGTGCCTTATCCATAGTCGCTCCGGGTAACAGGGCTAGGTCCGGATATTTCTCAGCCGAACCCTGTTGGTAAGCTCGGCGAACTCAGGTTTGCCGGAGCCGGCATCGTAGATTCGAATCCCCATGATGACCGTCATCAAGCTCTTGGTCACGTAGTTCGCCCGCAGCACGTCCCCCTTCTTGTTGTTCTGGACTTCGTAGTACACGAACACGCTCTCATCCGGCGGGAGCGGACCCCCGGGGTTTCCCGCGGCGGTCTGCAGCGAACAGAACCTGACTTCCCCAGTGCCGGCGTCATCGTAATACGGGTCTACCGTGTACTGATTCGGTCCCGGGTCGTACAGCAGGAACGGAAGCCGAGTGTAGAACACCCCACTCGCTGCTGCACCGCCGGGCGTCGTATCGGGCCCCACCACCCTGACCGATCCCGGCACTATCGTGGAGTTGCGCAGTATCTGATTGGCGGTCTCGTTGATGCGCAGATACCGATAGGGATAGTAGGGCTGGGCAGGATTATTAGCGGAATAGCTGTCGTTGATATCGTTCGTGAGGGCCATCTTGCTGACCGTCACGTTGAGGTTGTTCTGGACGCTGGCAGCCGCCACCGGAAACGCGAAGTTCACCGTTCCCCTCACCTTATCCACAGTAAAGGCCCGCTGGGGATCAGCGTCCGGGAAAGTTGTTATCGTCCCAGCGCCGTACCGGGACGTCGCCTTCGACTCCTCGTACTGTGTTATATCGAATACCGGCGCGTACAGCAGCGGCGTCGCGGAGGGGTCCACCCTGTATATGCACATGTGATCGGGAGGATCGAGCGCGGTCAGCCCGAGGCCCTTGATGGCCTGGAAGAAGTAGGTTTTAGCCGCCGGCAAGGTCTCGTCCGGCTTCACACTTATCTCGTAAGGGAGCACCCAATGGCCGTAGCTGGCCTTGAACACAGTGGGCGGCGTATCGCCGTGCTCCGGGTCATCGGCGCTTTCGGAGGTCGGCACCAGCGGATCGTTATAAATCGCGGTGGGCTCGAATCGGACAGTGGGGGTCACAATAGTCACCACGACACCCTCGTAGTCTACATATTTGATCCTCACCAGGTCCGTACCGTCAAGAGTCACAATCGGCCGGCTGATCTTCCTCCAGGCCTCGGCATAGGTTTCGCCAAATCCGCTGACATTCAAGTTATAGAAGAAGCTGCCATCGTTGATATTGTTCTCCAGGTCGCCCGGCCCGGTGTTTTCAAACAGGTCCGGATCGGATGGGCTGAACTCGACACGGTAGAGGACGTACAAGTTGTCCTCCTCAGCCGCAGTCAGCTTGTGCGTGTACCCGTTGGAGTACGGCTTGGCCGGATCCTTCAGCCCGACGAAGTAGCGCACGATCTTGGTATCCGGCGCCAGAGGCTCGATCGGCCTGAGCTGGAGCGGCGAACCATCTTCAGGACATGTCGGGGCGGCCTCGTCGAGCAGAACGTTCTCCTTGCCGGTAGGGTCCACGTAGTGCGTGGGATACTCCCTTGCGACACCCGGCGTGTGATCCGGAGACGTGCAGTACGCGCGCATGCGCGGCAGGACGAGATCAACCCTCGCGTAGGGTACAGTGACAGTGATCGGGTTGCCATCCTGATCCACTACAGGGAAGTCCATCGGGTGCTTGGTGTTGTCGTAGACGTACATAGCATACGCCAGGTCTCTGCTGATCAGCGAAAGGGCGAGGCGTGCGTCGTCCTGCGCGCGGACCATGACCTCGGCCCGCCGGGTAAGCTTGAAGCTCTGCACCAACGGAATAAGCACGAGACCCATGATGATCATGGTCAGCGCAAGCACCACCAGGATTTCAACGAGCGTGAATCCCCTGTTGTCAGAAATCCGCTGGTTCATCGTGATGCCCCGACATCAAACTAATCATCAGCTACCTGCTCGAACCAAGCAGGTCTGCAATTCCTTGTGTCTCCACTTGCCTGCTCTCAAGCCCGTTCCCGACTCGCGCCATATAACTCTGGCGCCGACCGAGACGCCACGCACTTTCGAGACCTCCTTGACAGCCAGTGCTGTGCCGGCTGGATACAGGCGCTCAATCTTCGGGAGCAGGTCTATGTAGCAGAGCCCCAGATTCCCTGTATCCATGGACACCTGGCAGAGGTCGCCATACACTGTGTGTTCGACCATAGACCCACCGGGCTCCGAAGCCACATACTTGTAGTCTACGGCTACGGTGCTTCCTGCATGGCACAGCCGGAAGTATACCCTGTAGTCGCCTCCACTATTTAACGCCGCCGAATCGTAGTAGTACTGGCCGTAACCCGGGGACGTTGAGCTTGGTGCGCCATAACTTCGCCCATAGACATCGTACGCCTTGAAGGTCTGGAGCGCCCAGTCGCCCTCGGCGCGATAGTAGATGCGGAACGTGTGGGCCGCATATGCCACGTTGAATGTGACGATGCCTTCTTTGTAATCCACGGCCATCACTGGTGCGCCGGCTGTTGGCAATCCTGCCGGCACTGTCGAGGTCTCATCGTAGACTTCGCCGGTTTCCATGTCCACGGCGAGTATGCTGTTTGGCAGATTGTAGGACGGCGCGAGTCCGGCGTATGTATCCCCATTATGTTCGACCGTCACACCGGCTTCCTTCAGGAAGCGGAGAGAAAGCTTGACGGCCCCGTCGGCCGGGTGTTGTATGACATCCGCGACCTTCCGCTCATCGCTGATAATGTGCCAATCAAGGACAGTGTAATCTATATAAGCCGTGAGAGGCTCTTTGCCCCGCGCGGTCAGCTCCTCATAGCCATAGCCGGCGGGATTGAATAGCAGAACGCCCACAGTGGGGCTTGCCACCTGGTATTGATAGGGATTGTTCGGACCCCAGGCTGCCCCGAGCGCTAGTTCGGAGAACGCCCTGTGCAGGGAGTCGCTCCCGCGGTCAACGCCGATGAAACTAGTATTGTCCTTAAGCAAACCACCGGGAGGCTCCGGATCGGGGATGTAGACCCCCTGGTAGCCCTGGTCAATCTCGGCTTGAGTTGCAATTGCGATTTCGATAGCCTGGCTCACAACGGAAACCAGGCGCGGGGGCGCATCCACCCAGTATGAGTAGGTCAGCACGTAGTTCCGCAGATAGGCCGCCGGACTAACGTATATCACCGCGGCTTCGCGATCACCGTCGGAGTCGTCGTAATCTATAACATACTCGCGGGAACTGCTTATCTCCAGGTCAGCGAGGCTCCGGGGCAGCGTCAGACGCTTCATCGGCCCACCGTACACAGTGAGCGTGCTGTTCTGGGCTGGGTCTACAAGGATAGGACTGAACCCGAGGACGTAGACGCAACCGTATCCCCAGTCCATGGACAACGGAACCGGTATCTTCGTGACCTCGCCGTGTACCCGGCGGAACTTGTTCACATCGGTGTAGTAGTACATGTTGAAGCCGTCCGGCCAGTGGCCTGGTGGCTCCGTCGGGTCACGGAGGTCCTCAGGGTCCGTGTCCGCCAGCACGGTGTACGTACCGGTATTCGGGTCATAACCCCAGGGCAGAATTCCGGAGGGGAGATTGGCCGGTCTGTTCCTCCAACGTTCGAGCTCCGCCTGGGCCAGGCGATCGGCCAGAGTGACATTCTGGCTGTGTTTCACGGCCATGAAGCCGCCGGGGAACATGCGCATCACAGCCAGTATGCCACCCACGAATATCGCAATGGCGACGAGGACCTCGACAAGCGAGATACCTTCCCTACTCTTTAAACGCTGAAGAAGCCTCATAAGCTTCACCGACCATGCCACCCCAGAGAGGTTTCGGGTTTCAGGTTCCAAGTTTCAGGTTAGGGGCGCAGGAACCCGGAACAGCCATCTCTGCTACAAAATCAATGCGCCCGATTCCGCTTCTTTCACGGTAGCGATTATCGGCCTATCCCAGAACATCGAACCGACGATCCACCGTACAGCATCACGAAGCCGGCTGGCGCATCTCTACTCGTATCTTACCACACTCAAGAGTGAAGCTGACTTTCCAGTTTTTTTGACTCCACGCGCACAGCGAATGTTCCAATCCGCTCAACACAAAAACGAGGTAATCGCCCGGACTTGCGTACGCGCAATTACCCCCTCAACTCCCTCCGGTTTGCATCCTCTTAAGAGTGCATCACAGAACCTCAAGGCCCGCGGCGGACTCTCATGGCCCGGGCACCGCCGCCTGCCACGCGTCTTGCCATGTCACCGTCAGAGCGCTGGATACAAGCCTCACACGGCCGTCAAGGAACAGCACAAGATCCCTGCTGCCGGGGGTAATGCCCGACCCATCTACATACCTGTGATAGCTGCACCAGGTCACCACGGTATCCGCCGGCGGAGTCCTCCACCTGAGCTGCCGCTCCACCTGGGGATGCTGCATATTGGCAGCGAGATTCATATCGAGCCACGTCGGGCAGTAGTGCGCCTCATTGCCAGCGCCGCCCCTCGGATTCTGGTAATCGTAGCTGCTGTAGCAATACAGGTAGTAAGGCTCGCCCTCAGTCGGCCCGATCCCGCGCTTGCCATTGCGGTTCGGCGTGACACCGCCGTTATTCAGCAGGGAATACATCGGATCCTCCACAAAGTCAACCGTGGAGAACTCCGCGCCGAGGGCATTCAAGCTGGCTACCGGGCACGTGTACGCACTCGGGGCATTGCCGTATTCGGGAAACAGCGAGACTAGCTGACCACCCACCATACCGGTGCTCTTTTCGAGAGGCACTATTATGTCGGTCTGGTAAGGAACGTATGAGCCATCGCTCTCTACCCACTGAACGGGACCGGCGATGAAATCCGGGTATCTGTGCTCATCGAGCTGGAACTGCTTCAGGGCGGTGAAGATCTGGTGCATATTGGACATGCACTGCGCCTGCTTTGTTCTCCTCTTCGCCGCCCCCACGATTGGGAAGATGAGACTGGCCAGGATACCGATGATTGCTATGACCGTCAGCATCTCTATAAGGGTGAAACCGTCACGCTTTCCTCTAGTAGCCATTTTGTATTCCCCCTTGCGCGGACTCACTAGGGCTCGACCAAGGCTCAGAAGCCCCAATAGCCCAGCCACATCCGTATTATCTCGTTCCCATAAAAGATGGCCACAATTGCCCCGGCGACCATCATAGGCCCGAAGGGCACGTAGTCCTTCCTGGTCTTGCGTCCCGTCGCTATGAGTGCGATGCCGATAACGCTGCCCAAAAAGACCGCGAGCAGGAAGGAGAGCATCGCAGAGCCAAGGGCCAGGTTCGCGCCCACGGCCGCGGCGAGCTTCATGTCCCCGCCGCCCATCGCCTCTTTCTTGAATACATAGTAGCTGACGAAAGCAATGGCAGCGAAGACTCCTCCGCACGCCAGAATTCCCGCTATAGATTGGGGCACCGGAATCCGCCAAATCCAATACGGCTCACGGCTCCCGGCAGCAAGCCCTATGCCGTCCCGCACAAGCCCGATTCCTATCCCGAACAGGCTGAGCTGGTCCGGGATGATCCAATGCTCCAGATCTATGAAGAAGATCGCTATCAGCGACGCACCGAACAATGCGTACGCCAGGAAATCCACGATCCAGTAATGCGGATAACCGGCCCGCGGGCCGAACCAGTAGTACGCAAGAGCGAAGTACAAGCCGCTCAGAAGCTCAACGCCGAAATACCGCCAGCTAATCGGCGCCCCGCAGTACCTGCACCTGCGCGCCTGTATCAGAAAGCTGAAGAGCGGCACGAGGTCCCATGCACGCAGAGGCGCGCTGCACTGCGGGCAATGCGAGCCGGGCTTGACGAGCGACTCGTCCCTCGGCAAACGCCATATACAAACGTTCAGGAAGCTGCCGACTACAGTTCCATATATGAACGCGATCAGTATGCCTAGCCACTCTGGCATCTTGTGATATGTGCTTCCTAAGTGCTATTCGCCGCCGCCGGAGCTGAGGCTCTGTATGATTGCCACCAATGGCAGGAACATCGAGATGACTATGAAGCCCACTGCCCCGCCCATCAATACGATCATCACCGGCTCGATAGACGATGTCAGGCTCTGCAGGGAGGCATCCACCTCGGACTCATAGAAATCCGCGACCTTCGTAAGCATTTGATCCAGAGCGCCGGACTCTTCGCCGATTGCGATCATCTGGACCACCATCGGCGGAAACATCTTGCTCTTTTGAAGCGGGTCGGCGATTCGATCGCCTTCGCGGATTCTCGATCTCGCTTCAAGGATCGCATCGCCTATGATTTCGTTCGCCACAGTACCGGCCACTGTCTCGAGCGCCTGCAATATCGGGACGCCACTGATCAGGAGCGTGCTAAGCGTCCGCGAGAACCGCGCCAGGCATATCCTGTGGTTGAGCTTGCCAAATACCGGAGCTTTCAGCTTGACGCGGTCGTACGCCCGGCGTCCAACACGCGTGCGCACGAACATCCTGAAGGAAAAGGAGAACGCCACTACCATAAGGAGCACGACCCACCATTTAGTGGTCAGGAACTTGCTGAAGTTCATCAGCATGACCGTCATCACCGGCATGTCACTTTCCGGCATGCCAAGCTCTGTAAATAGCGTCATAAATCTCGGCAGTATGAAGGTAACCAGGCCGATGACGATGCCCAACGCGACGACCATGACGATGCACGGATAGGTCATCGCGCCGCGGACCTTCCGCCGCAGCTCCATATCCTTCTCAAGGAAGACAGACAGCCTCTGAAGGCTTTCCTCCAGGGCGCCGCCTACCTCACCGGCTCGAACCAAACCGATAAAGAGGTTGCTGAAGACGTTCGGATACTTGCTCAGGGCCTTAGAAAGAGGCTGACCTGCCTGTACCTCGGCCTCGACATCCGCGACGATTCGCCGGAGCTTCGAACTCGCGGTCTGCTCACCCAATACAGAGAGGCACCGGACGAGTGACACGCCTGCATCCACCATCGTGGAGAACTGTCGGCAGAAGATCGAGAGGTCCGAGAGCTTCACGCCGCCAAAGCCACCGCCAGGAGATCTTGGCTTCGCAACCCTGGTCTGCTCGACTTTCAGGACGGTATATCCCTGTTCCTGCAGCCAGCGCACCACGGCGCGGTCGGTCTCGCCTTCCCTGGTTCCCTGGCGCATCGCGCCGCCTGCGTCTCTGATTGTGTACCCATAGGTCGCCATTTGAATCACCTTCTCAGACTGCAGACCGCGGCACGCGTTCGTGCGAGGCGGTCAGATGGGCTATCGCCCGTTTGAGTTGCTCGCGTGCCCTGGCTTCCCGCGCGTGACAGCGGAAACCATCGTCTTGAACTCTTCTGGATTCATGGCGCGCGAGAGGCCGTCGTCGTAAGAGATCATTCCCTTCTGATAAAGGTCACGCAGGCCCTGGTCCATAGTCTGCATGCCCACGTTCGAGCTGGTCTGGATAATGGATGTTACCTGATGAGCCTTCGACTCGCGAATCAGGTTGCGGACCGCTGCAGTGGCTGTCATTATCTCCATCGCGCAAACTCGGCCCGGCATTCCAGCCCGCGGCAGGAGTTGCTGGCAAAGGACAGCCTCCAGGTTGTTCGACAGCATGAACCTGATCTGCTCCTGCTGCTCGGAAGGGAACACGTCCACGATTCGGTCCACCGTCTGCGGAGCGTTGTTGGTATGCAGAGTTGCGAAGACTAGGTGGCCGGTCTCAGCACAGGTTATCGCCGTGGAGATCGTGTCGAGGTCTCGCATCTCCCCCACTAGGATTACATCAGGGTCCTCGCGCAAGGCAGCACGCAGCGCATTAGCGAACGACTTTGTGTCGAAGCCCAATTCGCGCTGGTTCACAATGCTCAACTTGTGATGGTGCAGGTACTCGATTGGGTCCTCAATCGTGATGATGTGCGCGCTGCGCTCGCTGTTGATCTGATTAACCATAGCGGCCAGGGTCGTGGACTTTCCCGATCCAGTAGGGCCGGTAACGAGAACCAGGCCCCGCGGCTTCCTTGTCAGGTCCTCGAGGATGAGGGGCAGGCCCAGCTCGCGTATCGTGGGGATTCTAGCAGGGATCACTCTGAAAGCAGCGGCGACAGAGCCCTTGTCGCGATATATGTTCACCCTGAAACGCGATACCTTGGCCAGCGCATAGGAAAAATCGAGTTCGAAGGTTGCTTCGAACCGCTGGATCTGCTCATCCGTCAGAATATCATAGACCAGCCTCTGAGTATGCTGGGCTGCGAGTTTCTCATAGCTCGTCGGCATGAGCTCACCGTCAACCCTCAGGATTGGAGGTATACCAACAGCCAGATGAAGATCCGACGCGCCGCGCTCGACGATCAGCCTCAGCAGGTCATCAACGTGAATGTCCTCGATAGATCGCGGCTTCGCCTGAGTCCTCGGCGGCATCTGGGTGGTGATCGCACCGTCTTGCAAGGTGACACCTCCAACAGTTTAGTGCCCGGCTGTGAAGACGACTTTCCTTACCTCTTCCGGCGTGGTTGCGCCGGCCAGTACTTTGTCGAGCCCGTCCTCACGCAGTTCCTTCATGCCGTTGGCCCTGGCAGCCTCGCGTATGTCAGCCAGAGGCGCACGGCGAACTATCAGTTCGGCGATCTCGTCGTTCGTGACCATCAGCTCGAAAATTCCACTCCTGCCTTTGAAGCCAGTGTGCCGGCAGGCTTCGCATCCGCGCCCTCGCCAGAGGGTGACCATCTCATCGCGGTCCTGAGCCTGATAGCCCAGGACGCGCAGCTCCGACGCGCGCACCTGGTACTCCTCCTTGCAGTTCTGGCAAACCTTGCGTGCAAGCCTCTGGGCCAGCACGCCGATGACGGTCGCAGATATCAAGTACGGCTCTATGCCCATATCCACCATACGAATGACCGCCGACGGAGCGTCGTTCGTGTGGAGTGTTGACAGAACCAGGTGTCCGGTCAGCGAGGCTTCCACGGCGATTTCCCCCGTCTCCATGTCGCGCATTTCGCCAACCATGATGATATCCGGGTCCTGCCGCAGGAAGGACCGCAGGGCTGTTCCGAAGGTCAGTCCGGCTTTCACATGAACCGCGACCTGAGATATACCGGAGAGCTGGTACTCAACTGGATCTTCTATGGTGATTATGTTCTTCTCCACGGAGTTGATCTTGTGGAGAATCGAATACTGGGTAGTGGTCTTGCCGCTGCCTGTCGGGCCAGTCGAGAGCACCATGCCGTTCGGCTGAACAATGAGTTCTTCAAGGCGGGCAAGGCAATCCGGGCTGAAGCCGAGTTTTGTCATACCGAGCAGGACGCTGCTCTTGTCCAGGATTCGGCAGACGATCTTCTCACCGTAGATAGTGGGCAGGCAGCTCACGCGGAGGTCGTAATCCTTATTGTCCAACCGCACGGGAATGCGCCCGTCCTGTGGGATGCGCCGCTCCGCGATATTCATCTCAGCCATGATCTTAAAACGAGAGATAAGCGGCGCCTGAATGTATTTCGGGATGGTCATCTCCTCATGGAGCACGCCGTCCACGCGGTAGCGGACGCGCACCTGCCGCCGATCGGGCTCGATGTGAATATCGCTTCCGGCTACTCGAATAGCCTGCTGGATAATGGTATTGGCGACACGGATAATGGGAGCCTGGTCGGCAATCTGGGCGATGGCGTCCGGGTCTTCGTCCTCCGTGAGCTCACGCGACTTGTACGCCTCGATCTCCGCCTTAACACCCGCGAGACCCATGCCAAGCGGGGCGCCACCAACGGATGCTGGGAGGTTCGCGCCTGTATCATCGCCGCCCTTGTAGTGGCGGTTGATCGCATCCTCGATGGCATCGGGCATCGCCAAGACAGGCACAATCTGCAAGCCTCGGGTAACCGCCCCCAGGTCGTCCAGCGCCATGATGTTTTGCGTGTCGGACATTGCGACTGACAGCCGGTTGCTCTCTTTTCGAACCGGCATCACCTTGTGGCGCCTGGCCACATGCTCGGGAACGACATTGACGGCGGCGGGATCTATCTTCTGGGTCGTCAGGTCAACGAAGGGTATATTGAGCTGCCGCGCGCGTGCCTGCAAGACCTGTTTCGCGTCTGCGAACCCGAGATCCTGTATGATCTGACCGATGTCGCCCGGCGCGACCTTCTGGGTCTCTTTCGCCTCGTTGAGCTGTTCCGAAGTGATTGCCTTCGCCTCAAGAAGCAGCTCTCCAATATCCTTTCTCATCGCCACCATTTGCTCAGCGGCCTCCCAAGAACCCCTACTCTCCAATACTGGGCTCGCCTAAAGGATTATAGCATCGTGCCTTGCCATGCGCAACCGTTCTACGACCGATCCGCCAAGGCGCCCTCGTTTCCACCAGCGAAGACTGCCTGCTTCATGACCTCCGCAGGCGCGGCCTGCCCTGTCCAAATCTCGAAGGACATCGCCCCCTGGAAAACCAACATCCCAACGCCGTTCACTCCGCGCGCCCCGGCTGCTTTGGCTGCCTGCAATAGTCTGGTTTCCAAGGGGCTGTATATCTGATCGAACACAAACAGCCCTGCGTGCAGCCACTCCGACGAGATCGGCTGCAAGTCCGGGTGCGGGTGCATCCCTACAGACGTGCAGTTGACCAGCAGATCGGCCTCCAGGATGGCTTCTCGAGCGTCAGCGCTGTCGAGAGCGGCAGGTTTTACCGCTCTCGTGCCCAGCGCGGTATTCAGCGACTCCGACACCTCCACCGCGCGGCTGTACGTTCGGTTCGCTACCGTTACGCTTGCGCCGTTCGTGATCAGAGCGCACGCGGTCGCCCGCGCTGAGCCACCTGCCCCCAAGACAACAGCTCTGGAGCCTGCCGGCGACTTCCCCGTTTCCTCCAATGCCTTGATGAATCCAGGGCCGTCGGTGCTGTATCCCTTCAGAACACCATCTGAGTTGTGAATGGTGTTCACCGATCTGATCCTGAGGGCGTCGTCACTCACCCAGTCGAGGAACTCTATCACGCGCTCCTTATGGGGGATGGTGACGTTCACTCCGACGAGATCGAGTGCCCGGATTCCTTGTACCGCAGCTTCCAGATTGTCAGGGTGCACGTTGAATGGAACGTAAATGTAGTTGAGTCCCAGCTCTCGAAACGCGGCGTTGTGCATGGCAGGCGACCGGCTCTGTTCCACGGGATACCCAAACACCCCTGTCACACGGGTCGCCCCCGTCATGGCTCTGTCCAAGTCACTTCCCCGTATTCATCTGACGGTTTGTCCCAGCCGTTTGTTCCCCTGATGCGTCGGCCTCGCTGCTCGGCTGGTGGAGCATTCCTCGCCGCTCCAGCAGCTTCAGCACTATCTTCTCGAAGAACCTGCTTATCCTTGTGCCGATAAACTCCCTGGGATCCAACGGACGCACCAGTATGGTGTACAAGCCAAGTCTGTTACCACCCAAAATATCGGTAAAAATCTGATCGCCGATTACAGCAGCGTGAGCGGGCTGCACGTCGAGCAGCCTCAGAGCTTCGCGGAAGCCTCCGCGACGCGGCTTCGCGCCGCGACGGACAAACGGCAAGCCCAGCTCGGCCGCAAGGCTCCGCAGCCGCGCTGAAGTTCGCGTGTTTGAGACGATGCAGAACTTCATTCCCTGGCTCCCAGCCTCGCGAATCCACGCCTCTATCTCCGGCGCAACGTCGTAGCTCCGCCACGGAACCAGCGTGTTGTC
>Ga0307380_10001567_pt1 | contig 33361 bp, 25 predicted proteins | sample UN3MG_FD_202239 | JGI IMG/M metagenome (GOLD analysis project Ga0307380, IMG submission 202239) | Soil microbial communities from Risofladan, Vaasa, Finland - UN-3 | ecosystem: Environmental > Terrestrial > Soil > Coastal area > Acid sulfate soil | place: Finland: Risofladan, Vaasa | collected...
ACGCAGGTCAGTCAATGTCAAAGTTGCCTCGGATTTTCCGACAGAGTTGTCGTACGAGAACGGCATCGACTGAGGGCCACCGTGAACGATGGTCTGCTCGGCGAAAGGAGCATTGGCATGACCGACAATTGAGCCGTTTGTTGTCGGGTTGTCGAATCCATCCACCCAGGCCAGATATATCCTGTTACTTCCGGGTTCATCTTCGTTAATGTCATTGTAGCTCTCCATATCGTCCACGATAAGGAAGTTGGCAGTAGTAAAGCTCCAGACACCGCCTACCCACGGACTGTCTGAATTGTTGTTATTGATTTCATCAACACGCCAGTAGTAAGTGGTACCCCAGTCAAGAGCACCAGGATCATAGCTCTCAGAACCAATAGCCCTCGTGCCTTTATACTCGGGTGAGCTTGTATCGGCGTTTCGTACAGCTTCCTCATCTGTGCCGAAATAGACATCGTGTGATTCAGCAAAGTCTCCGGGGCCCCAGGTAAGAATAGTTGTTTGTTTTACATCAACAGATCCGGTCCTCGGATTCGCACTGCTGGCCTTTACCGGCAGCGAAAATGCCGCCTGCGGAATGATTTGCTTCGGAGTGTGTGGGCTCGACCAGCGCAGTTCTGCCACGGCGCCGCCCCCGTTTTCGTAATATTCCATTACAACGCTGTATATCTGTCCTGCAAAAAGGTCTATCATTCCTCTGTTCTCTGTTGCTGAACGGTCAACCCAATTGTCAATAAGCTGCAGACCCTCGACCCACAGACGCACACCATCGTCGGTTCTGGCATAGAACGTGTATGTTTCTGTAAAAGCTGCCTCTACCTGACCGCTCCATCTTACTGAGAAGTTATCGTCACCGATCGACGGGTCCGGCCCGCCCGGATCGCCCCAGTTAAAGTCGATTTGAGGATCAACACGGTTCAAAACGAGGTTCTCGAAATTCATACCTGTAAAGTAATCTGCCCGCACACCACCGCCGCTCCCTGCGATTGTAAAGATCCAGACGTTGCCTTTATGTGTTTCGATGCCATCGAACTCATCGATGCGCCAATAGTAGGTCTTGTCTAATTCGAGGGTTCCAGGATTGAACTTTGTATTACCGATCGGACCTTTTGCGGTGCCGCCTGTACCGGCATCGACGTCGGCAAAATTATCCCCGAAGTACACTTGGTGCAATTTTATCTCGAAACCTGGATCCCACTCAAGTACTAAATCATTCGGATCTATAAATTTGGCTCCGTCAGCCGGTTCGGGATTATAGGCACTTTTGGGTGGAACCAGAAAGCTCCAAACATCACCTTTCCATGGGCTGTTCGGGTCATTTTCATTTATCTCATCAATCCGCCAGTAATACGTCGTTCCATTTTTAAGGCCGTCCGGATAAGCAAAACCGGGAAAGCCAACCACATAAAACTCCTCGGCCTGATTACCCTGGAAAGTGCTCTCGGCGCCATTGTTCACATCGTCGAAATTGTCGCCAAAATAAACATCATGCGTTACTGCAGAGATTCCCGGGTCCCACGAGAGGCTTGCCCATGTGTCCTCGTGTACGGCTCCATCTTCCGGACTGGGATTTTTGGCTGTAAAACTTTTGAAAAGAGGTGGGACATAGTCGCCCTCGTAGAGTCGTACGCCGTCTATCCAAAAATCACCGGCTGCAAAAGCGAGGTGGAATGAAGGGCTGGCGGGAGTCACATCCTCAGTGAAGACAGGAGTGGTTACGCTGAATTCCTGCCATTTTTCGGTGGCAGTGAAGACCTGATCGCCATAGGCTTCCCATGGATCTGCGGCATGTTCCGGCTTCATACGAAACTGCAACGTGCCGGATTTGCACTTCATGAAGCAGGAAAACGTATATTTCTTGCCTCGCTCAAAGGTATAGCTTCCGTCCGACATACCGCTTTCATGAGGGCCGGCCCCTGCCGATGGAACCACAAGGTGCAGGCAATAGTCTCCCTCAATCGGACCTTCGGGAACCGCGGCATCCACACATTCCGTAACGACTTCGAATGTCACGTCGCCATAGATGTTCCATGGCCCTGCATTACCTGTCTCAAAACCACCGTTGGGCAGTAGATTCACACCTTCCTGTGCGTAGCTTGGACCGATTCCTATGAATCCTATCAACAAAACAGCTGTCAACCAGATTACTGGAGTTCTCATGACACTTTCTCCTGCAAAAAAGGTTACAATAATAACCACTGTGCTTCGGCCACACACCAAAACACTCGTTGTTTTCAACATATGAATTATTAGCCGAAATGTACAATATCTGTCTCGTGAAACACAAAGTTTACACTACAGCTTTGTACTTCACATAATAATTCCTCCTCTACCGAAAACTAAAAGATTTACACCTACTGGATGACCTCTAAGCTGCAGTCGTCCGGCTACGTAGGCACAAGCTTCATTAATATTATCTATACCAAATTATCTACCTTCCAGTCAAGGCAAATCTCTTGATTATGTATTAGCATGCCTCGTGTTGCGCTATAAGAAAATGCGTTATGGCTCTCCCAAGTTCCGCTGTGAATCTTCGAATGACCTGCCATGGCCTCCGACCCCGGCACGTCGCTGACACACTCGCCTTTATCGCGTGCAGCGCTACTGGCTTCCAAATGGAGAATCCCTTGGCCCAATGCGATTAGACATATTTCGGGGCTCAATACCTTCACTTGCGTTAAGGCTGACCATTCACATTTCCTTAAGCCTTGCATATCTCGTTACCTCAATATACATTAAGTTCCGTTCTGGCCTGGTGGCTAAGGGATAAAGAAGGGCCTCGAAAAAAAATGTGGCAAAAAGGATTTTAGCATTTGACTTTGAGCTCTTCGTAAGTGTCCACTTCGCTCCCTTATCTATAGCAATTCGAGGTCTGACCGGATTGTTCTTTCGTCGATCTGAGTAGTCCCATTTTTGTTTTTCTAATTTACGTTGCCAAGCCAATATTGTTTTGGGTTTAACAATAGTCACCACTTGCTCCATCAAGTCTTTGCCCATCGCCATGGCAGCATCAACTAATGTTCGCCGCTCATCATCGGTGAAGCTGAAGTTAGAATCGCCAGGTCGATCTACTCCGAGACGGACCACCTCAGTAATAAACATGAATTCTTGAAGCCACTGTTTTTGGTTGACGCACACGCCAAAAGATGTCACTGGTTTTGTTTTAACGTCTGAATTTAAAAGTATTTAACATGACTGCACGGTTGACATCATCGCCGTCAATGCTAACATAAGTACAAATAGGCCGGTTGTGACGGTCATACCCTGCACCGCCACAGTGACATGGCCATTTTCGCCTTGTATAATGGACATGAGGAAATACGTAATGAAGAAGATTATTTTTCTACTCTTATTGCTCATTCACATCTCATGCGCGTCTGCTAAGCTTACCCTTCAGGAAATCCATACCGCGTCCAACAAGGTGTTGGTGGCGGTTTTTGTGAGCGAAAAAGTTGTGGCAACCAACTACAATCAATGGATCAAGGAAGTAGTGGATGTGAACGAAGTGGAGACCGAGAATATATCGGCATGGAAACTGAACGGCCAACTACCATTGGCCATACACAAATTCGTGACCGAATCCTCTGCCACAAGTGATTTGCCCAAAACGTGCGAACACCGTGTTTATCTTGAGATACCCCAACTGATCAATGGCACACAATACAAAATCGAGACTCCGCATGGCGACAAAACCTTTGTTTTTAATGACCGTACTATGCTTTGCGAGTCCATCAAAACGAACCAGAACGGATATAGTGCGTTATCGAGCGTCCGGTATGCCAATTTTTCCATATGGATGGGAACAGGAGGAAGCCAACAGATCAGTGGAGCACTGCCGGCCTATGACGTATTCGATATATCCACGGGACACCTCGTATCCCGCGGCAAGCTTCAGGAAATTGGCCCGGACGAGTCATCCGGGGATTTTGTGTACTGTATCGATCTCTCCGAGGTGCCCGAAGGAGGACCATATAACATTTCAGTAAACGGCTACGGCTGTTCCTGGCCTTTCGGCGTGGGCGGTGATTTTTCACGGCGTCTGGCTTATATTTCGTTTCGCAGTCTTTATCATCAACGGTGCGGCTGTCCGGTCAGAGAGCCCTACGCACAGGATATCAGGATGAATCCGTGTCATACGGTCTTGTATAATGTGAACGCCCCTCCGGGAGAAGCCAAGTTGGAGGTGCGTGGCACGGAACCGTCGTTCAAATGCTATGGTGGTTATCATGATGCAGGCGATGCAGACCGTCGCCTATATCACCTTGTGGTACCGCCCATTCTCCTCACCACATACGAGGCGTTTCCCGATTATTTCACCGATAATCAGTTCAATATCCCTGACAAGTTTGATGACAATTTCAACATTGTGGGCAAAGGAAATGGTATCCCCGATATCATCGACGAAGCCCAATGGGCTACCCTGATATGGGAATATCTGCAGGAGCCGAGCGGAGGCGTTCACTGGGGAACGGAAACGAGGGGATATCCAGAACCGTTTGCCGCACCCATGGATCGGGATACTAAAAAATACGGCACCCTACGTATTGATAAGCTGTCCACGTCCATGGCAGCAGGAATGTTTATGCATCTTGCCAGGATCATAAAACCGTACAAACCCGAACGCTGCGAAGAGCTGCGGCAACGCGCGGAAAAGGCCATGTCCTATGCAGACAATACTGCAAACAACCCGCAGAGATTCTATTTTGCCGTGCAGAAATACCTTCTGACCGGTGATGAAACGGCTCACCGGCAAGTCAAAGCTCTCGTGAATGTGGTCGATGATTATATCAAGAGCGCACGGGATAACCCCGGACATTTCGGTGGCCCACATTACGTCATGGCAAGCTATTTTTATTCCTACATAATCGAAACACACCGTCCGACCGACGCGGCAATCGTTCAGCGCATGAAAGATGCTTTACGTAAAACAGCAGACAGGCAAATAGACATATTCAAATCATTCGCTTACCCGATCGGAAATTCTCTATCGACCAGGGGATGGGGATGTAATGTGGCCCAGGGACAGTATGCCTACCCCTGCTTATTACAGTGGGCACTTACCAAAGAGCAACGCTATATTGATACGGCAAGCCAGTTAATGGATTACAATCAGGGACTCAATCCAATCGGTAAATGCTATGTCACTGGAATCGGTTTCGACAGGGTCAAGAATCCTCACGATAGGGAATCGGCTTATACTAAAGCTAAAGGATGGGGACCCAAACCGGGCATTCAGGTCTATGGGCCGGGAAACCTCCCAAGAAGAATCCAATTTGCCATGATTCCCAAGATAGCAACATTGCCGAGGGAACGCCAGTGGGCCGATCATTTGTATACCATATCAATGACCGAGTTTACCGTTCATGAAACATTGGTGTATCCGGCAGTCGTTTACCCGGTCCTGGCCCAGGGAGGAACATGGAATGATACCAAGAATCCATTTGTCGTTAAACGCCAATAGATCATCCATTATCAAAGAATGAGTCATTAAAGGCGAAACGAGCAGATGTATCAGTACATAAACTTGCCAAGCAATATGGCGTACAGTGCAAATACTGATCAGGACTTAAACCCTTGTTCGTTGGCGAGTTAATAGTGATATTCTCGTCCGCAATTAAGCGATGGAATCATGATTTGCGTTTGGGTCTTGCTCGGAAGTTGTGTTGAAATTGACCTGGGGGCACCCGAAACGCGCATGCTGTTTCGATAAACACATCGAAGCTGTCCAGATTTCTTAGGCAGCCAATCTGTGGTAGGATTTCAGCAGTCCGCCAAGGCGTTCAACGCAGGCGATCTCACCACTATTGTCAATCTTATGCATAGGTTCGATTATTCTGCCAAGGGATTGATGAATCCTTTCGTGATGATAATACATGCAGTATTGCCGAAGGACATATTCAAGCTGATCAACCGAAGACAGTATCATATAGTCCAAACATTCGGATTTTACAGATTTCACAAATCTTTCTGCGTAAGGATTCAAATCTGGGCTTCGTGCCTGAAGCTTTACGGGTTCTACTCCAGAGTTCTCCAATATGCTGTGAAAGTCATTTGTGTAAAGCGGATCCCTGTCATGAATCAGAAATCTCTTACCTTTCAGGAAGCCATCGTCATAATCCGTTAGAATTCTGGCCACCTGTATCATGTAGTCACCATCAGGCTGGGGCTTAACTGGCGCAAAGAATATTCTCCGTGTGCACAGTTCCATGACGAAGAAAACAGTGCATCGGACCAGCTTTCGCTCTACCAGCAGTTCTATCGTGAAAAAGTCACAGGCGGCTAATACGTCCCAATGACTTTTGATGAATTCGTGCCAAGTGCTTTGGGAAGTAAGATCAGGCTCGGGATCGTAGCCGTTTTCAATGAGAATGTTCTTCACACTGGATTTGCTGATCTTGTAGCCCAGGTAAATGATTTGATCTGTAATTTTCTGATAACCCCAGCGAGGATTCTCTTTCTTGAATTTGATGACGAGATCAATAATCTCCTGACTGATCATTGGCCTTCCAACCGTTTTACGGTTCTTACTGCCATCATATTTCTCAGCGACTAGTCTTCGAAACCATCCGAGTATGGTATCAGGCGTAAACAGAACTGTACATTGCTCCAACATTCTCCTGCTGAGTCTTTTGGCCTTGGCAGCCACTCTCATCCGTTGACGATTGGTCAGTAGAATTCGCTTGTTCTGCTTTTCCTGCTGCTCCACGAGCACGCGTACTTGTTCACGAAGATAATCAATGGCCTTGTAAAGCTCCTTATCGATGCAATAAGCAACATAGGTGACGAGTGTAATCCATAATTTCTGTTTCATAGTGCGGGAATCGTAGCAAATCCTCGAAAACCATGCAATTACGTTCGTGAGGAAGGAATATATCTTCTTAGAGGAAAAACAGTTATGATGAGATAATATTTACACCTCACGCGCTAGCCTTAGCTGGTCGCACGTCACAAATGGGCCAGCAAAAAAGTCGAAGTGTAAACAATCGGCTCAAATTACTCCACATGATTTCATCCCATTTTTTTATTGAAGCTTTTGAGCTTGTGTGTAGTCATGATTTTCCAACCTGCTTTTGGCATCTCTTAGTTGGTTCATAATATTGTCGATTATTTCCGGAGTATAGTTTTTTCCTTCGTAGGCCATTTGTTTGTATAACTCTCCGCTTAGCCACTTTCTGCCGAAATAAATCATATCCTTTATTTTCAGGATTTCGATGTCCATATTCCCTGATACTCCGGAAGCGCCATGCTCGTGTATACCTCTGGCGCCGGCTATTCTCCATACCTGCCAGCCTCTTGACCTGGCGGTAAAGCAATAGTCGCTGTCGCTGCCGATAAAGACAAAATTCTCGTCGAGTAAGCCGATTTCCCGAACCATTTCTTTCCTGAGTATCATACAGGCCCCATTGCACCAGAGAATTTGTTCATCTTCGCTAAACTCTGACAGCCGGCCATGTTGGTGTTTTCCTAAAGGAAAGGCTTCATAACTCCCACCACAAATCACGTAGTCGGTATCCTCAGCATTCAATTGCAATGGAGCACCGATGCCGCATTCAGGATGTGAATTCATAAATGCTGTCATTATTTCCACGGCAGATGGCTCCAGGTACATATCCTGATTTAATACAAGAATATATTCGCAGGATTGGCTTAAATACTTTTTTATGCCTTCGTTTACTGCCGTGGTGAAATAGATATTGTCATTGGTGTTGTCTCGGATAAATATTTCTACACCTTCAATTGTTTGCTTATTTAAGGCAGCTATGCATCTATCAAGCTGATTTTTATTTTTGTAATATGGGATTATGGCCGGAATTATTTTTTCTTGTTTACAATTAAGCCTATGGTTTCCAATTTTATGGTTTGCCGCCGTTGTTCGCAATTCTTCAGCAACGTCTTGAAATACAGGCTCCCATTGCCCCCATTTTTTCTGCCGGAAAAGTTTCATAGTTGGGTACCATGGGCTATCCTGGCGGTCCAGCATCCATCGCCAGTCAGGTGAAAAAGGCAGAAGTGCCCAGGCTGGCTTACCCATCGCTCCGGCCAAGTGGAGCACGGAAGTATCTACTGAAATAACCAGGTCCAGATTTTCAATCGCTGCGGCGGTGTCAGTGAAGTCCTCGAACTCGGTTCCCAGATTTCTTATTGTCATTTCATCAGCTAATTCTTCGACCTGCTCAGCCGCTTTGCCTTTCTGTAATCCGTATAACCTAACGCCGTCAACCTCTGTCAACGGTGCAAAGTGCTTCAACGTACAGGAACGGTAACGGTCGTTTCCATGTGTTGGAGACCCCGCCCAAACAACACCAACCTTGAAGTCCGCACCTGTAAGCTTCTTTCGCCAATACTCTGCCTTTGTCGGACAGGCGTGAATATATGGAACCTCAGCGGGAATAGTTTCCAGAGTTGTTTCGAATATTTTGGGCAGGTCCATAAGGGAGATATGATGATCAAACTTAACGGCCGGCTTGTTATCGAACGATGCTTCGATTAACTCGTCAACCCCCGGAAAGTTCTGTAAAAGTCTATACAGTGGTTTCCTTATCTCGAGTATTACCATTCCGCCTCGGGCTTTGACCATGGGTAAATATCGCATAAAATGCAAGGTATCGCCCAATCCCTGCTCACAATGGACAATAAGTCTCTTGCCCTTAAAGCACGAACCGTCCCACCCTGGTGTCTCATAGCTGTGTGGATACAAGGTCATCTTCAAAGCGGGATTTAGTCGCCATTCGTACTCTTTCCAGCCCTCGGTGAACCTTCCTGATCGAAGGAGTGCAAGCGACAGGTTCCAGTGTGCTTCGGCAAAGTTCGGCTTGATTTGCAGTGCCCGTTTGTAATTTTCAATCGCCTTATCGTTTTCAATCACTTCAACATATCCGCTCTTGGCATTTAGAACGCCCCCCAAATGGTTGTACGCCTCAGCGTAATCAGGTTTGAAGTGTATTGCTTGTCTGTAATTTTCAATCGCTTCAGTACATCGAGTCTCGTCGCGAAGGCTATTAGCTAAATTGTAGTATGCCTCGGCAAAGTCCGGTTCAAGCCGTATCGCCTGTTCGAAGTTTGCGATAGCTTCAGCGAATTGCTCCTGGTCCTTCTGGGCAATACCCAGGTTGTTGTAAACTTCTGCATAGTCAGGGTCGAGTTGAAGCGCCTGTTTGTAATTTCCAATCGCCTCAGCAGAGCGGTTTTGGGCATTTAGAATGACACCTAAATGATTGTATGCTTCAGCGAAGCCGGGTTTGAACTGCACTGCTTTTTTGTAATATTTAATCGCTTCGGCGTACTGCTGTTGTTTTTCCAGAGAGAAGCCCATTGTGTTATATGCCTCGGCGTAATCGGGTTTGATTGATATCGCCTGTTTGCACTTTTCAACCGCAGCGGCATACTGATTCTGCGATTGCAGTGCGATAGCCATATTATGATATGCCTCGGCATAATCAGGTTTGACAGAGACGGCCTTTTGATAAGCGGCAACTGCTTCTTCATATTTTTCAAGGACCTCTAAAACAAGCCCAAGGGTATTGTGGAATTGCGGTATTTGAGGATTATTTACTATGGCTTTGCTGATTAACTTAACAGCGGTTTCGTGCTTTCGGCTCTGATGAGCTATCACCCCCAAAGAATATAGTGCGACAGGATTATCAGGATTTCTTTGCAGTATCAACCGATATAACTGTTCCGCCTGCCGAAGATGTCCATCCTGGTGATGTTGTGCTGCATTTTCAATCGTTTCAGCGACGGTTGGCATCTGTGCATAGCCTTCCTCTTTTTTTAAAAAATCGATACGATTGTATTTATCTCAATCGATTTCGGTTATCTTGTTAAGCATCATCTGAACAGGCGCTAAGTTACAGTTTCCAATAGTTTTTGGTGGTTTCGGGATTTATCTATATCAACATATTTATAGATCCATCTGTAGTAAGCGCCTCCTGTAATTCCGAGATGTTTTGGTAACTATTATTGTTTATTAACCATTCGTTAATCTCGCTGGCATCGAGGTTGTTCCTGCCCATATATGAGTCTGTTGGATATTGTTGCTGGGCCCAACCGTTTTGCAGTCCTCCTGAGGCGGAGTCCCGAAGAGCCCCTTGATCCGGTTGACCTCCCTGGGAGAGCACTACATCCAGCCGTTTTATCTGAATGCCCGAATCTTGAAGACCTCGGATTATCTGCGGTATCGCTTGCTCTATCTCTATTCTGGTTTGTGTTTTGCTGACTTCCAGCAGTCCTGTTATCTGATTGTCCTGCTCCTGAAATTTTATTAAAACCTTCCCGAGTTCCGGTGGATTAAGTTGAATCGTAATCTGCTGATTCTGTCCTTCTTGTGAAAAAGAGCTGCGAACAGATTCAAGAATCTGTTTACCAGCACCTGCAGATATACTGTTGGGTGAAGTTTGGCTCGGAAGCTCCACGGTTTTTATAGGCTCTGCAGAGTTGGGGGTTAGTTCTGTTGCAGGAGTTCCTGGATTATTGTGAGTGATTATTTGTTCGAGTTCTGAATTAGAGTTATTATTGGAGGCCGCATTATTGTTTTTTATTTGGCCGGTGGATACCTGAACAGCAGAGTTATCTGAGAGCTTATTCCCGGCTTGTGAAGATTCTTTACTGTTTCCATCTGATGATTCTGAGAGTATTTCGGAGTTAGTTGTTTTACTGTCAGTTGTTGTGTTGAGGGTCGTGGTAGATTTTTCAGGAGCAATCCCGGCAAGCTGAGACTTCGGCTCGATGAATTTGTTCTGAACCTGTGAAAAGTTTGTTTTCAATTCCGGTGTTTTTTCATTGGCGTGGATGGCAGACTTATCTGTCAAGGTTGTATCTTCTTTTGCCTTTTTGCTACCATCTTCAACAAGAGTATCGAGTCCAGGTTTTTTGCTGCTCAAGTCAGAGCTTTTTGTGCTGTTGGTGACAACTGAAGCATCCACAAGAGGCGTTTTTTCGTTAATTTCGGTTGTTTTGTGATTGGCACCAGCAAGAGCATCGGGCATCAGTTCTTTGGCTTTCGTGGTTAGGGCAGTACCATTTGATACTGATATCTTATCAGTATTTTTGCCTTCTCCAGGCTGTGTATCGGCATTAGGTGTACCCTCAGATATATTAGGCAAAACAGTTTGGAGGTTATGTTGGTCCTTGGAAGTGTTTGGCGAAGAGCTTTTGAGGCCAGTTTGCCCCTTTTCAGTGTTTACGAGTAGTTTAATTTCGGCTGATTTGGTTGCTTGTCCAGTAACAGGAGAGGATTTGCCGTCTTTCAGATTAGCTATCAGTTGGGCAAGTTGGCGCCCGGTTTTCGGCTCCATTTTTGTGGCGTTCTCTTTGACGAGAAGCCCAGAAGTAAGAGGGCTTTCCGTAGTCGAAAAAGATTGGGCAGAATTTGCCTTGGAGGGTGTCGCAGAAGCCAGCTCATCTTTGTCTGGCTTTTTGTTATTCTGGTTTTGCTGGGGAGATTCAGCATTTACTGTTTTACGTAAAGTTTGGTTAAAGTTTTCCCTGGGTTTGTTTATAGGTTCATTTTTGGCGATGGCGGGTATGTTATCGGTCGTTATTGGTTCAGGAGTGTTAGAATACGATTGGATATTATCTGCCGACGGGGAAAAATTCGTGCCATTTGTAAAAGTATTAGGTTTATTTGCAGGCGGGGGTGCGACTGCTGCTGCAGCAAACATCATATCATTGATTGTCATCAAGTCCATATTCATACGCAATAACCTATTAAGACAACATAATATTAGCAACTTTCGTGCCAGTATTTTGCAGGACGATTTGTGTATAGCTCTAAGGCTATATTGGAAATGTACTTATGAATAATAAGCATGTGGTAATCATTCGATAATACCTTGTCATTAGCGGCATTCAAGGAGAAATATTCTGGGTGTAGGAGAGAATTTCCGGCTTATTTAAAGGAATTGTTTAAGGGGCTTGAAAGCCTTATGAGCATGTAAAAAAAGCAGGCCATTGTATAAAATCCTGACGTTGCTACTGCCATCCAAATAAGTGATTATTTGGAATTTTAGCGGTTTTTTACGCAGAATAAGGGTAAATATGCTGAAACTGACCTGCTTTCATCGTTTGGCACGATTCTTGCACACATTTTTTAAGAGACAAGGTTTGTAAATAAACGTTGGGAAACTTCAGATGTCGAAAACTGACAGCATAATAGCTCTTATCGAGGCCGGCATAAAGGCTGAAGGCCTGCGCCAAAAAGCTATCGCTCATAATGTTGCCAATCTTGAAACTCCGGGATATCGCAGGCTCGATGTAAAGTTTGAAGAAGTACTTGCCAAATCCCTGGAGTCATCCGGTTCCGTTGACCTTGATGAGATTGAGCCGCAGGCTTATCAACCCAAAAAGACGCCTGTAAAGTCAAACGGCAACGATGTTACTTTGGAAAATGAAGTGGGCGCAATGATTAAAAATAGCCTTCGCTACAAAACATATATTCAGTTGCTGAAGAAGAGATACCAACAGATTGAATCGGCAATCAATGTAGGGCGGTAGGAAAGTAATTCATTATTGGTTGACGAGTTTCATGGGTAGTCACATAAGGCTTGGGAATAATTGTAAAAGGAAAAGAGAAAATGAATGTTGACAATTTTTTTGGCCCTCTCGATATAGCGATTTCGGGTTTGAAGGCACAGAGCAAACAGATGGAAGTGATTTCGTCGAATGTTGCCAATGCCCGCACAAGCGACGCCGGTAAGGGTGAGCCTTATCGCAGACTTGAAGCTACGTTCAAGTCAGATGGTGATTTAGGTGGTGTTGAACTGGATAAAATACTTCCGGATATGGGTGATTTTCTCAGGGTGTACGACCCCGGCAATCCTCAGGCGGATGGCGATGGATATGTAGCTATGCCCAATATAAATTTGCCCGTTGAGATGATAAATCTGAATATTGCAACGCGAGTTTATCAAGCCAATGTTGCGGTTTTGAAGCGTTACCAGCGAATGGTGGAAGATACACTCGAATTACTACGATAAAATAGGGAATAAGCAATGGTTAACATGAATGCAAATGTAAGCGGGATCTCAAATCCGATGAATGGGATAATGGGGCCCCGCCCGGTTCAGCCCAAAATTAATCCTGATTCATCCGGTATGCCGAAGGTGGGAGGTTCCGACGGTAATAAGGCGGATTTTGCTAATGTTGTGAAGAACTACATATCCAACGTTGATGAACTTCAACAGTCCTCAAATGTGTCTATAAAGGATTTGTTATCGGGTAAAAATGAGGATATCACCTCGGTAGTATCAGAGGTGGCTAAGGCTGATATCAGTTTCAAGCTTCTTGTTGGTGTTAGAAATAAGCTGATTGAAGCGTACAAGCAAACTATGAATATGCCGTTGTAATTGATTATATTTTTTTCAATCATCGGTAGTCAATTGATAAAGAGGCTTAATGAACTTTTTCCAAAAGATAAGTGTAGTTTGGCAAAAGATAGGTCTCGTTCAACGGGCCTTGCTTATTGGGATTCTTCTCACATTTGTTGCTGCCGGTGTTCTGCTTACTTATTGGGCTCGCAGGCCTGATATGAAAATGCTGTACCAGGAAATTGCGCCTGAAGAGGCAGCTAAGATTACCGAGAAAATTAGTGAAAAGGGCATTGTTTACGAATTGAGAAACGGCGGGACGAGCATCTACGTGCCGAAGGAACAGGTATATCAGCTTCGTTTGGATATGGCAAAAGAGGGTCTTCCTATAGGTGAGCAGGGGGGGTACAAGATATTTGATAATGAAAAAATCGGGATAAGCCCGTTCGTCCAAAGCGTTAACCTCAAGCGGGCGCTACAGGAAGAACTTGCCAAGAGCATACAGATGATAGATGGTGTCGTTCACGCGCGTATCCATATAGTAAGCCCTGAACAAACACTTTTTACTTCTGATGCCGGTAAAACCACTGCTTCTGTAGTTCTTCGACTAAGGGCGGGTTATAAATTAAGCAGTTTGAATATCGCAGCAATAACTCATTTGGTCTCCGGCAGTGTTGAAGGGCTTACATCGGAAAATGTTACCGTGATAGACAGCCAGGGAAATCTTCTTTCAAGTAAGTCAGATTCGACTATTGCCAGTGGGGCAGGCACTGTTCAAGATTACAGGGAAAGGGTAGAGGAGAACCTGTCGAAAAAGGTGGAGGATATGCTCACCGCTGTTTTAGGACCCGGCCGGGCAACAGTAAGGGTCAGTGCCATTATTGATATGAACAGCGTTAGCACCGTTACGGAAAAGCTTGACCCAAAAGGCGTTGTTATTAAAGAAGAGATTACAAGCGGTTCTGAAACCGGAGCTGCCACACCATCAGCCGCAGGTGAGCCGGCTGTGCCGGGTATCTCAGTAAAAGATGAAATAATTAAGACCGACTATGAGGTCGGAAAGACGGTGAAGCAGGAAGTTGTTTATCCGGGCCAAATAAAATCTTTGAAGGTAGCGGCATTTGTTGACTTATCAGTATCAGACGCTAATGATACAGGCTCCGGAAATAGCGCCGCAAAGATAATGCAGGAAACTGATGTAGTGGCTATTATTCAAAATGCTCTTGGGCTCGAGGATGAAACTGCTATCAAAGTAGTTAATGTTAAGTTCAATCGTCCGTTTGAATCACTTGTTGAGGAAGAGCCGTCCAGTTGGCCTCGTTATATAGCAATTGCGCGCCAGGCTTCCTTAGGCATTATGGCAATTTGCGCGCTGCTTGTTCTTCGTATGTTCCGTGGAGCAAAGCGTAAGGTGGCCTCCGTACTCAAATCAGGTGAATTGCCCCAAGCTGGAGAGGCTGCCGGACTTCTACCGGAAGGAGAAGGAGTTCCAGAGCCATTAGTTGTGCGCAGACAGATAGCCAGTGCTTTGGAACAAGATCCTGAGCGAGTGAAGCAATTGTTTGCCAGTTGGCTCGAAGAAAAGGGGGGCTAAAGTTAGCAAGGCGTGAATCGTTATGTTTATAGCGAAACAATAAGCAATAGGATATACAAGGCACTAATATCAAATGCCGAATAACGAATATCAAATTTCGAGTAGAAAATTTCTTCGGAGAAGAAAAAAGACGAATATCCATCCGTTACAGAGTTCTAATGAGCGGCCAGGAGACACGGAAAAGGCGCTGACGGGTAAGCAAAAAGCTGCAATGTTGTTGATGAGTCTTGATTCAACGACTGCTGCTGAGCTGCTCAAGGGCGTTGACGCCGAGGCGGTCCAGGAATTGGCAGTGGAATTAGCGCATATGGATGCCACTGGTTTCAGCAATAACAGGCAGGATTTGGGAGTTGCTCGGCAATTCTGTACATCGTTGCAGCCCAGTGATGACTTTCGCATTAATGGTTTCCTGAAAGAAGTATTAAAGAGTAGCGTTGGTGATGAGAAGACAGAGCAGATTCAGACCGGAATACAGGAGCTGTTGTATGAAAACGATCCTTTCAAATCTATTTGTTCGGCAGAGCCTAAAACGGTAGCGGCAATTCTGGAGAATGAGCATCCTCAAACTGCTGCGGTAGTTTTATCAGAAATGCCTGCAGAGAAGAAAACAGAAGTGCTCAGTTTTTTGGACTGGGGTATCCGAGTTAGTATTGTCAACAGAATGAGCGATTGTGGGGCTATGAGTGCCCAGGCAAAGAGTCGAATTACAGAAGTTGTTTGCAAACGTCTTGAGGCTGTTACTACCGGTAACACAAATGGACCTTTGTCAGCAAAATCTAAGCCGTCTATAAGAAAAATGGCAGTTATTTTGCGAAACATGGGTAAAGAGATTAGAGATGGTCTGCTTGGTGTTATACGGGGCAAAGACAAACATGTCGGTCAAATGGTAGCAGACTTGATGATATTTTGGGAAGATATCTCGCAAATTTCCGACCGGTCACTGCAGAAGGCTTTGAGAAGAATTGATGTAAAGAAATTGGCTTTGGCATTGGTCAGAGCCGACAATCAGCTCATTCAGAAAATAAAATCAAATATTTCCGAGACGATGGCTGCTGTGTTGAATGAACAAATGTTACTTGTGTCAGCTTACGAGTGGGATGATATTGAGCAGGCCAGAGAGGAAGTTGTGGATATCTTGCGCGAAATGAATGAAAAAAGTGAGCTTATGTTTATGGAAGAATGATGCTATGTCTGACGGAGTTAAAGCCTGTATTGCCGGACATAGAAAAGAGAATGCTGAACTTTTAGTGGAAGTCACCAGGAAGATATTAATGTATAGAACTCAAAGAGGGATTAAATAAGCTATGTTGACGGGTAAACAAAAAGCTGCGATGTTATTAATGAGTCTGGATGCTGCGACTGCTACTGAACTGCTTAAGGGACTTCGCGCCGAAGATATTCAGGAGATTGCGATGGAATTGGCACGAATCGATGCGTCTCAGCAGGATGATGCCAAGGAACAAACGAAGGTTGTCCATGAGTTCTGTGCCTCACTTCAACAAAAGCATGCTCGTAAATTTAGTATGAAAACTTTTCTTAACGAGACGCTTATAACTATTCTTGACGAAGACAAGGCCGAGCAAATCCAGGCCCAGGTTAAAAAGATTTCGGGGAGCACAGACCAGTTTGGGGAGATTCGTATAGCCAGTACGGACGAATTAGTTCTTGCGCTGGAGGGTGAACACCCCCAGACAATAGCTGTGGTATTGTCAGAACTGGATCCGAAGAAAAGCCAGGAAGTTCTAGCGCGTTTGAGTGAAGAAGCACGGCTTAAAGCTGTGTGCCGGATGATAAATCCGGAATTGGTGGGTAGTGGAGTAAAGCAGCGAATGGCATTTACGGTTAGCGAAAGGCTGAAAGGTCTAAAAGGAGAAACTCTTTCGGAAAGACCGGAGCAGACTCTACGAAAACTGGCTGTTGTGCTGAGTGGTCTGGAAAAAGATCTGAGAGACCAGATGCTTGATGAGATTAGCAAGCATGATGAGGAAACCTCCACAATGGTAAGACGTTTGATGATAACCTGGGAAGATATTCCTACTATATCGGACAGGTCTTTGCAGGAAGCACTGCGAACTGTGGAGTCGGGCAGATTGGCGGTGGCACTTTATGGTGCAACTGAGGCTATTGTGGAAAAAATACGCTCAAATATATCTGAACGGGCGGTGGCCTCGCTTGATGAAGAAATCTCGCTGATGCAGGATCCTCTGGAAAAAGAAGTTCTTGGTGCCAGAGAAGAAGTTGTCGGCCCGTTGAGGGATGCAAATGAGCAGGGAACGCTTAGGGTGAAAGGGCGATAGCAGAATGACACAGACAGTTACAGTCCATCTTGAAAAGCCGATTACCTCGGCTAAATTCCTGGATGAATCTGCCGGAGGTATTGGTGGTAAATTGCCCGGTCTTGGCCAGGCTAATTCTGCGGCGAATGCCGTGCAAATTCCGTCGCAGGATTCAGAGACTCAGAAAAATAAGTTTTCACAGACTTGCCAGGCAATTAATGATGTAGTTACAAAACTCAATCAATTTTATGACAAAATATTTGTCGAACACAAAGAAGAAATTGCCAGACTTTCTGTGGAAATCGCCAGAAAGATTTTGATGCAAAAAGTGGAAGATGGAGATTATGAAATACAATCTATTGTTAAAGAGGCACTAAACAATGCTCCGACGCGACAGGATATAGTAGTGCATTTGAATCCTGAAGACCTTGCGGAATGCCAGAAGGCACTACAGAATGAGCCGGATGGCACTTTAGCAGATATTAAGTTTGTTTCCGACTCGAATATAGGACGGGCAGAATGCCTGCTTGAGAGCCCCAAGGGGATAGTAGAATCACTGATTAACGAACATCTGGACAGAATTAGCAAAGCACTTAAAAAGGCGGAATGAGTTATGGTTACGAGTGAGGTTAGTAATGGTTTGATTGATTTTGATAAGTTTCATTCAGCACTTCGCGATGTAAATTTGTTGGATTGTCAGGGTTTTGTGATCCGGGTCTCCGGTCTGACGGTTGAATCTACCGGTCCGGCAATAGGTTTAGGGGATCTATGTGGTATCCAGATTCGTAATGGGCGGCGCGTGTTGGCTGAAGTGGTAGGTTTCCATAATGACCATCTTATTCTGCTGCCGTTGGAGCATATAAATGGTATATCGCCGGGCGATACAGTAACCGCTCGTACTACTGTCCGGCATATCACCTTAAGCGAAGCTGTCCTGGGTAGAGTAGTAAACGGGCTGGGAGAGCCTATAGATAATAAAGGGCCGTTAACAGGGGCGGATAAGAAAGCATTGGATGCAGGTAGTCCGCCACCTTTGAGCCGCGAAAAGATTACCAGTCCTTTGGCGCTGGGCATAAGATCATTGGATGCCGTATTAACCTGTGGTAAGGGACAGCGCATAGGTATTTTCTCTGGTAGCGGGGTAGGAAAGAGTGTTCTGCTTGGTGATATTGCCAATTCGAGCGAAGCAAATGTTAATGTTGTAGCGCTGATAGGCGAGCGTGGCCGAGAGGTTCGGGAATTTCTTGAAGGAGACCTCGGTGCTGATGGTTTATCACGCAGCGTAGTTGTTGTAGCTACCTCGGATTCTCCTCCTATTCAGCGTGTAAAAGCGGCATTTGTAGCAGCTACTATTGCCGAATATTTCAGGGACAAGGGTAAAGATGTTTTGTTTATGATGGATTCACTTACTCGCTTCGCACAGGCCCAGAGAGAAATAGGGCTTGCAGCGGGTGAGCCGCCGACAACAAAGGGCTATTGTCCGAGTGTTTTTTCACTAATGCCGAGACTTATTGAACGTTTGGGTCGTGCGGAAACCGGCAGTATCACGGGTATTTTGACTGTTTTGGTTGAGAACGATGATTTAACCGACCCCGTGGCTGATAGTGCCAGAAGTCTGCTTGATGGGCATATAGTTCTGTCGAGAAAATTGGCTGAGAGGGGGCATTATCCCGCTGTGGATATTTTACAGAGTGTCAGTCGATTGATGCCTGTGGTGGTCAGCAAAGAGCACATGCTTGCTGCGCAGAAGCTCAAAGAAATATACGCTATTTATATTGATGCTGAAGATTTAATAAATATTGGAGCTTTTTCGTCCGGCAGTAATCGACGTATTGATGGAGCTATAGCTTTGATTGACAGGATAAACAGCTTCCTTATTCAGTCTGTTCGAGAGAGGACCGATTTTAATGAAACTGTAAGGCAGTTGACTGCCATTACCCAGTTTTGGAATGAGCTGTTGGGTGCCCAGAGCCGGTAAATTGTATTCCGAGTACTTGTCAGATATTGAGAGTTGAAAAATAAATGAAACGGTTTGTATGGCGGTTACAGCGTGTCCTTGATATAAGGACAAAGGAAGAACAAAAAGCCAGAGGAGAATTGCTTAAGCTGACGGAAAAGTTAGCAGAGACACAGAGCGAACTGCTTGCATGGCGGAAGATGTTAGAGGAGATAATTAATGGCTTGGCCTTGGGAAATCCTAAAAAACGATTGGGCAGGCAGGAATTTTTTCTGAGATATTCGGCGGCAAGTGATGAGCAGATTAAGAAGCTCGAAAATAGGGTGAAGGAGCTGGAGTCAAAACAAAGAGAGAAAATTGCTGAAGTTTTAAAACTAAGAAGGTTCAAAGAAGGCCTTGAAAAGTTACAAGCCGAAGCAAAGATACAGTTTATAAAGGAACAAGAGAAACTGGAGCAACAACAATTGGATGAGGGAGCTACAGTTTTATTTGTTCGAAAAACAAGGAGTTAGGAGAAAAACCAGTGAGCAAGAAACTGATAATTATAACAGCTTCAGCAGGGCTGGTGAGTTTTGCCGGAGCGTTTGTCCTGGGGTGGTTTACCGCCCCATCTCCATCAGGACATCCCGGTGAACCAATTCAGCCGGAGATTGTGAGCGCGGGTGCTGTTCCGGAGATGCCTCGTCCTGTAGCTGGTATGACAGGCGTCGTAGGTGCGGCTTCCGGCAATGAGAGAAAAGCTATGACAGAAAAGCAGCTCAGGAATCTTGTCTTTGAGGTTCGGGAGAAAGTGAATGAGTATGATGATAAACTGCAGAATCTTGTATTGCGGGAACAGAGATTGCAGAGGACTCAGGATACGTTAAAAGAGGATATTCAAAACCTTAATAATCTGCGAATCGAGCTTGCTACAATTGTTGCCGATATTAAGAGCGAACGCGATAAGCTGCTCAAAACCAGGCTTGAAGTTGCCCAGACCGAGAAGGATAATCTTGTACTGATAGCAGCTACTTATGACAAGATGGATGCGTCCAGTGCAAGCAAGATACTGGTTAGTATGTGTACAAGCCAGACGCAGCCTGGCAAGATTGATAGCCAGAGCAGGGGTTTTGATGAAGCCGTGAAAATTCTGTACTATATGACCGAAAGGACCACAGCCAAACTGCTGGCGGAGCTAACCACTGCAGAGCCAGGGCTGGCAGCATTTTTAACCCAGAGATTAAAACAGATAGTTGAAGGAAAGTAGTCTAATGGATATTGCAACGATAATTGGAGTGCTTCTTGGTTTTATAGTTATCATAGGCGCTATTGCTGTCGGCGGTGGTTGGCAGTCGTTTATCCATATTCCCTCTATGGCCATTACCCTGGGAGGCATGTTGTGCGCTACACTCATACATTTTTCACTGCCGCAGTTTTTGGGGATATTTTCGGTAATCAAGAAGACAATTATTGCGAAGATACCGCCACAATCAGAGCTGATTCAAAAAATGGTGAACTTCGCCGCTATCAACAGACGTGACGGAGCGCTGGCTTTGGAGCAGGAGATTCCCAACTTAGACAATTCATTTTTCATCAAGGGCATGCAGATGCTTGTGGATGGACGGGATTCCGAACAAATTCGGGACTTTATGTCTATAGAGGTTCAGTACCTTCAGGACCGCCATTCAACAGGTAAAAAGATTTTGGAGTTTATGGGAACGGCCGCACCTGCTTTTGGGATGATAGGCACACTTATCGGTTTGGTGCAGATGCTCAGGAACCTGGATTCGCCTGATGCAATTGGTGGGGGAATGGCGGTAGCTTTGCTGACTACTTTTTACGGTGCATTAGCCGCTAATTTGATTTTTATCCCGTTGGCGGGTAAATTGGGGATTTATTCCAAAGTGGAAACGACCACAATAGAGATGATTGTAGAAGGTATCTGCTCTATTTCGCAAGGTGATAATCCGACTGTTGTTCGAGAAAAACTGCAGTCATTTATGTCACAGGGAAGACGGGAAGAAGTAAAGGCTAATGTATAATGGCACGTGCGGGCAAACAAGTAGAAGAAGATGAGTCTCCAGGCGCACCGGAATGGATGGTAACTTTCAGTGATTGTATGACGCTGTTGTTGACATTCTTTGTGCTTCTTTTAAGTTTCTCATCTTTTGATGATAAGGTTTTTCGGAGGTTAAGAGTTATTTTTATGGATGCTTTGCCCGCTATCAGCCGGTCGGACGAACTAAATAGAGATGCGGTCCTGCCTACGGAGCAAATTGAAATGACACCAGAGCTGGCCGAAGGAAGTGAAAAACCTACGTTGCTTAAAGGATTGGACGACAACGTAAGAGAAGAGACGCCTGCAGATTTCCGTCGCCGGAAGGTGTTTTCGGTCTCATCTGAAAAAATCTTTTGGGGTAATGGTGCGCTTATTTCGGCTGAAGGTCGTCGCATTATGACTACAATGGCGTCATTTTTAGAAGAAGTACCCAGCCGTGTAGTTATTTGTGAAAATGGTCCGGCAGGTAAAGGGGGGTCTGAGCAGCTTGGTTTATCACGGGCATGGGCGGTATTGGAGTATCTTACAAGCGGGAAGAATCTTGATAAGAAGTGGTTCAGCGTCTCAGCAGGGAGTACTATTGCTCAAGAGGGCCTTAGAAGTGATGAGCCTTCCCGCGCAAGCTTGAAATCTGAACGTACACTTGAGATAGTATTGTTAGAACGGAGTATTTACGATTGAAGCGTCGGCGTCAGTCAAGTAAAGAAGAAAAGCCCAAAGTTCCGGCATATATCGTTACGTTTTCAGATATGACAACGTTATTGCTGACATTTTTTGTGATGCTGTTGAGCCTTTCGAGTTTACAGGAGGAAGAAATGTTTCATAAGGGCCGAGATTCCTTTTCATATGCAATTAAGACCTTTGGGCTTGGCATGTTTACGGGTAGAAAACCAAAACCAGATTTAGGTTATTATAAAGTCAAGTATTATACAAGCGAGCCTAATGAAACATTCAGAGGCAGGAGCATAAACACAAAAGAGGAGAAAATACGTAAGCTATTCAATGAACTAAACCGATCTATGAAGGCTGTGCCGTCAGTAATGGCGGCTAATAAAACCGATTTTACAGTAACTAACATTCGCTTTGCACAGGGTGATGCACGATTGGATGAGTCGGCAAAGCAGTTTTTAGGTGGTTTTTGCTTACAGTTGCAGCAGAATTACGGTTCCAGACCGGCTAAACTTTACGTGCTTGGTTTAGCCAATGACCAGAGAGCCGAAAAAGAGCAGTGGATACTTTCAGCTAAGCGGGCAAAGGCGGCGGCAGATTATCTGCGGGGTATTTTATCTTCGGGATCGGGTTCTCAAATACAAGGTAGTACAATTGGGGGCTGGTCTAATTGGTCTGTTTATTGGTGGGGAGCTGGGCCGGGAGGTGATTGGGTGCGGCAGGATAGCCCGATTTCCAAACAGTCACAGATATTAATTGCGGTCCTCAGAATGGACGATTAATTCAAGACTGTGTAAAGTTTTTCGACATTTTGTCTGATTATGTGCCAATTCTCGTATTAAAAATCCTGCTGACGACCTGCTAATGACCCTTTTGGCATTTCGGCACGCTATTTGCTCACTAAATAATCAGAAGACGCTCTGTTTGTGGACTGAGCATGAGTAATCGTATTTGGTATTTTTTGATATGGTGCGATGCAGGAAAAAAAACGTTGTTCTTTTAATAGTAGTTATATTGGGCTGTGGTGTGATATTGGTCTGCTCGGCCCAATCGGCTGCAGATGCTGAAAAGCACGCTTCTGACAGGGGTGGAACGGAATTGGAAAATTCACAATCCAAATCTAATTCCTTATTTGACAATGATTCAAATTTTTTAAAAAATACGAATAATGGATACGGAACACGAGAGTTGTTTTTCAAATTTATGGTTTCGGTTTTGTTCCTTGTTGCTCTGGGTGCAGGGGGGATTTACATTTCAAAAAGATTTCTGCCTAAGATTACCAACCTGTCAGGCAAAGAGATTCGTATTGCTGAAACTGTCCACCTTGGGCCCCGCAAGGCAGTGCATCTGCTTGAGATTGAGGAGCGACGGTTCCTTATAGGTAGTACAAATGAGAACATCACAATATTGGCCGACTTAACAAGTACCTTAACGGAGTTGTCAGTGCGGGAAATAGATAATAATTGAGGATGTCAATGACCGGTAAGCTTAAAATACTTTTTCTGGTGTTTGTTGTTGCGGCGCCTGCCGGGTTTTCTTTTGGCCAGGATATCAATGCGATCCCAAGGCAGGCAGGACCGCTTGGTGATACTGCAACAACAAGTGTCCCGGCTAACGGAGTTCCAAGCCTTGCAGATTTGATGACGGTTATAGATAAGGCGACGACTAACGATAACAGCAGCAAAGATTGGTCAACACCTGTCAAGCTTGTAATCATCTTTACCGGTCTGGCGATTCTGCCGAGTCTTTTGGTGATGATGACTTCTTTTACGAGGATAGCTATTGTTTTGTCTTTTGTTCGGCGTGCTTTGACCACGCAGAGCATACCTCCTACAATTGCAATGATGGGTTTAGCTTTATTTCTGACACTGTACACAATGGCTCCTACTTTTGCCAAGACCAATACAATCGCCATCCAGCCTTATCTTACAAACGAGATTAATTTTCAAACTGCGGGTACGAGGGCAGGCAATTGTTTCAAGGAATTTATGCTTCGGCAGAGCAGAGAAGCCGATTTAGCTCTTTTTGTGCGGATGGCAAAGATCCCCCCCCCAAAAAGCCTGATGGACGTAGATTTACACATAGTTATTCCAGCATTTATAATCAGTGAATTCCGTACCGCATTTGAAATAGGCTGTCTTTTGTTTATTCCCTTTCTTCTGATGGATTTAGTTATTGCAAGTGTTTTACTTAGTGCGGGTATGATGATGCTGCCTCCAATGATGATTTCGCTGCCATTAAAGCTGATATTATTTATTCTTGTCGATGGTTGGGGCTTACTGGCGGAGAGTCTAAGTCTGAGTTTCAAATAACATCAAGTATCGAACGCCTGGGCTCGGACAGTTGCGGGCCGAAATATCTGGGGAGATACGAGGTAAAAATTATGGATAGTAGTTTCATTCTTTACCTGGGCCGTTATACCCTCGAGACGGCGTTGCTTTTATCCGCTCCTATTCTACTGACATGTATGGTTGTCGGAGTGGTGATGACATTGTTTCAGGCGGTTACTTCCATACGTGATATGACCTTAACTATAGTGCCTAAACTTTTGGCTGTCGGAATCGTTACGTTGGTTTGTGGCGGTTGGCTCATGGAAGTGGTACTTAGATTTACAAATGAAATATTTGGGCATATCCGGAATATTATGCACTGAAGATAAAGTTAAAAGGATAAACAATTACTTATGAACGGGCCACTTCTTACCGCAACCTGTAGAGATTTGATTGCAGGAAAAATATGGTGTTGATTATCGAAAAATTATTTGGTTTTGTTATGGTGCTGACGAGGATTTCAGCATTTTTTTTGATACTTCCTGTATTTGGATGGAAAAGTATTCCTGTCAGAATAAAGGTTGCGATGACTATTCTGATAACGATTTTTTTTTCAATGATAATACCTGTACCTATTGATTCCAGACAAGTCTCTGTCGTAGAGTCAGTATTGCTTCTGGCCAACGAAGCCACCTATGGGCTGGCCCTGGGTCTGATTGCAGCTTTTGTATTTGCCTCGGTTAAATTCTGCGGTCGCATTATTGAACGGCAGATGGGTTTGGCTATGGCTGAAATATTGGATCCATTAAGCGGTGAGAGCACTCAGGCGCTGGGAGCCTTGTTGGAGATGATATTTATACTCTTATTTCTCAGTGCTAACGGTCACCATTTGTTTTTGTTGATTATATCGAGAAGTTACGAAGCGTTTCCTGCAGGCAGTATTCCGACAATATCGGTTTTGACCGGCGGTATAATTAAGGCTGGTTCTACACTGTTAATGGCCGGCCTTAAATTGTCAGCGCCGATATTGGCAGCGTTTTTGCTGTTAATGGTTGTATTGGCTGTATTGGCACGAATGATTCCGGAAATGAATATTTTATTTATCAGTATGCCAATGCGTGTAGGTCTGGGTTTGTTAATGGTGGCGATATTTTTGCCATTTATTAATACGTTTGTGGCCGAATTCGCTGATTGGATGGGTAAACTACTGCCCCTATAAACTAATACCGAGTACATATTATGCCAGAGCAATCTGCTCAAAAGACAGAGCAGCCAACAAGCAGAAAATTATCGAAAGCCAGAGGCAAAGGGCAGGTACCGCAGAGCCAGGAACTGACATCGATAGTAACATTACTGGTGTTGGTGGCAATGATTGCTTTGTTGGCTCCCAGTCTCCTGCAATGGTTTATGTTACAAATTAGGCAGGGGATGTCGTGCGAAAATGGCATTTTTGCTGATAGCGGAGGATTTCTGGATTTCATTAATAAAAAAACTGTCAGTATGGCACTTGTTATCTGCCCCATTTTAGCGGCACTTGCTGCGGGGTCTTTTATAGCCAGCGTCGCTATCAGCGGGTTAAATTATTCGCCGGGAGCCTTAGAATTTAAACTTGACCAATTAAATCCGATCACAGGATTAAAGAAACTGGTAAACGCACGTTCTCTGGTGAAGCTCTTATTAGACGTTCTAAAACTGCTTTTTATATCGCTCATCGTTTGGTTCTATCTTAGAAGCAGGCTCGATATGCTCGCTACCCTTCGATGGGCCTGGTCTGCGCAGATACTCGTAGTTATCGCAAAGATAATACTTGGCCTGATGATACGTATTGGCATCGTACTGTTGGTTATGGGCATTGCTGATGCTTACTACCAGAAATGGAAATACATCCAGGAACTGAAGATGACGAAGCAGGAAGTCAAAGAAGAGCTCAGGGATACAATGGGTTCGCCTGAGGTTAAAAGTCGAATCCGGAAGCTCCAGTTCCAGGCGGTCCTTAAGAGGATGATGCAGGAAGTGCCCAAAGCAAATGTGGTTCTTGTCAACCCGACGCATGTAGCTGTAGCGCTGCGTTATGATGCCGAAACGATGGAATCTCCGGTGATAGTTGCTAAAGGAGCAGACCATTTGGCGGAGAAAATCAGGGAAATTGCCCGGGCTTACGGTGTGCCTATTATAAGGAGGCCTGAGTTAGCCAGAACAATATATTCAACGGTCAAGCTCGGTGATCCGATACCCGAGACTTTGTACGTGGCGATAGCAGAAGTGTTAGCTATGATTTATCGTTTACGTCGCAGGAAAGCAAATGCTCGGACCTGACAAAACGTATTTTGGTGTTGGTCTCAATTACACACCTGATGAAAATCCACACTATGTTGCTGCTCTTAGAAGCCGAATGAACTCATCTGTCGTTGTATCAAAGCCAGATTTTTCTCAAGACGGGCGAATCGAGCTACCAATCTGTCTTCTCTTTTAGTAAGGAGAACTTCTTCTCTGTCAATTTTATCCTGTAGAGCTTTTATTTGGTTGTCCACATGTTTCTGATCGATTTGGATTGATCCGGTTGTTACCTTGAGCATATTATCCAACACCTCCTCTATTGCACCGGTAAAACCTTGTTTTACCCTGACTGTAGCGTAAATAGTGCTGCTGGGTGTGCCCGTAGCAGGGGCAGTGAGCTGGAGGCTATGTTCGGGATATACGGGATTACTATTGGTATCGAAGGTGCTGTCTCCGGTAATAATATTGCCACTGATTGTTGCCGCCCGATACTGAGAATCATTTTCGCTTGAAAGCTTTATCGAAGCCGTGTCGATGTTACCACTTGCATCATACGTAACTTTGACCCTGTAGCTGCCTGCTGTGGTATAATCACTATGAGCGTCATAAAATTCGATATTATTACTATCGCTGCTGCCGGTCTTGTCTGCTCCGATTAAGGCCAGCACACCCATATAATCTTCAGCTATTGCTTCATCGAAGACATTCGCATCAAAACTCAGTAGTCCTTCTCTATCGAGATTTAAGCCGAGATGGCCCGGTGTCAGGAACGTGTCGATATCTTCTATAAATCCGTTAGTCTGGGTGATAAGAGGTGAGCGAATTTGCTGCTTTATTGTCGAAACGACATAATCACCCATCAAGAGGCCGGCGGTTTTTAGAACATCATTATAGCCGGTCTTTTCCTTAATAAATTCGACGGCAAAATTATAGCCATCAACCAATTTACTTATTTTGTCTTTTACCGATTGGATATCTCTGGTTAAAGTCAGTTCTTCTCCGTTGGCATCGGTTGTGTCGTGCAGGTGCAGTGCTACGCCGTAAATGACATCATCTATAGTGTTGGAGCTTCTACTGATGTAAGCTGCGACGCCCTTTGTTGTTTCGGCAACGGTAGGGTCTCCAGCGTCCACAAGGTTGCTGCCGTCGGCATAAATCATGCTGACGTCTCCCAGGTTATTGCTGAATGTAAATGTTACGTTACCATCAGCTAAGCCGTTGTCACCTCCGCCGACCGTTATATCGCCGGTATTAACGGTTGATAAAGCCTCGAGCGCAGCTTTAATAGTATCGGTGTCGGCATTGTAAGCAATGGGGGACGTTGTTTGTCCTTCATAAGTTAAGGTGTAAGTGCCTTCGGTCGGAATCGAAGCGCGGCTCATTGTCTGCAATTCTGAAGCCGCCGTTGAATCTGAAGGATAGCCATCTACCTTAATCAGTGAATTCTGAGCTACTTGTGTTTGAGTGAAGTCACTTGGTTCAAAATCATTATTAAGGCCCGAGGCTGTTGTGATCCCACCTTCTGCTGAAAAGGCCATGGTCGGCAGAGTAAGGCTTGAGCTGCTATCACCCCCATGGTTGTATGTCAAAGCGATAGAAAGACTGCTTGCTCCTGCGGCCTTATCAGTTAAGACAATTTTGCCATTTTCAAGAGTCGCCTTGGCTATTCCATCAAAGGCATCATTAATCTCATCAATAAGATGACTGATTTTGGTATTGTCGTTAATGGGTAGATTAACCGGAGCGATGTCATTTCCGTTATGGTCTGTGCCGTTTATTTCAATAACATCGTCATCATCAGGCGTTCCACTGAACTGGTCGAGTGTTATGATTTTCGAACTGAGCGTAGCATTGTCGCTGCTAACCGTAAACGCAATATCAGCTTGCCATACTTCTGTGCTGCTGGCGTTGATGGAGATTCTGTAATCCGAGCCGGCGTCATTGCCGTTCATGACCAGATGGTAGGCATCATTATAATATAACAGGCTGGCTGTAACTCCGGGATTGTTTGCATCGTTATTAATTAAACCGACCAGGTCTGTCATAGTTGTGGTTGCTGTGGTTGTTATGGATGTTTCTTTATTGTTATATGAGTAAATAAAGGTGCCGGCTCCCACATAATCCTCGGCGTATTCTTTACCGGTTGTATGAACCCACCTTTCGGAGGTGGCTAACTGATTGATTACAACATTGTGATTGCCTTCGAAAGCGTTATAGGATGCGTCGGCAGTCAATATGTCTATATCACTGGAGGAGATTGAAAAAGCGCGAAGAGCGTCGGCGTCGGAAAGAGCACGGACCGAGTTTCTTAGGTTGCTGAGTTTGGTTTCAAGAGTGCTCAGGGCATCCTGTCTCTCTTGCCACATACTTTTGCGCTCTGTGTACAAGTTTAGTGAACGACGCTCAATAGCCATCATTTGCTCGATGAGCGTACCTGTATCTATTCCTGTTAAAAGTCCCGGAAGACGTAAAGTTGACATCTTTGCCTGCCTTTTAGTTTAAGTTTTCATATCTTCTCTTCACAAAAATGTACAAGTAAAGCTACCGTACAATCCTCATGTAAAGTATTATCGTTCAAAAACACTTTTTGCTTAACCATTTATCGTATATTTACTTACTATATTTGCATTTATATAGTAACAGCTTGTTGTGCTGCCTTTGTGTATCTGGCTTGTATGCGTTTAGACTTTTGCAATAGCTGCTGCAGGCCCTGGTTTTTCGGGTCCATTTTTATGCAATCATTTAGCTCGGAACAGGCCCGGTCGAAAGCTGTTCTTGAATATTCAAGAGCGTTTGACTTTATATACTCCTGTCCTAATGCAAGATAAGTCCCGGCAGTGAGACATTTAGCATGTAACTGCCTCATCCCGGGTGCTATCTCATCCCAGGCAACATCCGGGAAGAGTTCATCGTATGTGAACGTATCAGTAAATCGCCTGATGACCTCAAAATGAAATTTTGCATTTTGAGAAGTGAAATTTCTTGAAAGACTATTGGGTGTCATTCTGCGCAGGTACAGGGCACCCGGTAAGTGTTGTATTTTCAGCCCCATTTCAACAAATCGCCTTATCATATCATAGTCTTCGGCCATCCGTAAGTTTTCATCGAAAAACCCGATTTTGTCGAAGACGCTTCTTCTGATACAGGTTCTAAAGGGTACTACTGGAAAACCGCAGCGGAAGAGGTCCCTAATGAGCAATCTTGTATTTGTGTACTCGGGTCTTTTAATCAGCCGAATCGGTTTGGAATTCTCGTCAATAAGACAATCGTCACAATACACCAGGTCAGCTTCAGGATGCACTTCGAATTCCTGTAGATGTCTTGCGATAAAATCCGGTGTCATCATATCATCTGAATCAAGTTTGATTAGAAAAAGACCTTGAGAAGTTTTTATGCCCGTATTGTGGGCACCTGCAAGCCCCTTGTTTTCCTGGTACAAGTATTTGATTTTATCGTTTTTGAAGCTGGCTACAATATCTTTGGTATTATCTGTGGAGCCGTCGTCAATGACAACAAGTTCGAAGTTTCTATAGTTTTGAATCAGTACACTTTCGATTGCCTCTTTGATGTAATCGGCCGCATTATAGGCCGGCATAATCACCGAAACCAGCGATTCTCCGGGCTCTGCAATAATAGGTAATTGTTTGGAGGTAGTTTCAACACTATTTAGTATTTCTTGAGGCTTTGAGCTTTGAGGGGACGGGGTATTAATTTGCTGCAGAACTGCAGCAGGCAATTTATCAGGGCAGGACCTAAGTCTTCTTTTAATGGCATTTTTCATAGCCTGTTGTCTTGTTTGCATACCGATAGCTCTTTTTCTTGGGTTGTGACCTTGCGAATCCGGCAATTCTCTATAGTGGTATAGGCATTTGTCTACAAAAAGAAGATCGGTTACTTCTTCCATCTTGTATGCGATGTCCCTGTCTTCAGCATATAATATGTCCTCATCATACCCTGATGTCTTAAGATAATCGTGCAATTTGAAAGTTTTGAAGTGGCTTACGACGTTAGTTTCGAGATTGGTTTTTCCGGAGGGGATTTTTTTGCAATGGCCGATTTCTCTTGGGTTTAGTTCTGAATTGCACTTGACGTATTGTGAATATATGAGACCGCAATCAGGGTTTTTGACGTGAGCGTCATACATAATTTCAATAGCGTTATCTACAAGGCAATCATCGCTATCAAAGATACCAAAATATTCGGATTTTACGTGGGTGACGCCGGTTTTTAATGTGGCTGTATAGCCTTTGTTTTTTTCGTGCTGAATAAGTCTTATGCGTTTGTCATTTATGTATTTTTTTATTACACATAGCGAATTATCCGTTGAGCAGTCTTCAACGATAATCAGCTCCCAATCTTTGCAGGTCTGATTCAGTACGGATTCAATGGCTTCGGCGATATACTTTTCATTGTTGTAATTGGCCATAATAATGGAAAACCTGGGTTTGTAAGTCTTTTTGATATCAGTATCTATGAAATATAATTCCATTTCCTGATGCGACGCGTTGGGGGTAAAGCCGATATATTTCTCAACGTCGATAAGTTTGCCCTGAGAGAAATAATCGGCTAGCTCTTTTGATGTATAATTATTAAGTTTACCGAATTTGTTGTTTGTTACGTTTTGTACGATATTAACCGGATTGCAAAAGGTTACGGATTCATCGAAAGTAAGTAAATGGCGAAGATTGGGCTCGAAATATTTATTAGAAGCCATCGTGCCTTCCAGTGTGTTAGGATTAGTGAAATCCAGGCGGCTGAGCAGTCGCAGCATATCTTTTGAGCGGTAAACGGAACTTGACACTTCCAGTGGGTAGCCGAAATCATGTTGTTCATTAAGCCAGCAGTATTTGAGAATGCCTTCACCGACTTCCATAAAAGCGGGTATTCTCTGCTGAGAGCTTAAGGGATAGCAGTAGGTTGTATTTTTCCCAAGCCGCAGGGAAAATCCAATTGCATCTCCTTCTTTTTGTAGAAAGTAGATAGTATTTTGTATGCTGAATGGTTTAACGAAAATGTTGTCATCGACAAGAAAGAGAACATATTCGTTTTTCTCAATTAGCGAAAGTGTTTGATGTCTAAAATCAGTTTCTCTAATAAAATTGATTTCAGGAAACCGGGACTTTAGCTGATCGTATTGATTTGTGTATAACTTGGTGGAGGTGTTATACAAGATATTTAAATCAACGTTATCGTTATCTGTACAATGCAGCAAGAAAGATTCGATAGTCGCGTTTAGTTGCATTGCTCTGTCTTTACTGAAGATTATCGCTACAGTATTTTTTTTGTTTTGATAATATTCTTTTTGGTCTGTTGTGATTTTTTGTAAAGAAGTTATTCTACTTTGATAGTGGGCATTAGAGTCAAATTCATGGTGATAAGGTAGGTGATGTGATTGCTCATATTGTTCTGTCATTGGTTTCCAAGTTAGTTTTTCTTTCCATTCCTTCCATCCATCTTCAGCAAAACTCCTGCGGATTATCTCCTCATTAAGGATTCTATTGGCGTAAAATGCCATCTTTTCAGGCGCACAGACAACCCCGCCTTTCCACTGGCGAACATTGCCACAATCAGTAGAAACAAAAGGTGTCCGTGACGCCTTTGCCTCCATAATTACCTGTGGGGAAGAATTCTTTTCGGAGCAGAACAGAAATATATCGGCTTCATGATATGCTGACAAAGTATCTTCACGGTCAAGGCCTTCACAGAATCTAATATTCAATCCCGAAGCTAATTGCCGGAGTTTATATAACTCACCACCTTCTTTGCCGATAAATACCATAGTAAAGTCTGTTCGATTCATTTGTCTTACACACTCAATGACTCTATCCTGTCCATTGCCAGGGCAAAAATTAGCCACGCAAAGTCCGAGATATTTGGTGGTAATCTTATATTTTTGTCGAAAAGACAGTTTTTGTATCTGCGAAAATTCTTCTTCGCGAACATCATTGGGAATTATCACGTTATTGTTAAATCCGTGATTTTGAGCGAATTCGTAATCCTGGTACAATCCTGAATTATTTACCGTCGTGTTATATTTCGGCAAATATTCCGGTATTACTCTGTTGAAATAGCCCGTGTTGTCGTCAACCCTGCTAAAGTTAATTTTCGGTGCATTTCTGCGCAGGAAGCATAAGCCATCGGCCGTGTCTGATTTTTTATAAAGTCCTGCTTTGGCAAAAAGTGATTTTCTTATAAGACTGCCCACACAGGGGATATTCGGGTATTCCAACTTAGATATCGAACCTGTTCGAATAGTATTGTTTGAAAAATCCGGATAGTTTTGTTGATTTATTGGTTTATCAAATTCATCTATGGCAGTAGATGCGGCAGGATAGAAATAATCGATTTCCGGACATTCCTCTGCGTAAATAACCATCTTTTCGATATAATTCTGTTCGATATAATCGTCTGGCTCGATTCTTATAATGTACTCGTTTTTTGTTTCTATAATTGCATAATTCATTGTCTCGGCGATATTACGGAATGGCCGTCTGATATATCTGATTCTGGGATCCTGGAAGCAGTCAATTATTTCTTTTATACCGGTATTGTCTGAGTCGTCGATTATCAGTAATTCGAGATTCTGGTAGTTTTGAGTAAGAACGGACTCGATGGCCCTTTTGATAAAACGATTATTAAGGTTTGTTAATATGTGTACGGAGACAAGAGGCGAATCGAATATGATATCACAGCTTTTAATGATTTCTAATACCTTTATGAAATCCAGATTGTCTGCAAACCATAGGGCAGCATCTTCGATATGGCATGTCATTATATTTTCAGGTACGTTCAGGTATCTCGTTTTGGTTTCATTCTGAAGAGTTTTTCTTAGAATTGGGACCAAATTTTTCAAGACTGTAAAGTAATATTCAATGTCATACGGGTATTTTGCAATTGCTTCTTTGACGTTTTTGTCGAACAGTTCTTTGAAATTATCTCCTCGGATTTGAGCCAGAGTGGCGCATCTTCTTTTTAT
>Ga0307380_10001568_pt1 | contig 33352 bp, 34 predicted proteins | sample UN3MG_FD_202239 | JGI IMG/M metagenome (GOLD analysis project Ga0307380, IMG submission 202239) | Soil microbial communities from Risofladan, Vaasa, Finland - UN-3 | ecosystem: Environmental > Terrestrial > Soil > Coastal area > Acid sulfate soil | place: Finland: Risofladan, Vaasa | collected...
GTCAGACAACCACCGGTTCAAAACGGGTTCAGCAGCCTTGCGGCAAACTCCGGCCATCAACCGAGAAACAATGGACTTATCCGGGCTCGGGGATGCGTGAACAGATGGAGTAACCCATGACCAAGCTCAACCGCACGATCCTGATTTCCGTTGCCGCCGTGATGGGCGCCGCCTTCACCTCGACCGCCATGGCCGCGCCAACACAGTTCTGCCGGAATTACGCGAATATTGCCGTGAATCAGGCCCATCAGGCCCAGAATCTGGGCCTCGCCTGCACCGGTTTCCGCTGGCACAATTGGTACGACGGTCACTATGAGTGGTGCCGCTCGACCTCCAAGGGCGCCGCGCAGTCCGAAACGTTCGTGCGCAAGCGCGCCCTGTTCGGCGGCCCGTGCTGATCTCCTCTTCCAAGACCTGAGCCTGCATTGCCCGGCAATTCTGCCGGGCAATCGCTTGGTTTTTTGCCGCGTCCCCCAAGGCAAATTGCGCCGACGTGCTATAGAGGCGCTTGGCCTGGCCGTTCTGACTCCAGGTGGCGTCAACTAAGGGGATACTGATGGATCAAGGGAAACGAAGTTCGTGGATGACGATGCTCGGCCTGTTCGTGGCTGGCCTCTTTATCGTTGGGCTCGCCGTGGTTACGAGCAAGCCATTCCAAGAAAGAATTGCGCACGCAGACGTCGAGCAGGCAATGACATCCGAATCCGCCACGGCGGAGCCGTCGGAGCCCGCCGAAGAAGCACCGACCGAGGTCGCGGATGCGAAGCCTGCCGGCGCCATGGAGGAGGAATCCTCTGAAACCGCGGATGCCGCGCCAGCCGAGGCCGCTGATGACGCAGTCTCGAAGCCGGCAGACGAACCACCGTCCGAAATCGCCGCCGCCGACGATGCGCCCACCGCCGAAGAGGAAGCCGCGGAGAGCAAGTCAGAAGCCGCGGCGGCTGAAGAGGAAGCCGCCGAGGCGGAGAGCGAAGCGGCCGGCGCCGCCGAGGAAGCCGCTGCGGCTAGCGAAGACCTTTGCTGCAGAGAGGGCGACGAAACACCGCCTCTGGAGCTGGTGCAGCAAGTGCCGCCGGGCGGTCTGCACAATCCCTACGACTGGAAGAAGCTGGTGGCCGACTCGCCTGAGGACTATCTCGTCAAGCAGTTCCGCCTGCCGGGCTGTAACGAGTGTCATGGCGGCGGCGGCGGCGGCGGCTTTTGCCCCGCGCTGAGCCAGGGCGTCTGGTTCTGGGGCAACACCGACGACGTGCTGTTCCGGCTCATCGCGATGGGCTCGAAGGCATTGGAGGAGCAAGGCTTCACGCGCATCCAGTGGGGCACCGTAAAGGCGCCGATGCCGGAAATGGGCCACGTCATCAAGACGTCCGACCATCTCTGGAAAATTATTTCCTTTATTCGGTCGATCAATCCGGAGGGGACCAACCCGCCGGAGAAGGTGATCCCCGGACGCTATTCCCCGCCCGGAGACAAGCCGGCGGAGTAGAAATCCTCACGACTTAAAGTACATCGCCCGGCCCCCGTGCCGGGCGATTTGCTTCGCGGCGTGGTGATTGTTCGTCAGCGCGCGTCGGTGTCGCCGGCGTTCTCGCCGCCACTGGCTGACTGGTTCGGCACGAAGGCGACGGGGGTCCCCGGCTTGACCGCGTGGGCCAGCGCCAGAGCGTCCCAATTCGTCATCCGGACGCAGCCGTGGGATTGCTGACGCCTGATCTTCTCAGGGAGTGGCGAGCCGTGGATCCCATAGCCCGGCGCGTTCAGCCCGATCCACACGAGCCCGACCGGGTTGTTCGGCCCCGGGGGGATCGTGAACTCCTTGTCGGAGTCCACACCCTCGAAGTCGAGCTTCTCGGGGTCATACGTATAGGTCGGCTCTTCGGCGATCCCGGTAATCTCGTGCGTGCCTTCGGGCGAAGGAGTTTCGGTGCTGCCAATCGTTGCGGGGTAGACCGCGACGAGCTTGTCCGCTTCGTCGTAAGCGTCGACCGTATGCCGTTCCGTGTGGACCTCGACGCGCTTTACGGGCGCCTCGATGGCCAAGAACCCCTCGAGGTTCGTGACGCGGATTGTCGTGCCGGCGCTATCGAGGCTCTTGCCGGGGTTGAGGCTCTGAAGAAAGTCCCGGTCCATGTGGAATTTCTCGGCCAGCAACTCGCGGGGGCTCGTATAGGACAGCCGTTCGAGCTTTGCCCTGTCGACCATCCGATCCGGAATCTTATCGAGAAACGGTCCCTTCACGTCCGCTTCCGTGATTTCGTAATCGCGCATGGTCGGCGCGTCGCCGAGGCCCTCGAGCGTCTTCCGGGTCTCCTCATCCAACTTTCCGGTCTGCTCCAGACCCTGAATGCGCTGGAAGGCCGAAATGCGTTGCGGGTGTTCTTACCCATCAGGCCGTCGATGGGCCCGGGCGAGGCATGCGCGCGCGCAAGCCGGACCTGCAGGTCGATGGTTTCCTGCGATCCGGCTTCCGCCTGCGAGGGCGATGCCCATACGAGGAGAACGAACGAGCAGGGAACGGGAAATCCACGGGCGCATGTTCGTTCTCCGCGGCATCTTAGGCGTTCCGTCTGGCGAAGAAGCCCCACACCGCGAGCACGATGATCGCGCCGACCGTGGCGCCGATCAGCCCTGCGGAATCGTCCGCGTCGTACCAGCCGATCGCCTGACCGAGATAGGTCGCGACGAACGCGCCGACGATGCCGAGGATCATGGTGAGAATGAAGCCTTGCGGCTCGTTATCGCCCGGCATGATGAACTTGGCGATCACGCCGGCGAGAAATCCGATCAGGATAATTCAGAGTATATAGAGCATGGCACTTTCTGCTGTCGTTGCACTCGGTTCTGTAACGTGGCGAGACTGTGGCAAGTTCCATTTCGGTGGTGAAACGTTGCGTGCCTTGCGTCTCATCCGTGAAAGGACCAAGTTCCGCGCATGTATGCGGTCAAGGAAATTTACTACACGCTGCAAGGCGAAGGCGCCCAGGCCGGGCGTTCGGCCGTGTTCTGCCGTTTCGCGGGCTGCAATTTGTGGTCGGGGCGCGAGGAAGATCGCGCCGCTGCGGTCTGTGATTTCTGCGACACCGACTTTGTCGGTGTGGACGGCCCCGGTGGCGGCAAGTTCGCCGACGCCGACAAGCTCGCCCGCGCCTGCCGCGAGACCTGGCGCGGCAACTCAGGCACCCCACCCTTCGTCGTGCTGACCGGCGGCGAGCCTATGTTGCAAGTGGACGAGGCGCTGGTTGCGGGGTTGCATACGGCTGGCTTCGAAGTGGCCATCGAGACCAACGGCACGCTCCCCGTGCTTCCTTCCATCGACTGGGTGTGTGTGAGCCCCAAGGCGGGTGCGCCGTTGCGGCAGCAGTCGGGCGATGAGCTGAAGCTCGTCTATCCGCAAGGCACGTTGCGGCCGGAAGAGGTTCAGGCGCTCGACTTCACCCACTTTCTCCTGCAACCGCTCGACGATGGATCGGGCGATCCGGCAAATGTGCGCGCCGCTGTTGATTATTGCCTGGCCCATCCCAAATGGCGGTTGAGCCTGCAGACCCATAAATTGCTCGGCCTGCCTTAACCTTTTTGAGGGTCACAAACCCTGGCCGTGCCACGCAAAATCGCCTAAACAGCCCCATGCGTATCTACAAGGAATTCTTCTTCGAGGCGGCGCATTTTCTGCCGTCGGCTCCGCCCGGCCACCCGAATTCAAGGGTGCACGGTCATTCGTTCCGTGCGCGCGTGACCGTGGACGGCGAGCCCGACGAGGACACCGGCATCATCGTGCATTTCGACGATCTGGAAGCCGCCGTGGCGGACGCCCGCGACGCGCTGGACCACCGCATGCTCAACGACGTGGAGGGCCTTGCCTTCCCGACGCTGGAGCGCATCGCCATGTGGCTGTGGGACAGGCTGCACAATCGCCTGCCGGGCCTGAGCGAAATCGTGGTGGCACGCGATTCTTGCCACGAAGGCTGCGTCTATCATGGGCCGCCGATGCGGCTTGCAGCGGAGTAAACCATGACGCGCAAGATCACAGGCCTGAGGCAACTTGGGCACGAGACGCCCGTCCCGGCTTCGCCTGACGAGGCCGAGCTCGAGCGCGTCCCCAATCCGCATGCTGACACGGCCTATGTGGCGCGGTTCACCGCGCCGGAGTTCACCTGTCTCTGTCCTGTCACGGGCCAGCCGGACTTCGCCCATCTCGTGGTCGACTATGCGCCGGGTCCGTGGCTGTTGGAGTCGAAGTCGTTCAAGCTGTTACTGGCGAGCTTCCGCAATGCATCCGCCTTCCATGAGGATGCGACACTCACCGTCGGCAAGCGGATTGTCGATCTGATCGAGCCGTCTTGGTTTCGGATCGGCGGATATTGGTACCCACGTGGCGGCATGCCAATCGATGTGTTTTGGCAGCATGGCACGCCGCCCGAGGGCGTGTGGATTCCGGATCAGGGCGTCGCGCCGTATCGCGGGCGCGGGTGACGTCACGGTCGATCTCGTCATCACCAACGGCGACGCCGCCGGCGAATTGCTACGCCGTACGCTGCACGGATCCGAGGTCCTGCCGTGGCGCGACGTGCTGCACGAGGGCCCCGTCCCCCTCACCGATACGATCGAGGATCTGACCGCCGCGCGGGTCGAGTATCTTGCGGGCGCGGGCGGCGGCGAGATCGGTGCGATCGAATTCGAATTCGCCGCGCGCTACCGGGGGCTGGCCGTGAACGGCGAGTTCGACCGCGTGATGCTGTGGTTCGAGCACGATCTCTACGACCAGCTTCAGTTGCTTCAGGTGCTCGATTGGTTCGCAGCCAATCCGCGCGAGCCCGGAACGCTGCTGCTTGTCCAAGTTGACGACTATATCGGGCGCCTAGAGCCTGAAGCGATCTCCGACCTTGCGGCGACCGCAAGGCCCCTCAGCCAAGCCCAGCTCAAGCTTGCCAGCCACGCCTGGGCCGCGCTTCGGCAGCCGACACCGGAGGCGTGGGCGGGACTCCTCAAGCAGGACCTGTCTGCACTGCCATTCTTGCGCGCGGCGGTGATCCGCATGCTGGAGGAACTGCCCGGACCTGACGGCTTGTCGCGGACCGAGCGGCAGATGCTCGCGACCATCGAGGGCGGCGAGTCGGTCACCGCGATTGCGCTGTTCATCGCCGTGCAGAAAATGGAAGACGCCGAGTTCATGGGCGACTGGAGCTTCTGGAAGTTGCTCGACGGTCTGGCGCTTGCCGAGGAGCCGCTGATCGCGGGGCTCGAGGCGGCGCCGTTCAACCGTGAAGATCCCGAGCTGGCCAAGGCCTATGCCACAAGCCGGCTGACTCTCACCTCGCTCGGCAAGGCCGTGTTGGCCGGCGGCGCCGATTGGACCGAGCATCACCGCGTGGATCGCTGGTGGGGCGGCACCCATCTCACCGACGATCAGTTGTGGCGTTGGGACGGCGAAGCCGAGACGCTTATCCCCCCGCCGCACTGACATCCGACGCGTTCGGGTTTAGTGAGAGCGTCCGGAGCGCTTGGTCAAACGGTCGATGTCCATCAATTCGCCGAGCAGCGGCTCGAGTTCCTTCAGCGGCACCATATTGGGGCCGTCGGAGGGCGCATGGTCGGGATCCTGGTGGGTCTCGATGAAGAGCCCGGCGACACCCACAGCGACCGCGGCTCGCGCCAGCACCGGCACGAAGCGGCGCTCACCGCCGCTCGTGCCTCCCTGCCCGCCCGGCTGCTGCACCGAGTGGGTGGCGTCGAAGATCACCGGCGCGCCGGTCTCGGCTAAAATGGGCAGCGCGCGCATGTCGGAAACAAGCGTGTTGTAGCCGAAGGATACGCCGCGCTCTGTGACGAGCACGTTGGGGTTGCCGGCGCCGACGACCTTCGCCACCACGTGACGCATGTCCCAGGGCGCCAGAAACTGCCCCTTCTTCACGTTCACCGCTCTGCCCGTCTTGGCGGCCGCCACGAGAAGATCGGTTTGGCGGCAGAGGAAGGCGGGGATCTGAAGCATGTCGACGGCTTCGGCGGCGGGCGCGCATTGGTCGGGCTCGTGCACGTCGGTGACGACGGGCAGTCCCGTGGCCTCGCGGATCTCCGCGAAGATGGGCAGCGCCTCTTTAAGCCCGAGGCCGCGCGCGCTCGTGACGCTGGTGCGGTTCGCCTTGTCGAACGAGGATTTGTAGACGAGCCCGAGGCCAAGCCGGTCGGCGATCTCCTTTAGCGCCGTCGCCGTCTCGAGCGCGTGCGCCCGGCTCTCCAAGACGCACGGTCCCGCCAACAAGGCAAACGGCAAGTCGTTGCCGAACTTGGCGTTTCCGACGGCGACAGCGGCCGCTGGGGCGGGTTTCATGGCTTCATTCATGGCGTGTTTCCTGGCCGGACCATGGCCCCCCGCCACCATAGCGTCAACGGGGAAGCGCTAGTCTTCCCGGCGCCGCCATGCTGTGCGGTTCTTTTTGTAGCGGTGGTTGACGGAGGGAAACGGCGGCAGCCACGGCTCGCGGCGGATGGTCCAAAGCTCATAGGTGGGCGCGAAGAGCCCGGGCTCGTCGAACGAGCCGGGATACACATAGAACTCATCCTCGCGTCCATAGGTCGAATAGACCGGTGCGCCGCATGCGCGGCACGCATAGCGCCGCGCGTGGTCAGAGCTGGCGAATTCGATGACGTTGCCTGTGAAGCTCACGGCCTCAGGCGGAAACACCGCGTAAAGGTTGAACGGCGCGCCATGGGCCTTCCGGCAGGTCAGGCAGTGGCACACGCCGACGCGATAGGGCTCGCCCAGCGCCTCGACCCGTACTTGGCCGCAAGCGCATCCGCCTTTGAGGATGGTGTTGGACATCTTCTGATACGTCAGCGCTAGACGAGACGGCTCTGCTCCACCGCGGCGCCGATGAAGGATTTGAACAGCGGGTGCGGGGCGAAGGGCCGCGACTTGAGTTCGGGATGGAATTGCACGCCGACGAACCAGGGGTGCTCCGGGATCTCGACGATCTCCGGCAAGAGCCCGTCCGGCGACAGCCCAGAGAAGCGCAAGCCTGCCGCTTCGAGCTTGTTGCGGTAGCGCATGTTCACCTCGTAGCGGTGACGGTGACGCTCTGAGATATGGGTGCCGCCGTAGATGTCCGCGACCTGGCTGCCCTTGGCGAGCACGGCATCGAACGCGCCAAGCCGCATGGTGCCGCCGAGATTGCCGTTCTGCTCCCGGCGCTCCAACTCGTCGCCCTTCATCCACTCGGTCATGAGGCCGATCACCGGCTCGTCGGTCGGACCGAACTCGGTCGAGCTTGCGCTCTCGATGCCGGCAAGATCGCGCGCGACCTCGACCACCGCCATCTGCATGCCGAAGCAGATGCCGAAATAGGGCAGCTTGCGCATCCGCGCGTAGCGTGCCGCGTGAATCTTGCCTTCGGCGCCGCGTTCGCCGAAGCCGCCGGGCACGAGAATGCCGTTGACGTCCTCAAGGTAGGCGGCGGCGTCCTGGCTCTCGAACACTTGCGCTTCGATCCATTCGAGATTGACCTTCACCTTGTTGGCGATACCGCCATGGACCAGCGCCTCGTTCAGCGACTTGTAGGCGTCCTTCAGCCCCGTGTACTTGCCGACGATGGCGACGGTCACCTCGCCATCGGGTTCGGCGATGGTCTCGGAGATGTCCTGCCACATGCGAAGGTCGGGCGCCGGTGCGTTGGTGATGCCGAAGGCCGCGAGCAATTCACGGTCGAGCCCTTCCTCGTGATAGGCGATCGGAACGTCGTAGATACTCGACACATCGAGCGCCTGAATCACGGCTTCGGGCCGCACGTTGCAGAACAGTGCGATCTTGCGCCGCTCGTCCGACGGCAGCGGTCGGTCGGTACGGCACAGCAAGACGTCGGGTTGGATACCGATGGAGCGCAGTTCCTTGACCGAGTGCTGCGTGGGCTTGGTCTTCAGTTCGCCTGCGCTCGGGATGAACGGCACGAGCGTCAAATGGATGAAGGCGCTGTCCCCGCGTGGCAGCTCGTTGCCGAGCTGGCGGATGGCCTCGAAGAAGGGCAAACCCTCGATGTCGCCCACAGTGCCGCCGATCTCGCACAAGACGAAGTCGACGCCCTCGTTGCCGGTCGTGACGAATTCCTTGATGGCCTCGGTGACGTGGGGAATGACCTGGACGGTCGAGCCGAGGTAATCGCCGCGCCGTTCCTTGGCGATGATCTCCTGATAGATGCGGCCGGTGGTAATGTTGTCGGCTTGGCTCGCCGGGCGCCCGGTAAAGCGCTCGTAATGGCCGAGGTCGAGATCGGTTTCAGCGCCGTCGTCGGTGACGAACACCTCGCCGTGCTGATAGGGGCTCATGGTTCCCGGGTCGACATTCAGGTAGGGGTCGAGCTTGCACAGACGCACGCGAAAGCCGCGCGCCTGTAAAAGCGCTCCGAGCGCTGCCGAAGCGAGCCCCTTACCAAGTGAGGAAACCACGCCGCCGGTAATGAAGACGTACCGCGCCATGGGCCTCGACCCTATACCGAGTCCGCGCCGAGGCGTACCCCCAAACATGCCTGGGGAGAGGTCTTGGCGCAGGATTTCTTGTGAGAAACTACTCGGATTGCGGGGCTTGCGGTGCCGCAGGCGTATCTGGTGTCGCAGGCGCCGGTGCCGCCGGGATCGAAAGTGGCGTGAGTCCGCCCTCTCCACCGCTGGACGGCAGGATCGACGGCGCGCTGCCGCGCTGATGGGTGGCCAGAATCGACAGGCTCATGCTGGTCAGAAAGAAGCAAGCCGCCAGGACGGCCGTTGCCTTGGTCAAGGCATTGCCGGCGCTGCGGCCGCTCATGAAGCCACCGCCGCCGCCGCCACCGCCACCACCACCGATGCCGAGCGCACCGCCCTCGGACCGTTGGAGCAGAATGACGCCGACCATCGCCACGGCAATCATGACGTGAATCAGAAGAAGAACAGTACTCATTGCGTCGCCTTATTCTCAGGAGGCGCTGTCTTATCCGACTCCGCTACCGCTTGGCTAGGCCCTGATTCGGTCTTTCGCTGTCCATGGCAGTGGCGGTCGTGGCGGGTTCATCGATGTCACCGGCCTCTTCCACCGTTGCGGTGTCCGGCTCGTCGATGTCGCCGGCCTGTTCGGCGATTGCCTCCTCTCCTGTGTCGTCGCCCTCGGCGGTCTCGGGCGCCGACACAGAGGGCTTACGCAAGGGAAGGAAGGACGTGGCGGCAATGCCAGCGAGAACCTTGGGCGATCCCTCGACCACATATGTCGGTACGGGTGGCTTTCGGTCGGGAAGCGGCGGAGGCATGGGTTTGGGGATCCGGACACCATTGGTGCGGCAGCGGAAGGCCACCTTTTCCTCGACAGACAGATACTCCCGGACCTTCTCGATATGATCCATCTCGTAAAGATGCTCTTTGACCCAGTCCGGCCCACGGGTCAGGGCGGCTTTGACGTCCGGCGTCAGGAGCGAGCGCTGCTGCGCCTTGAGCTCTTTGCATTCCTCGCGCTCGAGCGGCTCGGCCCGCGCGCCGAGGCCGAACGGCGCGGCCGCGCTTGCAACAAGCAGCGCCATGGCGATGAGGCGTAGCTTTAGCATCAGGAAAGTCGTCCCCCCTGCCTTGCCATTTCGGCAGAATGACGAAGCCTATCTGATTTGCAACCCCGTACCCAAGGTTTTCAAGCGTCTCACGTGGCCGGAGGGTCACAGTAGACTGACAGGATTCCGTAGAAATCCGAGGCCTTTAGGCTTGCCCCGCCCACAAGGGCGCCGTTCACGTCGGGCACGAAGAGGAGATCGGCCGCGTTAACCGGCTTGACCGATCCGCCATAGAGAATCCGCATGGCGCTGCTCTCCGCCTCCCCCAGCAGCTGGCCAAGGACCGAGCGGATGAAGCCATGGACGTCCGCCACATCCGCGGGCGTGGGCGTGAGGCCGGAGCCGATGGCCCAAACCGGCTCGTAAGCGATGGTGGTATCCGCGGCGCGAGCCTCCTCCGGCACCGAGCCTTGAAGCTGACCGCAAAGGACGTCCAAAGTCTTGCCGTCGCGGTGTTGGGCCTCGGTCTCGCCGATGCAGATGATGGCGGTGAGGCCTGCCCGATAGGCGGCCAAAGCCTTGGCATTGACCAGCGCATCGGGTTCCCCGTGGTCGATGCGCCGTTCCGAATGGCCGACGATGACGGCCGAGGCGCCCGCGTCGGCCAGCATTTCGCCGGAGATGTCGCCCGTGTGGGCGCCGGAGGCCAGCGGATGGCAATCCTGGGCAGCAAGCGCGATTTCGGAGCCTTCGAGGACCTGGGCGGCCCGGCTGAGGAGCGTCGCCGGCGGGCAGACCATGACGTCGGCCCCGGGCACCGGGGTTTGCACCAGACGCTCGCGCAGGGCGACCAACTCGGCCAGCGCGCTGCCCAGGCCGTTCATTTTCCAATTGCCGGCGACAAGCGGCCTGATCGCGGTCACGTTCTGATTCCCCCGTTCGCGCCTTTACGGTGTCCGCGTAAAGCGGTTTTTCCGGTATTTCTGCGTGTTGCCGCGCTGGCGCTTGCTACCTATGATGCGCGCGCCGCGCCGGACGGTCCTACCATCGGACGCCGGCGTGGATTTGGCAAATCTTGATAGAGAAGGTTTTCGAGGCGTGGCACTCGACACATTGCGCAAAGGCGCGGCAAGAACTCTCGGTTTGATCCTGGTCGCTCTCCTCGTGGTGAGCTTTGCCGTTTGGGGCATCGCCGACATCTTCACGGGCTATGGCCAGCAGACTTTGATCCGCGTCGGCGATACCGACATCACTCCGCAAGACTACCAGCGGGCGCAGCAAGAGGTGCTGCGGTCCATGAGCCAGCAGGCCGGACGCAGCATGAGCTTGCAGGAAGCCCGTGCGGCCGGTCTCGATACGCGGGTGCTGGAGCGCCTCGTCGGCGGCGCGGCCGTCGATACACATGCCAAGCATTTGGGCCTCGGCGTCAGCGACGATGCTCTGCTCGCGCAGATCATGAAGGACCCGTCCTTTCAGGATGGGTCGGGGAATTTCAGCCCCCTCGCCTTCCAATCCGCGTTGCGCAATATCGGCATGACCGAAGCGGGTTATCTCTATTCGCTGCGGGAACAAAACCTGAGGCGTCAACTCCTGGTCACGGTTGGCGAGGTGGCGAGCAGCCCCAGGGCGTTGATAGACGCGCTCAACAAATTCAACGAGGAGCGGCGTGTCCTGAAATATGTGCTCGTGCCGAAATCCGCGGCCTCCGAAGTGGGTACGCCCACAGACGAGCAGCTGAAGAAATATTACGACAACCATCAGGCCACGTTCACGCAGCCGGAATATCGCAGGGTCGGTGTTCTCGCGGTGACACCGGAGACCGTCAAAGACGAGATCAACATCACCGAAGCCGAGCTCAAGGCGACCTACGAGGCGAAGAAAGACACGCTCGGCGCGCCCGAGCGCCGTCATGTGCAGCAGATCGCCCTGCCCGACATGGACGCCGCGAAGAAGGCCTCCGAGAAGATCAAGTCCGGGACGGACTTCGTCGCGGTCGCCAAAGAGCTGGGCTTGAGCGAAACCGATATCGATCTCGGGACTGTGTCGCGCAAGGACCTCGCCGATCCCACGATCGCCGAGGAAGCCTTCAAACTGGAGAAAGACGGTGTAAGCGAGCCGATCACCGGCAAGCTCGGCGGCGTGGTTCTGATCCGCGTGACGGAGATCGAACCCGGCAAGATCCCAACCTTCGAGGACGCCAAGGCCGATCTCGAAAAGGGGATCGTGAAGGATCGCGCCTCGGGCGCCATCTTCGACAAGCATGATCGCGTCGAGGACGAACTCGCGGCGGGAGGTACGCTTGAGGAAGCCGCCTCCAAGCTCGGGCTCGACTATCAGGTGGTCGATCAGGTCGATCGCGAAGGACGCAAGCCTGAGGGGTCAACCGTCACCTTGCCGGCGCAAAAGGATTTGCTGAACGGTATCTTTGCCACCGATGCCGGGATCGAGAACGATCCGATCGATGCGCGGGACGAAGGCGTCATCTGGTACGAAGTGCTGGGCGTGACGCCGGAGCAGTTGAAGCCGTTCGATGAAGTCCGCGTCGAGGTCGAAAAAGGCTGGCGCGCCCAAGAGACGCGCAACCAGGCCGCCAAGTTCGCGCAAGGGCTGGTCACCGCCCTGAACAGCGGAAGCAAGACGCTCGAGGACGTGGCCAAGGAACTCGACACGGAAGTCCTGCCGACTTCGGCGCTGAAGCGCGACGACATCACCGTCAACGTGCTGCCGCCGGCCGTGTCGCAAGCCTTTACCCTGCCCCAGGGCGGGTTCGGCTCCGCCGCCTCGGGCGTCGACGAAGGCCGCATCGTGTTCCAGGTCGATGAGATCGTGGAGCCGCCTGCGGTCGACGAGCGGGCTATGAAACGGCTCAACGGTCAGATCGGACTCCTCCTCAGCGAGGATACGATCGCGGAATATTTCGGCGCGCTGGAGAGCCGCTACGGCGTCAGCATCAACCAACAGGCACTCGCCAAGCTCGTGGGCACCAGCGAGGAGCCATGAGCGCGGCGTCAGCCTCGGTGACACCATTTCCGCATGACGGCGGCTCGACTTCGATCGAGCCCGACTTTTCCGCCTTCGCGCGCCTCTATGACGACGGTGTGCCGCAGGTGGTGTGGACGAGGCTTGTCGCCGATCTGGAGACGCCGGTTTCAGCCATGCTCAAAGTGGCCCATGAGCGCCCCAACAGTTTCCTTCTGGAGTCCGTGGAGGGCGGGGCCATGCGCGGCCGGTATTCCATCATCGGCTGCGAGCCTGACCTGATCTGGCGCGCCGAGGGAAACAAGGCGGAGATCAATCGGAGTCCTCAGGTGGATCCGAACGGGTTTGCCTCCGCGCCTCAACCCGCCTTGGCTTCGCTCCGTGCGCTGCTCGCGGAATCGTCTATCGCCCTACCCCATCAGCTCCCGCCGATGGCGGCGGGCATTTTCGGCTACATGGGCTATGACACCATGCGCCTGATCGAGGATCTGTCCGGCGACAAGTTCGACCCGCTCGATCTGCCGGACAGCATCATGGTGCGGCCGACGCTGATCGTGATCTTCGACAGCGTCAAAAATGAGATGACCGTGGTGACGCCGGTGCGGCCCGCGCCAGGCGTGAGCGCCAAGTCGGCCTATGCGCGCGCCGCGGAGCGGCTCAACGTCGTCATGGAGCGGCTGGAACAACCGTTGCCGCATGCCAGCGAGCTCGGCGCCGATGCCGCTCATCCCGCGCCGAAAGCCACGACCGCGCCAGACGCGTATATGGCGAAGGTGGTGCGCGCCAAGGAGTACATCGCGGCAGGTGACATCTTTCAGGTGGTGCTCAGCCAGCGTTTCGAGGCGCCGTTCGAGTTGCCCTCGTTCGCGCTCTACCGTGCGCTGCGGCGGGTGAACCCCTCGCCGTTTCTGTATTTCTTGAACTTCGGCGATTTCGCCGTGGTGGGTTCGAGCCCGGAGATCCTGGTGCGCGTCCGCAAGAGCGAAGTCACGATCCGTCCCATTGCCGGCACGCGGCCGCGCGGCGCCACGCCGGACGAAGACAAAGCGCTCGCCGCAGAGCTGCTTGCCGACACCAAGGAGCGCGCCGAACATTTGATGTTGCTCGATCTCGGCCGCAACGATGTCGGTCGCGTGGCGGAGGTCGGCAGCGTGCGCGTCACCGACAGCTTCTTTCTGGAATATTACAGCCAGGTGATGCACATCGTTTCCAATGTCGAAGGGAAACTCGATTCGAAATTCGATGTGGTCGATGCGCTGATGGCGGGCTTTCCGGCGGGCACTGTTTCGGGCGCCCCGAAGGTGCGCGCCATGGAGATCATCGACGAGCTCGAGGAAGAGGCGCGCGGCATCTATGCCGGCTGCGTCGGGTACTTCTCCGCGGACGGCGAAATGGACAGCTGCATCGTGCTCAGGACTTCGGTGGTGAAGGATGGCGTCATGTATGTGCAGGCCGGTGCCGGCGTCGTTGCCGATTCCGTTCCGGAGCGTGAGCAGGCCGAATGCGTGAGCAAAGCCGGCGCGCTGTTCAAGGCGGCCGACGAGGCCGTGCGTTTCGCCGCGCGCGCCAAGCGCGGACAGTAGGACGCGCGGGAGGCGCCCAGCATGCTTACGCTTAGCCTCCTGCGTCACGCCAAATCGAGTTGGAAGAACCCGTCCTTGCCCGACCGCGAACGGGCGCTCTCTACGCGGGGCATGGCCGATGCGCCCGTGATGGGGCGCGCCATGACGGAGCACGGTATTGACCCTGAACTCGTCCTGTGCTCATCGGCGCGCCGCACGGTGGACACGCTGGCGCTGGTGCTGCCCGAACTGAAAGTGGAGCCCAAGGTCGTCTACGAAGATGCGCTATATCATGCGAGCCCGGCGGAGATGCTGGAGATGTTGCGGGCCCTCCAGCCCGGTGCACGCCGGGTCATGATCGTGGGCCATAATCCGGAAATTCAGGTGCTGGCGCTCAAACTCATCAGCTCGGGCTCTAGGCACATGCGGGACCGTCTGCAGGACAAATATCCCACCTCGGGACTTGCCGTTATCAACTTCGCGGCGGGGCTTTGGTCGAGCATCGCCGTCAATAGCGGCAATTTGAACCTGTTCCTCACGCCAAAGGAACTGCGGGCGCCCTAGAGCCTTGAACTTGACGGCCTATCGGCACGAGGCGTAACACCAAGCTATGCTGACCCTGATCGATAACTACGACAGCTTCACCTACAACCTCGTTCATTTTCTTGGGGAATTGGGCGCAGGCACGCAGGTCTACCGCAACGACAAGGTGACCGTGGACGAGGTGCTGGCGGACGGGCCGGAGGCCATCGTGCTGTCGCCGGGGCCGTGCGACCCCGACCGTGCCGGTATTTGCCTCGAGCTGATCGAGCGTGCAGGCCCCACCGTGCCCATCTTGGGTGTCTGTCTCGGCCATCAGGCCATCGGTCAGGTGTATGGCGGACGCGTGGTGCGGGCCCCCTACCTGATGCACGGCAAGCTCTCCAAGGTGCACCACACCGGCAAGGGCTTGTTCGCTGGCCTGCCCCAGGACTTCTCGGCGACGCGCTATCACTCGCTCGTGGTCGAGCGCGAAACGCTTCCCGAGGATCTGGAGATCACCGCGGAGACGGCGGACGGCATCATCATGGGCGTGCAGCACAAAAGCTACCCGGTCCACGGGGTCCAGTTTCATCCCGAGAGCATCGCCTCGGAGCACGGGCATCAATTGCTGGCCAACTTTCTCGACCTTGCCCGCGTCGAACGGCGTGCGCGGGACAGCACGCAAAGAGACGCCGTCGGTGCCCTCTAGTCCCTCGCCTGCCGGCGACGCGGGGCCTGATGATCTCCGCGCGGCCATCAAGACGGTGGCGGCGGGCGAAACCCTCTCGCAAACCGAAGCCGCGCGCACTTTCGAGGTGATCATGTCGGGCGGCGCCACCGATGCGCAGATCGGCGCGCTCCTGATGGGCATGCAGGTGCGCGGTGAGACTGTGGATGAGATCGCAGGCGCCGCGGGTGTGCTGCGGGCCAAGGCGTTGTCCGTGCGCGCGCCGGAAGGCGCCATCGATACATGCGGGACGGGCGGCGACGCCAAGGGCACGCACAATATCTCCACCTGCACCGCCTTCGTGGTGGCGGGCGCGGGCGTTCCCGTCGCCAAGCACGGCAATCGTTCGATCTCCTCGCGGTCCGGTTCGGCGGACGTCCTGGCGGCGCTCGGGGTCAATCTCGAATGCTCGCCTGAGACCATCGAGCGCTGCATCGCCGAATGCGGGCTCGGCTTCATGTTCGCGCCGTCCCATCACGCAGCGATGCGTCATGTGGCGAAGGTGCGCGGCGAGCTCGGTGTGCGCACCATCTTCAATTTGCTGGGGCCGCTGGCAAACCCTGCGACGACCAAGTTCCAAGTGGTGGGGGTGTTCGATGAGAAGTGGGTTGAGCCGATGGCACACGTGCTTGGGATGCTCGGTGTCGAGCGGGCCTGGGTGGTGCATGGCGCCGACGGTCTCGATGAGTTGACGACGACAAACATCAGCTATGTGGCGGCGCTTGACCACGGCAAGGTCTCGACCTTCAAAATTTCACCGCGCAATGCCGGGCTCGCCGACGCAAAGGCCGAGGATCTTGTCGGCGGTGATGCGGCGGAAAACGCCGCGCATATCCGTGCTGTCTTGCAAGGCAACCAAGGGCCGTTGCGCGATATCGCCCTTCTGAATGCCGCCGCCGCCCTGATGGTCGCCGGCAAGGCCAAGTCTTTGCGTGACGGCGTGGCGCTGGCCGCCGAGTCCATCGAGAGTGGTAAGGCTATCGGCGTGTTGGAGGCGCTCGTTCAACTCAGCCATGATAAGGTTTGAGGCATGGCGCACGTGCTCGACAAAATCCTCAGCTACAAGCGCGAAGAGATTGAAGCGGCGAAGAAAGCCGTGCCCGAGGTGGAGATGCGCGCCCGGGCCGAGAACGCCGCGCCGGTGCGGCCCTTCTACAAAGCGCTGCGGTCGCGCGTGGCTGATGGAAATTTCGCGCTGATCGCGGAAATCAAGAAGGCGAGCCCCTCGAAGGGCCTGATCCGGGCCGATTTCGATCCGCCGACGCTTGCGGTTGCGTATGAGACAGGCGGCGCGGCGTGCCTGTCGGTGCTGACGGACGGCCCGTCGTTCCAGGGGTGTTCCGAATACCTGACCATGGCGCGCGAGGCTTGCGCCCTGCCTGCTCTGCGCAAGGATTTCATGATCGACGCCTATCAGGTGTTCGAGGCGCGCAGTCTCGGCGCGGACTGTATACTCGTCATCATGGCGGCCGTTGACGCCGCGCTGGCGCGCGATCTGGAGTGGGCCGCGCGGACCTGCGGCATGGACCTTCTGGCCGAAGTGCATGACGAGGCCGAGCTCGATCGCGCGCTTCATCTGGGAACAAAACTGATCGGCATCAACAACCGCGATCTCAAAACATTCGATACGACGCTTGCCACGACGGAGCGGTTGGCCCCGCGCGTTCCCCAAGATCGCATGGTCGTGGCTGAGAGTGGCATCGCCACACATGCGGACGTGACGCGGCTCGCGCAGTCGGGCGTGCGGACCTTTCTGGTCGGCGAAAGCTTGATGCGCCAGAGCGATGTGGCCGCCGCCACCCGTGCTCTTCTGACGGGGGCGCCCGCGTCCGCGGAGGCGGCGTCATGAGCGCGCACCTTTCGCATCTCAATGACAAGGGCGAGGCGCGCATGGTGGACGTCTCCGAGAAGGCGGTCACGTCGCGCACGGCGATCGCTGAAGGCTTCGTGCTCATGGCGCCTGAAACGATTTCGCTCATCCTCAAAGGTAAGGCCGAGAAGGGTGACGTGCTCGCAACGGCGCGTATCGCCGGCATCATGGGCGCGAAGAGGACCGCCGAGCTCATCCCGCTCTGCCATCCCCTGCCCCTCACGCAAGTCACGCTCGACTTCACGCCTCAAGCGGACCCCGTCAGTCTGCGCGTGGAAGCCACGGCCAAAGTTGAAGGCAAGACGGGCGTGGAGATGGAAGCGCTGACCGCGGTTACGGTGGCGTGCCTCACCCTCTACGACATGTGCAAGGCGGTGGACCGGAGCATGACCTTCTCCGGCATTCGGCTGATCGAGAAGACCGGCGGCCGCTCCGGCGCCTTCCGCGCGCCCTGATCCGATGGCCCTGCTCCCCTTGGACGATGCGCTTGCCCGCGTGCTGAAGGGGCTGGGCCCGCTCGACGTCGAGCGGATCCCCCTTGGCGAGGCGAATGGCCGGGTGTTGGCCGACGATCTCGCCGCCACGCTGACGCAACCGCCATTCGATGCCTCGGCCATGGACGGCTATGCGGTGCGTGCGTCCGATGTCGCGACACTTCCCGTCACGTTGGACATCGTCGGAGAGGCTGCCGCCGGCGCGCGCTTTTCCGGCCGCGTCGAGCCGGGCCAAGCCGTCCGTATCTTCACTGGCGCCCCTGTGCCCGAAGGTGCCGACACGATCGTCATCCAGGAAGACGCGGATGCGGACGGGGCGACCGTTCAGATCAAGGATGCCGAGAGACCGGGACGCCATATCCGTCCGCGCGGGCAAGATTTCGAACAAGGCGCGGTGTTGCTGAGGCAAGGCACCAGGCTCGATGCCCGCGCACTCATGTTGGCCGCGTCCATGAATCACGCCGAACTGCCCGTGCGCCGCAAGCCCCAGATTGCCATCCTCGCCACGGGCGACGAGGTCGTGCCGCCGGGCTCCGAGCTCGGGCCGGACGAGATTGTTTCGTCGGCGCCTTACGGGCTCGCGGCGCTGATCGAGGCGCACGGTGGTGAAGCGATCCATCTCGGGATCGCGGCCGACGATGTCGACAGCATTATCACCCTCGCCGGCACCGGTGCGGGCGCCGATATTCTCGTCACCATCGGCGGTGCGTCGGTCGGCGAGCGAGACTTGGTGGCGCGTGCGCTCGCCAAGGAAGGGCTGGACCTCGATTTCGCCAAGGTGGCCATGCGGCCGGGCAAGCCGGTCCTCTTCGGACGGCTCGGCGCGCAACGGTTTCTCGGCCTGCCGGGCAATCCGGCCTCCGCACTGCTCTGCGGTTACGTGTTCCTGTTGCCAATGCTCCGGACCATGCTCGGCGTTTCCGAGGCGCAAGCACCGCAGCCCGAGGCCGTGCTTGGCGAAGCGTTGCCCAAAAATGGCGAGCGTCAGCACTATCTCCGTGCCATTTCGACCTGGCGCGAGGACGGTACGCGGGTGGTCTCGCCGGTGCCCTCGCAGGACTCCGCCCTCGTGGCGGCTCTGTACAGAGCCGACTGCCTCATCGTTCGGAAGCCGGGCGCAGATGCCTTGCCGGAGGGTGCGCAAGTGAAAATCCTTCCGTTCGCGGACTGATTAAGACAGCGGAAACCAGAATCACGCGATTTCCAACGTTCGAGGCGCGTGGCCACTGCATTTTGTGGCCATTGACCTTGCAGAACACAAATAGAACATTTATACTGTTCATGATTTGTACAGGCGGGGCGAAAATGTTCTCAGGCTCAGTCAGCCCGATTCCTGATCGCTCAAAGGGGACCAGATGCTCACACTGAAGCAGAAAGAGCTTCTCATGTTCATCCATGAGCGGTTGAAGGAGACAGGCGTACCGCCCTCCTTCGATGAGATGAAGAAGGCGCTCGACCTCAAGTCGAAATCGGGCATTCACCGGCTGATCACGGCGCTTGAGGAGCGCGGCTTCGTACGCCGCCTGCCCCACCGGGCCCGTGCCATGGAGATCATCAGGCTGCCGGAATCCGTCCCGCAGGCCCTTACGGCCCGCTCTCGCGGCTTCTCGCCGAGCGTGATCGAGGGGAGCCTCGGTCGGGTCCCCCAGGTCGCCGAAGGCGAGGCGACGCCTCAGACCGTCGCCGTGCCGGTTATGGGCCGGATCGCGGCGGGCGTGCCCGTCGAGGCCATTCAGACCCGGCTTTCCACCATCGAAGTGCCGCCGGAGCTGCTCGCCAAGGGTGAGCACTACGCGCTCGAGGTCAAAGGCGACTCCATGATCGAGGCCGGCATCCTGGAGGGCGACACCATTATCGTGCGCCGCTGCGAGGATGCCACCAACGGCGACATCGTCGTGGCGCTGGTGGACGAGGAGGAAGCAACCCTCAAGCGCCTGCGCCGCCGCGGCGACTCCATCGCGCTGGAAGCCGCCAACCCAGCCTACGAGACCCGCATCTTTGGGCCCGACCGGGTGCGCGTGCAGGGGCGGCTCGTCGGTCTGATCCGCCGCTACTGATCGTCCGTCCTATTCGTCGGGATTGCCGTCGCTATGGCGGTTCCAAGGCCGTTGGCCCCGCGCTTCGGCGACCGTTTCGGTACGGATGGACAAGCCTTCGATATAGAGCGCATGCGCGCCGCCGTCTTTGAGCTTGCGGCGGTCGATGATGGCCCGCGCCGCCCGGCAGCTTCTGCCGACTGTGAAGGGGCGATGACGATGTCGGCTACGCGGCAGTCCTCCTCGAGCGCCCCCACGGCGATGAGCGTGGTGATGGCCGCCCCGAAGATGAAGGCACCCCCCAGCGCAGACCACGCCATAGGCGACTGACATCGAAGAGACCGTATCGTTTGCGGGCGGCGAGCCACTCGTAGAGCGCCACAAGGCCGATCACGGCGGCGAAGGACATCTCGAAGCTCGGTTCGAACAGGGATTCAGGGGCCACGGCAAGGATCGCGAGCGCGGCAAGCGCTACGTTGCGCATGGTGATCGCCGGCCGGTCCGCCATCACGGCGATGAGGAAGATGCTCATCATCATCTAGGCGCGCACCGTGGGGACGGCCGCGCCGGACAGAGCAAGGTAGAAGGCGCCAGCAAGAAGGGCGATGGCCGCCGCCCATTTTTTGATTGGGAAACGCAGCGCCAGGCCGGGGACGAGCGCCAGCAACGCACGGGCAAGCCAGAACACGGTGTCTGCTATGATCACCATGTGCAGGCCCGAGATCGCCAGCACGTGGGCGAGGCCTGAATCGCGCATGGCCTCTGTCATTTGTTGCGGAATGCCGCCGCGCTCGCCGGTGATGAGGGCAATGGCGATCCCGCCGGTCTCGCCGGGGAGCGCGGCCCGCACGCGGTCATTTACGCTTCCCCGCAAGGAATCGATGGCGGCCCAGAGGCTGATATCCCAGGGGGGTTGCGGCGGGGCCGCGAGCGGTTCGATCCGGCCGGTGGCATAGCCGGTGGCGCCGAGCCGGTCGAACCAGGCGCGACGCGCGAAGTCGAATCCCCCCGGCTCCACGGGCTCGGGTGGCGGACGCAAGGTCGCGCGCAAGGTCACCGCATCGCCTGTCCGGGGCGCGGTTTTCTTGGACGCTGTGCTGATGCGCACGCGATAGGGTCGCTTATCAGGACCGAGATCGCCCACGGCAATCACCCGCAGCGTGAGACGGTTCCTCTTATCGCGGCGCGTCTCGAACTTTTCGACAAACCCGGCGACCGAGACATGGCGAAGCTCGCTCGCCAGCACGGGCGCCCGGACCGCCTCCGTGTGCAACTGGGCGGTGGCGAAGCCGAGCGCGAAGGCGAGACAGGCGCCGCCCAAAGCGAGCCCAACCGGAATCCGCCGTACGGTGAGAAGAAGCCCGAGCGCGGCCAGCAGGAGCGCCACGGCGACGCGCGGGGCCGGTTCCGTCGACAGGGCGAAATAGGTGACGATGCCTGCGGCGAACAGCACCGGGAGCCAAAGGAACCAGCGCTCGGCCTCGGCCTCGAGCGCCCGAACGGCGATCCCCGCCGCTCTCGCCAGAGTTCCGCGCCGCTGGGGGCTTTCGTGCCCGCCCCAGACGTCTTCGTCCCGGTTCGGCATGGCTCCCCCGCCCTGCCCTTACCCGCATCTGGTGCTTATGCTATCACCACGCCGAACTTTGTCCCCACCCGCAAAAAAAGCCCTGATCCCATCGATGAGTGAGACTGTTATCACGCGCTTTGCGCCGTCGCCGACCGGCTACCTTCATATCGGCGGGGCCCGCACGGCCCTGTTCAACTGGCTCTACGCCAAGGCCAAGGGCGGCAAGATGCTGCTGCGGATCGAGGACACCGATCAGGCGCGCTCGACCGAAGGGGCTATCCTCGCCATTCTCGATGGGCTGCGCTGGCTCGAACTCGATTGGGACGGGGAGCCTGTCTATCAGCTTGCGCGCGCCGAGCGGCATCGGAAGATCGCCGAGCAGTTGCTCGCCGAGGGGAAAGCCTATCGCTGCTATGCGACGCCCGAAGAGCTCCAGGCCATGCGCGACAAGGCCCGCGCCGAGGGCCGTGCGCCCGGGTATGACGGAACCTGGCGTGACCGCGACCACGGCGAGGCGCCCGCCGAGGTCGCGCCGGCAATACGCTTCAAGGCCCCGCGTGAAGGCGAGACGGTCATCGAGGATCAGGTGCAAGGCCGCGTCACCTTTGCCAACAAGGATCTCGACGATCTCGTTTTGTTGCGGAGCGACGGCTCCCCGACCTACATGCTTTCGGTCGTCGTCGACGATCACGACATGGGCATTACCAATGTCATCCGCGGCGACGATCATCTGACCAATGCCGCGCGGCAGAGCCAGATCTTGAAGGCACTCGATTGGCAGACGCCCGTCTATGCCCATGTGCCGCTGATCCACGGGCCCGACGGCGCCAAGCTCTCCAAGCGGCACGGCGCGCTCGGCGTCGAAGCGTATCGGGAGATGGGCTATTTGCCGGTGGCGCTGCGCAACTATCTCGTGCGGCTTGGCTGGAGCCATGGCGATGCGGAGATCATCTCGACCGACGAGATGATTGAATGGTTCGACGTCGATGCCATTGGCCGCTCGGCCGCGCGGTTCGACTTTGCCAAGCTCGAAAATCTGAACGGTCACTATCTGCGGGAGATGCCGGATGCGGCGCTCGTCGGCCAGCTGAAAGCGCTTGTTCCGGACCTGCCGGATGGCGATGTGCTTGCGGCGCGGATCGGGGAAGACGGCTGGGCCAAGCTGGAGCGGGCCATGCCGGGGTTGAAGGAGCGCGCCAAGACGCTGATCGAGCTCCTGGACAGTGCTGATTATCTGTTCGCGGCCCGGCCACTCACGCTGGACGACAAGGCGCAGAAGCTGCTCGATGAGGCTGGTGGAGAGACACTCTCCGCCCTATTCCCTGCGCTCGAGGCTGCGGAGCCGTGGACGCCGGAGACCTTGGAGGCGTGCGTCCGCGACTTCGCTGAGGCGACTGGACGCAAGCTTGGTAAAGTCGCTCAACCCTTACGGGCGGCACTTACCGGCCGCTCGACATCACCAGGAATCTTTGATGTGCTTGTGGTTCTTGGACGTGAGGAAGCGTTGGGGCGTATTTCAGACCAGACTTCAAAGCTTGAACGTGCTTAACATTTGAGCAGGTATCTGTGTTGCACTGCGGTAGATTCGACGCGATTATGCGGCAGTGCAAAAATCCATATTCGTGGACCGGAACCGTTCACCACATATTCGTAAGCTGTCGGTGCGTTGGGTCCCGTCGCCCCTGAGAGGGCCAGGAGGTTTGAGATGAGTGTCGCAGAGGATATTCGGCCCGAGGAAACTGACGAGGCCTCCCTCACGCTCCGGGGCGCGCAGCACGACCTGCCCGTGCGCCGGGGCACGATCGGTCCTGATGTGATCGATATCACCTCGCTCTATCAGGACACCGGCTGCTTTACCTACGACCCGGGCTTTACGTCGACAGCGAGCTGCGAGTCGAAGATCACCTATATCGACGGCGACAAGGGCGTGCTGCTCTATCGCGGTTATCCGATTGATCAGCTCGCCGAGCACTGCACGTTTCTCGAGACCGCATATCTGCTGCTCTATGGCGAGTTGCCGACTGCCGAGCAATATGCGGGTTTCAAACACCGCATCACCAAGCACACGATGGTGCATGAGCAGATGAACCGGTTCTACACCGGCTTCCGCCGCGACGCGCATCCCATGGCGATCATGGTCGGCGTTGTGGGGGCGCTCTCGGCCTTCTATCACGACTCCATCGACATCAAGGATGCGTGGCAGCGCGAGATGGCGAGCATCCGGATGATCGCCAAGATGCCGACCATCGCGGCCATGGCCTATAAATACTCCGTCGGCCAGCCCTTCGTGTATCCCAAGAACGATCTCGATTACTCGGCGAACTTCCTGCGGATGTGCTTCGCTGTTCCGTGCGAGGAGTACGAGGTCGACCCCGTGCTGACGCGGGCCATGCGGCGCATCTTCATTCTGCATGCGGACCACGAGCAGAATGCCTCGACATCGACGGTGCGTCTGGCCGGCTCGTCGGGGGCCAACCCATTCGCGTGCATATCGGCCGGCATCGCGTGTTTGTGGGGCCCCGCGCATGGCGGCGCCAACGAGGCAGCGCTCACGATGCTGGAAGAGATCGGTTCGGTCGACCGCATTCCCGAATACATCCAGCGGGCCAAGGATAAGAACGACCCCTTCCGGCTGATGGGCTTCGGCCACCGGGTCTACAAGAATTACGACCCCCGGGCCAAGATCATGCAGAAGACCTGCCACGAGGTGCTCGAGGCGGTGGGCCACAAGGACGATCCGATCCTGAAAGTCGCGCTCGAGCTCGAGCGTATCGCGCTCTCCGACGATTACTTCGTCCAGAAGAAGCTCTATCCAAATATCGATTTCTATTCGGGCATCACGCTCAAGGCGCTGGGCTTCCCCACCGACATGTTCACGGTGTTGTTTGCCATCGCGAGGACGGTGGGCTGGATTGCCCAGTGGATGGAGATGATCGAGGATCCGGGCCAGCGTATCGGCCGGCCGCGGCAGCTCTATACCGGCGCTACGGAGCGGGGTTATATCCCGATGGAAGACCGCTAGAGTTCGGCCTTGCTAGGGGCGCTTTAAGCGCCTTATTCGCCTGACACGGGATCTGCGTCGGCGTCCCAGCGTTCCCCGATAAGGAACAGCTTGTTGGCATTGGCCGCGGCAATTGTCTCGCTGCGCTCGGCCATGAGAACTTGTCGCGCCGCCACGGCGAGGCCTGAGAGCCCGGCTGCTGCGGCCAACCGCATCGTCTCAGGGCCGATCGTCGGCATGTCGATCCGCTCTTCCTGTCCAGGCTTTGGCGCTTTGACCAGCACGCCGGTCAAGGCGCCGCGCGCCCTGCCCGACTTGCGCAGCTCCGCGCAGCGTTGAAGCATGGCGTCGGTGCCCTCGGCCGCTTCGACCGCGAGCACGCGGCCCCTGGCCACGACGGCGGCTTGCCCGATGTCGTGACGTCCCAGGGCACGAACGACCTCAAAACCGGTTGCGATGTCGCCCTTGTCCTCGGCGGAGGGCGCCTTGGTGCTGAGCTTCCCCTCACCCGCTAGAAGCTCCGGCAGCACCTGCCCGGCACCATGAATGTGATAGCCCTTTTCCTCGAAGAAACGGACGACCCGCGACAGCACATGATCGTCGCCGCCTTTGGCGAGGCTGAGCAGGAACGGCAGCGTCTTGATGGCGCCGAGGTCCAAGCGGACATTATCGAAATCGGGGCGATTGACGCCGCCAATGATCACGAGGTCGGTGCAAGTGTTGTCCTTCAGCGCGGCTAACAGCTTGCCGATCTCCCCCCATTGGATCCATGTGTGGGGAAAGCGTTCGATCTCTTCGGATGTTTCACCGCGTATCGCGACGAGGTGAATTGGAATCTCGCTTGCCATCGCGGCACGGGCGATCACGGACGGCAAGGAGCCTCGCCCGGCTATGATGCCGAGTGTGCCTTCAACCTTCTTGGTCCCGGGCACGAATATCGACCTATCAGCGGCTTGGCGTTGAGACATTGTTTGGCACGCAAAAAGACCGGTCAGAATCGCTCTTGATGAAGTCGATGATCTGTTTGGCCAGCGGGTTCTTCGAGAACATGCTGTCGACGTCCTCGAGCCGCTCCTTCAGCGTCCCCTCACTGGAGAACAGCATACGATAGGCCTTACGGAGTTCGTGGATCTGCTCGCGTGGACAACCTTTGCGCTTGAGGCCGACAATGTTGAGGCCGTTCAAATTGGCCCGGTTGCCAAGCGCCATGCCGTAGGGAATGAGATCGGCGGCGACGCCCGACATGCCCCCCACGAAAGAATAGGCGCCGATGCGCACGAATTGATGGACCGCGGAAAGGCCGCCGATAATCGCGCCGTCTCCGACCGAGACGTGACCGCCGAGGGTCACGCCGTTGACCAGGGTCACGTTGTCACCAATGTCGCAATCATGGGCGATATGAGCGCCGATCATGAGAAAGCAATTGGCGCCGACATGCGTTTCCATATGCCCGCTTTTGGTGCCGCGATGGATGGTGACATGCTCGCGGACCAGCGTGTTTGGCCCGATCGTGAGCTTGCTCGGCTCGTTCCCATATTTGATGTCTTGGGGCGCCTGCCCGACCGAGGCAAAGGGGAAGATCTTGCAGCCGGCGCCAACTGTCGTATGGCCATCGACCACGACATGAGGATGCAAGACGACATCATCGCCAAGCTCGGCGTGGGGGCCGACGACGCAAAATGCGCCGACATCGACATTCGTTCCAAGTTTGGCGCTTGGATCGACCTGCGCGGTCACATGAATATTGGACATGAAGCGCCCGGCTAGGTCTCGATAGGATCGACGATCACGGCGCTGACCTCGGCTTCGGCAACCACGTTGTCGTCAACGATGGCCTGGGCGCGGAAGCGCCAGACGCGACCGCGATTGCGCATCTTTTGAACGAAATAATAGATGGTATCTCCGGGAATGACGGGACGGCGGAAACGAGCCTTGTCGATCGCCATGAAATAGACAAGCGGCGGCTCCGCGTACGCGTCGATAAAGCGCATGCACAACGCGCCGGCCGTTTGCGCCATGCCCTCTACCAGGAGCACGCCGGGCATCACGGGATTACCTGGGAAGTGTCCTTGGAAGTACGGCTCATTGGCCGTGACATTCTTGATGCCGGTCGCAGAGCGATCGCCATCCATGTCAACGATGCGGTCGACAAGGAGAAATGGATAGCGATGCGGCAGAAGCTTCATGATGTCGGCCGCCTCCATGGAGTCAGCGGCCTTGGCATCAGGCTTCGTTGCGAACCCGCTCTCGTTCATGCGGACTGGCTCCTTCGATGCGGACTTTGCGCTACGCGCCTTCTCCGCCTTCACCTTTGTCAACCTTCACATCCTTACGTTCGGCAAGTTGCCGCAAAACAGTGACTTCTCTGAACCAGAGCCGCACAGGCTTCGCTGGAGTGCCACCCCAACGGGCGCCTGCTGGCACGTCACTCCTGACGTTGCTGCTCCCGGCGATCTGGGCGCCAGCGCCGATCTTGAGGTGCCCCAAGATCCCGACCTGGCCGCCAAGAGCAACGAAGTCACCGAGTTCAGTACTGCCCGAAATACCGGTCTGGGACACAATTATGCAATGCCTTCCGACGATAACGTTGTGCCCGATTTGCACGAGATTATCAATTTTCGTGCCCTCACCGATAATGGTGTCGCGGAGGGCTCCACGATCAATAGTCGAATTTGCGCCGATTTCCACATCGTCTTGAATGATCACCCGGCCAATTTGAGGCACTTTGAGGTGGCCGGACTTGCCCATGGCAAAGCCGAAGCCATCCTGGCCGATGACGACGCCAGCGTGGACAGTGACCCGATTGCCAATCAGGGCATGGGTGATCGATGCATTCGGCCCGACATTGGTGTCCCGGCCTATATGCACCCGATAGCCGATGACGGCACCCGAGGCGATGGTCGTCCCCTGGCCGATATGCACTTCCGGACCGATCACGGCGCCTGGCCCCACAACAACGTCCGGTTCCAGTTGGGCACTCGGATGGATGTGGTTATCGGCGGCCGACGCACGCTCTCCAACGGTCATCGGCCGGAGGTAGCCGGGGTAGAACAAGGCCAGCGCCTTGGCGAATCCGCGATAGGGATCGACCATGGTGAGACTGGCGGTGCCTTTGGGAACTTTCCGCGCGAATTTTGGGGCGACGATGCACGCGCTTGCGCCGGTTTCGGCAAGGACGGACAAATATTTCGGATTATCGACGAAGGACAGATCGCCTACCGAGGCTGCGTCCAGAGGACAGACGTCCTTGATCTCAAGAGCGGGATCGCTATCCGCCGCCATCTCGGAGCCCGTAGCCTCGGCTACGGCACGCAAGGAGAACGGACCGGCCCGCTCAAAAAAACCCGGGTGTTCCATTAAATCTCCAGCGGTCGGCGGCGCGGCAACCATGCGCGTAGCCTTAAACCGAAGTGGCTGCCTTTAGAAGTTCGTTGAAGCGCCGAAGCGAAAAAGTTCGGTCCGGTCGAAATCGGCCTTGAGAAGCGCTTCGGCGATATCGGCGCGAAGTGGGCCAAGGGGCGACTGCCAAATAATGCTGAAGCCGGTGGACAGGCGAACCTGAGAGCTGTCGTAGATAAAACTCCCCTCGCCGTCGGGCGGCGCCGGATAGACCGCATCGATCGCGGTTTGGCTCGGATCCCAGAGCGAGCCGGCGTCGACGAAGACGGCGCCCTGCATGCCGAGACTGTCCGGAATGAGGGGGAATGGGAAGCGAACTTCCGCGGTCGTCGCCCAGTAGTATTTGCCGCCAAGAGAATCGCGCTGACAATCCGGCACGCGAATCCCCGTCGTGGGGCTTTCGCACGCGTCACGCGGGCCGTAGCCAGCGCGGTCGAAACCACGGATCGTTTCGCCGCCTTTGAAGAACAGATCCGTAAGGCGCAGATCCTCGCCGCCCCATCCCTCGATCGCGCCGCCCTGGACGCGGCCAACGAGGGTGATGTTGTTGGTAATCGGGTAATAGGCCCGCGCATCGGCCACCGAGCGGATGTAATTCACGTCACCACCAAGACCAGCAACATCTTGGGAGAACGAGGCGAAGAGTCCCTCGGTGGGGGCCTGGGGCAGGTTTCGGGTGTCATAGGCGATGGTGTAGCCCGTGCTGGACACAATGACTTCACCCTCTTCGGCGGCCTCCTTCACGGCCAGCGAAGCGTTCGACGTCGCGTCGTAAATTTCCTCACGCTGAATTCGATAGCGCAGACCGAGCTGTGTGTTGTCGGCGATGGGGAAACCGACGCGGAAATTGGCACCGGTATCGCGCTGGCGGAACGATGCGACGTCGCGCAAGTCGACCTCTTTGTGGAAAAGATCGAAGCCGGCGGCCATGTTGCGATCAAGAAAATTCGGCTCCGTGAAACTGAAATCGACCTGGGCGCGCTCGAGGCTTCCAGAGAAGCCGAGACGGACATATTGCCCCCGGCCCATGAGATTGCGCTCGGTGATGCTGATGTCGCCGATGATGCCTTCCGTCGTTGAGTAGCCTGCGCCAAAGGACAGTTCTCCGGTGGGTTGCTCGACCACCGTGACCACAAGGACCACGCGATCGGGCGCACTGCCTGGCTCCGTCTCGATCTCCACGGATTTGAAGAAACCCAATGATCGCAATCGCTTACGAGCCGCCTCGACAAGCAGCCGGTTATAGGCATCGCCTTCGGCGAGACGGAATTGCCGCCGGATAACCTTGTCCACGGTGCGGAAGTTACCGACGATGTTGATGCGTTCAATGTAGACGCGCGGGCCCTCGTCGATGACATAGATGATGTTCATCGTGTGGGTCGCCTGATCGCGCTCGAAGCGCGGGCGTACCTGTCCAAAGGCATAGCCTTGTTCGGAGACCTTCACGGTCAAGGCTTCAACCGTTTTCTCCACCTTCTCGGCGTTGTAGCGGCGTCCGGGTCTGGTCAAGATCGCGCCGCGCAGGGCATCGACGTTCAGTGACGGCAACGCGCTTTCGATGTCGATATAGCCAAACCGGTATCGCTCGCCTTCCTCGATGGTGAAGGTGATGAAAAACCCTTTCCCGTCGGCGTCCAGATCCACGGTCGCCGATAGGACCCGGGCGTCGGCGTAGCCGTTCTTGAGATAGAATTGGCGCACCAGCTCGCGGTCGAGAGCGAGCCGGTCGGGATCGTAGATGTTCGTGCTCTTGAGGAAGCTCAGCCAATTGGTGCGCGTCGTGGTGATCACGTAGCGGAGCTGTGAATCGCTGAAGGCGTGGTTGCCGATGAAGTTGATCGCCCGAACCTTGGTGGTCGACCCCTCGGTGATTTCGAAGACCACGTCGATACGGTTGCTGTCGAGATTGATAATCTTGGGTTCAACTTGCGCGGCGTAGAGACCTTGGCGCCGATACAGGTTCAGAATGCGCTGTACGTCGGCCTGAACCCGCGCGCGCGTGTAGACAGCACGCGGCTTGAGCTGCACTTCCGAGGCGAGCGTGTCGTCCTCGATCTCGCGGTTTCCCTCGAAGGCGACGCGGCTGACGATCGGGTTTTCGACCACGATGACGATGATGGTCGCGCCCTGCCGGCGGATGCGGACGTCTTGGAAGAGGCCCGTGGCAAACAGGGTCTTGAGGGACTGGTTGACCTCGGAGGGGTCGTAGGTGTCGCCGGAGGAAAAGGTAAGATAGGAGCGAACCGTTTCGGGCTCTACGCGGCGGTTGCCTTCAACGACGATAGAGCGGATGACGGCGCCTTGGGCAGAGGCCGAGAGCTCGCCAAGACTCGCGCTGAGACCCAGCGAAAGCGGGACGCTACTTAACACCAGAAGGGCCGCGAGCAGCCCTCTTTCCAACGTCCACCGCACCATTGCTGGTGTCTTTCCCTCAAGCCGACCCCGTAGGCAAAGCGCCTGAAGTCGCAACTGGCCATTTGTTTGTGGCCGATTTTTGGTAGTCTTCTGTTAACCGTACGGGGGCTTCCCGGCCCCCGCTAAGCGTGTATCCCTGCAACCTAGGATCACAGAAACTTCAAGTGAATCAGATCGTTCCAGGTCGCGAAGATCATTAGCATGAGCACGAAGGCAAGGCCAATACGGAAACTCATTTCTTGTGTGGATTCGCTCAAGGGGCGCCCTCTTACTGCCTCTATGCCGTAGAACAAAAGATGACCACCGTCGAGCATAGGTATTGGGAAGAGATTTATTAGACCGATACTGACGGAAATAATGGCAGCGAGGTTGAGCAACGCGACAAACCCTGCGGTCGCGACCTGCCCCGATACTTGGGCGATACGGATCGGGCCACCGAGTTGATCTGCGGATTCTCGGCCGATCACCACATCGTAGAGATAGCCGAGGGAGCGGGAGACGACGAAATAGCACTCCTTGACGGCCATAACGAGCGCGGTCGCCGGATTGTGCCGTTCCAGGGTCCAATCGTCGGGTGAGGCACTGCGCTGGATACCCAGAAGCCCGATTCGCATCGTGTTGCCGAAGCGGTCGGTGATCTCCTTGCGTTCCGGGGTGGCGGTGATGTCGACATTGGCGCCACCGCGGTCGACCACGAAATGCATCGATTGTTCGGGGCTCATGGCCACGATCCGCTGCATGGCCGCGAAATTGTTGATCTCCGATCCGTCAATGCTGAGCACCCGGTCGCCCGGCTTAAAGCCCGCGCGCTCCGCGGCGCTGCCCGGATTGACGGCGTCGACTTTGGCGGCGGTGATCCGCTCGCCGAAGACGCTGAAAATGACCGTGAAGATGACTACTGCCAGGACGAAATTGGCAATGGGGCCGGCGGCGACAATGGCCGCCCGTTGCGCGAGCGTCTTGCCTTGGAAGCTGCGTTTGCGCTCCTCCTCAGGCAACGCGTCGAACGCTTTGCGGCCCGACGCGCTCGCGACATTCTCGTCGTCGATAAACTTCACGTAGCCCCCGAGGGGGATCCACGACACGCGCCAACGGGTTCCATGACGGTCGTAGAATCCGAAGATCTCTGGGCCGAAGCCGATCGAAAAGACCTTGACGGCAACGCCACACCACCGCGCGACCAGGAAGTGCCCAAGTTCGTGGATGAAGACCACGACGGTCAGCACAAACAGGAACGGAAGGAGGTAGCTTAGGATGGTGCTGCCGAGGCCCGAAAACAGATTTATTGTGTCCATAAGCCTCGTTACCTAGAGAATTTGGCCCTTCTTAGCCCGCGATCAGGGCTTATGCAATCCGGGGCAGCCAGCCCCGCGCGCGCCGCCGTGCTTCCTCGTCGATTTCCAGCACATCGTCCGCGGTTTGCGGCGTGACACCGATCAGATCGGGACAGGCCGCGAGGATCGATTCGACTAAGCCGGCGATCGCGAGGAAGCCGAGGCGCTTGTCGAGAAAGGCCGCAACGGCGACCTCGTTGGCGGCGTTGAGCACCGTGCCCGCGCTGCCGCCCGCGGCGAGCACCTCTTTGGCGAGACGCAATGCGGGGAAGCGGACCGGGTCCGGCACCTCGAATGTGAGCGAGCCGATCTCCGCGAGATCGAGACGCTTATTGGAAACATGCATGCGTTCCGGCCAAGCCAGGCTGTAGGCGATGGGCGTGCGCATATCTGGGCAGCTCAATTGCGCGATGACGGCGCCGTCGCTCATGTGGACGAGGCAGTGCACAATGGATTGCGGGTGCACCAAGGCATTGAGCTTCTCAGGCGGGAGCGCGAAGAGATGGTGGGCCTCCAGCAGCTCAAGGCCCTTGTTCATCAGCGTGGCGGAATCGATGGTGACCTTCGCACCCATCGACCAGTTGGGGTGCTTCAGGGCCTGTTCGGGGCTGGCATCGGCCATCTGCTCCAGGCTCCAGGTGCGGAAGGGGCCGCCCGAGGCCGTCAGGCAGACGCGTTCGATCCGCTCCGGCGCTGTTCCGACCATGGCCTGAAGTGCGGCCGAATGCTCGGAATCCACCGGAAGCAGCGTCGTGCCGTGCTTTGCCACTTCCGCCATGAAGATCGTGCCGGCCGTGACCAGGCACTCCTTGTTGGCAAGTGCGGTGGCCGTGCCCTGGCGTACGGCGCGCAAGGTCGGCTTCAGGCCGGCCGCGCCGACGATCGCGGCCATCACCCAGTCGGCCGGGCGGCTTGCGGCATCGAGCAGGGCCTTCTGCCCGGCGGCCGCCTCGATGCCGGTTCCCGCGAGTGCGCTCTTTAAGTCTGCGTAGCTGTCCTGATCGGCGACAACCGCGAGCTTCGCCCGATGCAGGATCGCGAGCTCGGCGAGCCGCGCCGCATTCTTGCAGCCGGTGAGCGCAACGACCTCGTAGGCGTCCGGGTCCGTGCCCACGAGATCGAGCGTGCTCTTGCCGATGGAGCCGGTCGCGCCGAGGATGGTGATACGCTTTGGCCGCTTGGCCTCACGGCGCGGTTCGTTTTCCGGGGATGTCCGAAGCGGAATCAGGAGACGCCTCTACCAGATAAGAAGGCCGGCGCCTGGCGCGGCCGGATTGCGCAAGGCAATGAGGCCGGCCACGACAGCGGCCAGGAGAAGACTGTCGATCCGGTCGAACAATCCGCCGTGGCCTGGAATGAGTTGGCTCATGTCCTTCGCCTTGAAATGCCGCTTCACCGCACTCTCAAGCAAGTCCCCCATCTGGCAGGCGAGCGCAAGACCTATGCTCACCAGCGCCAAGATCCAGGGAGACGTGCCGCCGAGGTAGACGCCGAAAGCATACCCCACAAGGGCCGGCGTGAGGGTTCCGACAAGCAACCCGCTCCAGGTCTTCTTGGGCGAGATTTGAGGGGCAAATTTCGGTCCGCCGAGGCTTCGGCCGGCGATATACGAGGCGGTGTCCGTGGTCCAGACGATCGCGAGCAGATAGAGCACAGCGATGAGCCCGAATGCCGGGTCGCTTCGCAGCCAGACCAGCGCGCAAGCCGGGAGTGCGACATAGACAAGACCAGCTAGGGCCCAGTGCCCGCGGCTCCGGTCGGTCCTGGAAAAGGTGATGGCGATGGCGGCGGCGGCTAGAATGAAGGCGACCAGGTCGAAGCGGTGGAGCGCGGTGAAGATGGCGAGCGCGGTGACACTGACCGCCTGGATCAGGGATGTGCCGTCGAAACCGTTTCCGCGCGTGAGGCTGCCCCACTCCCAGGCCAGCAACCCGGCACCAATGACCACAAGA
>Ga0307380_10001569_pt1 | contig 33348 bp, 34 predicted proteins | sample UN3MG_FD_202239 | JGI IMG/M metagenome (GOLD analysis project Ga0307380, IMG submission 202239) | Soil microbial communities from Risofladan, Vaasa, Finland - UN-3 | ecosystem: Environmental > Terrestrial > Soil > Coastal area > Acid sulfate soil | place: Finland: Risofladan, Vaasa | collected...
TTCAATCGTGGCAAAATGGTGCTCGCTTTGAAGGCTGGAGCGAACTATTCGACTTTCGTATCTGGGAAAAAGCTTTTGAATCTAAAAATATCGATTATGGACTTTATCTTGGAGCTTTGGACAGAGACGCAGTTCTCCCTTGGGATCATATTGATACAGGAATAAAAAAATCCCATTTGCTTCAAGAGGTAGATAAGGCTTTAAAAGAAGAGCGAACTTTATCCTGTCTCGAGAATAAATGTGATTTGTGTCAGGGATGTAATCTTTCGCCCCTACTGGAGAGAGAATTTCAGGAACAAATAGAAATTCCTTCAGCGCCTTATTCTCTTTTTGGAAAGAAGGCTCAGAATATTTTTCGTTATCGAGCAATCTATTCAAAGCGCAAAAATGCAAGGTTCATATCTCATTTAGACTTAAGCAATATTATCCAGAGGACTTTCCGGAGGGCTAGCATTTCAGTTGTTCATTCAGAAGGTTTCCATCCGAAAATGATGATATCTTACACTCCTGCCCTTCCTTTGGGCATGGAGGGGAAGGCTGAAATTATTGAGTTCAAATCCCAGTATTTATTTGATGGCGACGAATTTGTTTCCCACGTGAACAAATTTCTGCCTGCAGGTGTTAAGTTTTCAAGTTTGAAGAAGTTCAAGACTTTTAAACCCCGTTTGAATGAAGAGATGAAAACTTTGGTCTATTCAGTTGACTTGAAGAGTCGAGCAGCAAAAGAAGCTCTAAAAGCAATCTGTAAAGAAAAGAATATTTCTGCAAATGATGATTACAAGAAGGTGGAGAAAATAGTTGATGATTTTTTAGCAGATAATAAGGATGGAAACATCGAAGGAATATTTCCTGATAGGAAGAGGAAAAAACTTTTTCTTTATTTGAAGCACTCTCCACATAAAAATATTCGTTCTCAAGATATTGTGGAGAATATTTTAAGGATAAAAAACCCTGTTTTTGTTATGGCCCGGGAAAAGATTTTGTTTGGAAGTGACGAAAAATTGACATAAGAAAAGGTTTCCAGTATAAAACTTGATGACGGTTGCGATCCTTCGATATTATCGACTCTAAGAAAAAATAAGGAGGCGAGAGTGATTAGTTTTAGTTTGACAGAGGAGCAGGAAGCTCTTCAGGCTATGGCTCGGGAATTTGCCGAAAAAGAAATGAAACCCAAAGCTGCAAAGTATGATGAAGGACACGAATTTCCTGAAGAAGTCATGAAGAAGGCTTTCGAAGTTGGGTTTCTTACCTGCAAAATCCCTAAGGAATACGGAGGAGAAGGTTTATCTGATATTGATACCGTTATCATAAGTGAAGAACTGGCCGGAGGTTGCGCTGGAATGTATACAACGATGATGGTCAATGCCTTAGCTTACACACCGATTATTCTTTTTGGCACCGATGAACAGAAAAAGAAATTTTTAACGCCTCATACTGAAAAAATGTCTTTTGCCTCTTTTTGTCTTACCGAGAAGGAAGCTGGTTCTGATGCAGGTGCTCTGAAGACCACGGCGAAAAAAGTTGGCTCTGAGTACGTTATCAACGGCTCTAAGTGTTTTATATCCAACGCGGGAATAGCCAGTCTATATGTTGTATTTGCCAATTCAAATCCTGACAAAGGAATGCGCGGAATAAGCGCTTTCATTGTTCCTCGCGAAACTCCTGGATTAACTATAGGAAAAGTGGAAGATAAGATGGGACAAAGAGCTTCTAATACAACTGAGCTCTTTTTTGAGGATGTCAAGGTTCCAGAGGAAAATCTTTTAGGAAAAGAAGGGATAGGCTTCCTCATAGCCATGAAGACGTTGGATAAAACGAGAGCTCCTGTAGGAGCTGCAGGAGTAGGGGTGGCAAGAGCAGCTCTTCAGTATGCGATTGAATATGCAAAAACGAGAATTCAGTTTGGAAAACCTATTGCTCTTTTTCAACATATAGCTTTTCAAATAGCCCAGATGGCCATGGAGATAAACGCTGCCCGCCATCTTGTCTGGCATGCAGCCTGGCTGCTGGACCAAGGAAAGCCTTGCGGTAAAGAATCAGCTATGGCTAAAACTTATGGTTCAGACGTTGCCATGCGGGTAACAACTGAGGCCCTCCAGATTTTAGGCGGATACGGATACATGAAAGATTTTCCAATGGAAAAATTAATGAGAGATGCTAAGCTCCTTCAGATTTATGAAGGGACAAACGAAATTCAGCGCATGGTCATCTCACGAGAAATTATAGGACCCATAAAATAAATATTTATCTGTGTGGGTTGATTTATATGTAGGGGGTTGAGACTTCTGTACGGTTCAATTTATCAAACCTGCATTTTTAAAACAAAGCGCACTTGTTTATTGTATTTGCGGATTTTACTTATTAATAATATCTAAAAGGTCTTCTTCGACAGATTTAGTAGGATTCTCGATTATTCTTCCTTTTTCTTGATTATCGATAATGATAATGAAAGTGGGGACTTTTATGATATTTTTCCCTTCGATAAAAGGCTTTCGAGAATCATTATCCCTGGGGATACCGATATAGGATGTCATGATAAGAGGATTATCCACCATATCCATAATCTTGAAATAAGCACTGACATTTCTTTTAGTATCAGGGCACCAGGTTCCCAGAAAGATTTCTATTTTGATTTCGGATGGAATTGATTGAAGCATTTCGATCACTTCCTGGTCTGGAACATAAGAAGCAACTTCCACCTGCCAGTCAGGAAAATTCTCTAAGATCTCTTCTTTGCTCAGAGGCCCGAGTAATTCTAATGTCCCATAGACAGAGATAAAAGGGAGAAGAATGAAGCATAAAAAAGTAAGTATTATTTTTTTCATTTGATATTTACTAGGAGGGAGAAGTAATGTTTTTTCATAAGTTTTCTGTTTCTTCTTCTGTGAAATATTCAGGGATTATCCCCAAGACTTCGACTCCTGCTCCTCTAGCTAGGTCCATGATCTCAATGACTTTGCTGTAAGGAATTCTTGCGTCAGCTCTGATGAATATTGTCTTATCCTGGCGGGGGGCGTAGATAGCTCTTAGTTCATTCTGGACAAGATCAAACTCCATGTATCTTTGGTTAATATCCACCTTCATGTTGTTATGTAAAGTCATAACGATAACACCTACAGGTGCTGATGACTGCTCTGTTGTTGTGTCAGGCAGTTTCACGTCCACTCCCTTTTGTACCATTGGCGTTATAACCATGAAAATAATGAGCAGGACCAATAGGACATCACACAGAGGAACCACATTAGGTTCAGCGCTTAAACGCATCATAACCTCCTTGTTTCCAGGATTGACTACAGGTTAATTTTACGATAGATTTTTTTGCTTTGTCAACGTGTTTATTTGATTTTTTTCTGCATGACATATATATTTATATTTGAACAAAGAAAGGAGGAAGCATGAAAGAGTTAAAGGTAGAAGTGGTGGGAGTTAAAGAACGGTGCGGAGCGAAACATAAAATAGGAGACATCTTTTTCATCAGGGGTGAAGGGACGATTGAAATACCCGAGAGGAAGAAAGTTTGTGTTTATGCTCTAAATAGTATCTTTCCCTTTTTAACTACCAAACAGAGGGAAGATGAACTTCCTCATGATGATTGGATTTCTGAGACAGAAACCTTATGCTGCCCTGATCCAAAAGGAGTTGTTTTCAAAGTTACTCCCCTTCCATGAACCGGGAATCCGTTGAGCTGACTGTTCAACTATTTCAGACGTTAGTTTTAATAGTTCTCTTCCAGATTGTCTGGGTAAGACATGTTTTGAGACGTTAAAGAGAATATTCGGGGATGAGTGTAGCGACCATTGAAGATTTAGCCTTCCCGAATTGTTCTTCGAGGGCACCCGACAGAGTTGGGCGGCGAGTATGTCTGAGCGAAGCGAGTTACGCAGCCGCCGAGAAGAGCGATGAGGGAATGGCGTTAAAAATCTGAAGGGAGCGAGGCCACCCCCGAATATTTTCTGATCATGATCCATACAAAACGGAAGAGAACCGATGAATCAAACTCCTACAGATAAATCAGGCCTCTGCAGTTTTTCTTTATTGCCTATGCTCTTTAGCCCTTCTATCTTTTGTGAACAGAATGGCTCGGGCATCATAAACAATGATAGCTGCCAGAGCTATGAGGATAAGACTGAGGCATCCTAAAAGATATCTTTTTGCCTGGAAAAAGTGATATCCCTGGTAACTAAGAGCACCGAGGGTGGTAACCAGCATGAAGATAGCCGGATAAACTGTAAATTTTTTGGGTCTCTTTGTGCTTACCATGTAAGAAGAAACAACGATTAACGCCAGGGCTGCTACGAGCTGATTTGAGGCACCAAAGACGGGCCAGATAACTTTATAACCTTCAGTTCCTCCCAGGATCGCTGCAAATACAAGAACAACCAGAGATGCTATCCACCTGTTGTTAAGAACAGGCACCCTTTTTCCCAAAAGTTCTGTTGTTATAAACCGGCCGATCCTTGTTCCGGTATCAAGGGTTGTAAGGACAAAAGCATTGAGCATGATCATCCCAAAGAAAGAACCTATGGCCAGGGTAAGACCGGGAAGAGAAGAGACGAGCCTTCCGTATCCTGTGGCAAATGCCCTGATCGGATCTCCTGCTGATATCATTAGGTACTGAAAACCAAACTGACTTTCTGCCCCTGAAGTATCCCAGATCAGAGCACTTGCGGCAATGAATATTACAAGGCCTGCAAGAGCAGCTTCTGTGACCATGCCGCCGAATCCAATCAATTTTCCGCTGGCTTCATCTGGTAATTGCTTGGCTGTTGTTCCGCTGGCAACCACGGAGTGGAAGCCAGAAATGGCGCCGCAAGCAATGATGACAAAGAGCATGGGCCAGAGGGGACCGCCTTCCCAGGGTTTGTCGCCTTTGCTCAGGAAAGAAACGAAAGCAGGGGCATTCAGGGAGGGATGCATAAGGATTAGGCCAAGATAGCCTAATCCGAGCCCGAAAAAGAGAATCCAGGTGCTTATATAATCCCGAGGCTGGAGAAGAAACCAGACGGGGAGGGAGGAGGCGAAGAGGCTATAAATGATCAGAATATAGAACCAGAAATTCTGGCTGGACATCCCGATTATCTGAGCGGGAAGAATTATTGGCACCATATTGCCAACGTAAATAAGGAGAAAAAGGAAAAGGAGAGAGAGAATAGTTCCGGCGACAATATTGATGCCCTTTTTATATGTCAACCAACCAAAGATAATGGCAATGAATACCAGTCCAAAGGTGGGGATGACTATTTCAGGTTGAGAAACAAGCGTCCTAGAAGCAACGACAGCGAAGACGGCTATGGCCAGGGCCAGGGCTAACCAAAGAAAGATAGAAAATATTATCTTTGCTCGCAGACCCAGAGTTTTTTCCGAGATATCGGCTAAAGAGGTGCCCCTGTTCTGGACAGATGCCATAAGTGATGTGTAATCATGAACTGCGCCTAGGAAAATGCTGCCGAGAGCTACCCAAAGGAGAGCGCCGAGCCAGCCGAAATACAAGACTCCAAGCAGAGGTCCCAGGATAGGTCCTGCTCCCGCAATCGAGGAGAAATGATGACCAAAAAGAAGAGACTTTTTTGCAGGAATGTAGTCGATTCCATCTCTCAATTCTCTGGCTGGAGTAAGGCGGGAATTGTCAGCTTGAACAACCTTTTTTTCGATAAAACTCCCGTATATCTTGTAGCCCAGGATGAGCCATAGAATGAGGATGAAAGCTACAATTAGGGAATTCATCTCATCTCCATTAAAATTATAATCCTATTAAAAATAGTATATATTATTAAATTTTACAATACAGATTAGAGTCACAAGCCAGGTTAGGCAAGAAACAGAGAAGAAGTTTTATTTTTTATAACTTTTCACAACGAGATAGCCCACCAGACCAATAAAAGCTGCTAAGGCTACGAAATCACCGACATTTCCTGGCCAGACAAGGCCAACTCCTTTAGGCGTTGCTTTAGCGAAATAGGCGTATATAGCGACAAAAACCATGAGGATTCCTTCTCCGGCAATAAAGCCTGAACCTAGAAGGACTCCTTTCTCTTTTCTTGCGGCCTTAAGCTTTTCATTATTGCCGGCTCTTTTCTCGATAAAATGTCTAACAGCTCCTCCCACAAAGACTGGAGTCATAGTAGAAAGAGGAAGGTATATACCTACAGCAAACGGAAGAGAAGGAACTCCGAGAAGCTCGGCTACAATCGCAAAAGCTCCTCCAACCAAAACAAGTCCCCAGGGAAGGTCACCGCCAAGTACTCCTTCGACAACAGTTTTCATCAAGGTGGCTTGAGGAGCAGGGAGAGCTGTTGTTCCGAAAGAAAAGGCTTCTCCCAGAAGCCAGATCGCTGCGGCTATAGCAAAAGCTGATGCCAATACCCCTATCAATTCTGAACTCTGCTGTCTTTTAGGCGTAGCTCCGATTATATAGCCAGCCTTAAGATCCTGGGAAATGTCGCCAGCGATGGAGGCGCCGACACAAACTACTGTTCCTACAGTAAGGGCTGTTGCCATCCCTAAAATATCCGTCCATCCCAGGGCTAAAAACAAAAGGCTTGTCCCGAGGAGAGTCACAATAGTCATACCAGATGTGGGATTTGAGGATACACCTATCATGCCCACAATTCTGGATGAGACTGTCACAAAGCAGAAGGCGAAAATGACTATGCAGACCGAAGCTATAAGCCGTACCAGAAAGGTTGTACTGATGCCGAGGATTTGGGGGGCGAGTATTAGTATGATTATTACTATAAGAATTCCAAGGCCAAGAACAGTAATGGGAAGGTCGGTATCAGTCCTTTTCTTCTGGAATTGAGCATTTTGTCTGCTGAGGCTGAAGTCTTTAATACCTATCTTCAGAGCACTGAACATTGTGGGCAAAGCTTTGACGACAGCGATGATTCCGCCCACAGCTACTGCACCTGCTCCTATAAACTTAATGTAGTTTCTCCAGATTTCTTCTGCAGACATCTGAGCTATGGGCAGGTCTGTTTCAGGAAACAAGGGCATACTCAGGTTTTCCCCGAAGTAGGAAATCAAGGGAATGATTCCAATCCAGGAGAGAAGCCCGCCGGCCACCATTATCCCTGCAATTCGAGGTCCCAGGATAAAGCCCACACCCAATAGGGCAGGTGTGGGTTCCATACCTAGCAGAGCCTTTTTCAAGACCGGAATCTTAAGATAGATTTTTTCGGGCCAGAGTTTCAAAATTTCAACAAGGGCCTTGAAAAAAGCACCTACTCCCAAACCAAGAAATACATTTTTGGCTTTTGCCCCTCCCGCATCGGCTGAGATCAGGACTTGAGCAGCTGCTGTCCCTTCCGGGTAAGGGAGGACTGCATGCTCCTTTACAATCAGCGCTCTCCTCAAGGGAATCATAAAGAGCACTCCCAGGATTCCTCCAAGGAGGGCTAAGGTGCCGATTTTGAATAGGCTTGGCTTGAAGCCCCAGAGAAAGAGGGCAGGTATAGTAAAAATGAGTCCTGAAGCCAACGAAGAACTGGCCGACCCTGTAGTCTGGGCAATATTACAATCCAAAATTGTGCTTTTTCCGAGGATTGGACTTAATGCTCTGAATACAGCTACAGAAATAACAGCCAGGGGAATAGCCGTGGATATCGTTAATCCTACCCTTAATCCTAAATAGGCATTGGCAGAGCCAAAAATGACACCGAATATTGCGCCGATAATAACAGCCTTAAGAGTGATATCTTTATAGGAGGTTATATCGGGTACGTAAGGTTTGTGTTCTTCCATTTGCACGTCCTTTCGCTAGGTTAAAACGGAAAGCAGTCTAACATATAAGATATTTTTTCTCTAACTAAAAAGCCAAAAGATTGTTTCCTTCTTAAACTACACTTTCGCTCCGATTCTTTCAATAATGAATGGCCGGAAATCAGGAGGTTTCTCCGAGATCATAAAAGCTCCTTGGGATTCCTTCTCAAACAAGGAGATATTTTTGACCTTGTTAAAATGAACCTCGGCCAGAGTTTCCCCTTTTTCTACTTTTTCACCAATTTTCTTGAAGATTAAAAGACCAGGTCCATGATCACTTGAATCTGCGGGTTTTTTACCTCCTGCTTCCAATTCAAGGCAAACGGAGCGGATTTGTTTCATCATTATCTTATGAATGAAGCCCCTGTTTGGGGAGATGATTTTCATCCTATTTTTAGCTTGAGGAAGCAAAGAATAATCATCAATAATTCGAGGATTTCCCTTTTGAGCTTCAATAATTTGTTTAAACTTTTCGAGAGCCTCGCCTTTAATGATTTTTTCCTTAAGGTCTCTTTTTGCTTCTGTTCTGTTTAAGGACTTTTTGGCTAAAAGGAGTATTTCTGTTCCTAGCTCTAACGCGAGCTTCAGAACGTCTAAGGGACCTTTTCCTTTGAGGACTTCCAGGACCTCTCTGACTTCAAGAGAATTTCCCACAGCTTGGCCAAGAGGCTGATTCATGTCACTCAGGATAAAAGTTGAGTTGATCCTCAGGCGATTACAAACATTTTTTAATGACAGGGCCAAGCTTCTGGCTTCCTTTGAGTTTTTTAAAAAAGAGCCCTCCCCAACCTTTATATCGAAAGAAACTCCGTTCACTCCGCATAATAATATGCTGCTCATGAAGCAGCTCAGGAGTGAATCACGAAGATCTTGCCAAGAGTTGGCACCTTTAGAGGCAGAGATTTTTTTAAAAAAAGAAGCCATTTGCTTCGGTGGAGAAAACAGGACAGCCCCCACCTGGGAGAGTTGGTTCTTGATCTCTTTCGGGCAGAGAGAAGTTTGGAAGCCAGGAATTGATTGCAGTTTATTTGAATGTCTATTGAAGTTGACCAGACTGTGGAAAGCCTGTTTCCCAGCCGAGCCTAATAAAGCAAGGGGCTCAGAGATTTTGGAGACAACAACACCTGTGGAGGAAACAAGAGGCACCAGGACAAGAGATACTTTATCAACAGACCATCCTGTGGAGTATGGAGCGAATTTAGGCAATCTTATACCAGACAGAGCAATTTTTTCTTGCCAATCTATTATAGTTTTTATGAAGGAATTTATCTTCTCATCATCCAGCCATTTAGACATTACTTCTGCTACAAAAGCAGTTGCCTGATGATTGAGGTGCCCCGTAAGAGAAGAACTCATTTTTTTAGGAAGGGACGATTTTTTTTTGATTATCTAAGAGTTTCGACGGCTTTTTTATTGTCGTTCGTTTGAAACACCAGCAAGGCTTTTACTCCTCCAGCAGAGGTTCCATAGCAATAGTCGATATCAATAGCCGCATTTCCGATAAGAGCGCCTACTTCTGCTCCAGCTCCGAGGCGGTCATCGATTTCGACGGTAACAACATTGTTGGTTGTCACCTCGTATCCTATTCCTTTCAGGGCTTTCTCAGCTTTTTTATTGTCAGAAGTTATGAGGAAAAAGATGCCTTTCCCTCTTTCAGAACGAGCGTAAATAGCTTTAAGATTTACACCAGCATTGGCTAGGGTTCCCATGACTCTACCCAAAATCCCAGGCTCATCTGGTGTAATGACATAGAGTTCTGTTTCTTGTTTTATGTTGGGCAATTTTTCTCCTCCTTTGTTGAAACTGAATTATACCAGAATCAATGTTTCAAAAACAAAGAAAATATTAATAAAATAGAAAAACGTTGTTTTTTGTCAATGGATGCTTATAATTTGAGGAGAGAGCTCATATGAAGAAAGGGAGTTGGGATGAGAGAAAAAGAAGTGAAAGTTGCCTTAATAGATAATTCTATAGATACGTCAATCTACAATCCGCAAGAACACTGGAAGCCTTATTTAGGAGTTGCATGGGATTCCTTCAAAGCAACTAAAAGTCATTTTCCTGATTTAAATAGGGATTACACGCATTTAATCTTAACCGGCTCTGAAGCTTCTATCATAGAGAGAGAAAACTGGGTTTATGAAGAGATTGAGGTGGTTCAAGATGCTGTGGAAAAAGGGCTCTCTATACTCGGCAGCTGCTATGGACATCAGCTTCTCGCTTTTGCCCTTTTAGGTTCGGCCAGTGTTCAGAGATGTGCCCAACCTGAGGTGGGTTGGATTCCTATCCAGATCAAAGTGGAAAATGAGCTTTTAGGGAAAAAACGAAGTGCTTTTTCCTTCTCCAGTCATTTCGATGAAGTGGTGAATTTGAGTGATGCCTTCCTTATTCTTGCTTCTTCCAAAGACTGCCAGATTCAGGCTTTTCAACTGAAAAAGAGACCAATATGGGGAATTCAGATTCATCCTGAGATAAATATTTCTAATGCCCAAATACTCTTGAAAAAGTTCATCTCATTGAATCCTGAAACTAAGCCCTATTTTGAGAAAGCCTTAAAATCTATCCCCAAAGACTCCGGGCTTATCCGAGGGATTGTTAAAAGTTTCTTAGTCCCAAGGGAAATAGAATAAAAGGTGTTACTCACAGGATGATGAGTTCTGCCAAAAAATCTTTTTTTTTATTGACAAAAGAATGTTTTATCCGTTTAATTAAAAAAGGAAATTATAAGCATTGAATATCTCTCTTTTAGCCTCAAGAAAAGTAATCCTGGAGGCCAAGGAGAAATCCTTGGCCTTTTTTTTACAATAATAAATTGATCAATCAAGATTTTAATTTTAGTAATAGTTGTTCAAGGGAAAGTGATACATAAAGATGAAAATTGCAATTATCGGAGCTGACGGTCAACTCGGTTCTGATTTGGTTAAAGTCCTCAAAGGAGAGAAGGTTTTTCCTCTTTATTATCCTGATTTTGATATTACAGAGCCTGAAAAGACAAAAGAAACTCTTTCAAAAATTAACCTTGATGTAGTCATAAATACTGCTGCCTACCATAGAGTTGATGAATGCGAAGAAAATCCGCAGAAATCCTTCCAAGTTAATTCAATAGCCGTCAGGGATCTCGCCTTGATTTGCCGGGAGCTTGGTTTGACCTTGGTCCATTTCAGCACAGATTATGTCTTTGATGGGGATAAGAAGACGCCTTATGTAGAGGAGGACAAACCCAACCCTCTTAATGTTTATGCTGTCTCCAAGTTAGCCGGTGAATATTTTGCTCAGAATATTCTGGAGAAATATTTCCTTATCCGAAGCTGTGGGCTTTATGGAGAAGCAGGCTGCTGGGGGAAAGGAACCAATTTCGTTGATGCGATGGTATTTGTAGAGAAAAGAGGAAAACCTTTAAGAGTAGTGAACGATCAGTGTGTTACTCCCACATCAGCTGCAGAACTTGCGCTTAGAATTGGAGAGCTTATCTGCACACAACATTATGGCCTCTACCATTTAACAAACGAAGGTCAGTGCACCTGGTTTGAGTTTGCAAGCACCATCTTTTCTCTAACGGGAAAAAGGCCTAAACTTGAGCCTATCGATTCTGAAACCTACGGATCTCGAGCTTGCCGGCCTTCTTATTCTGTTTTGGAGAATACGAAAGCAAAAGAGATAGGATTGACTGAATTTTCTTCTTGGGAAAATGCCCTCAAGGATTATTTAATCAAAAAAGGCTACGTTTCTTAAACTAATTCCCGTTTCCTTTATCCATCAATTTTAAGCTATAATAATAAGAAAGTGCTGAAAATAAAAAAAATGAGGAGAGTCACGCTGAGCAAACAAAGAAAAATTTTGCCATTATCAGTCATTCTTATTTTCGTTTTTACGGCAATGATAAATGTATCTTTCCTATCATCCTTTTCACAAGAGACAAAAAATAAAAAAACATCTCATACTGTAGCAGTCAGTGCCATCTCAATAGCCGTAACAGTCCAGGATAAGAAAGGAAGGTACATTAACGACCTAACAAAGGAAGATTTTTCTATTTATGAGAACAATGAAAAGAGGGATTTAACCTACTTTAACCACGATTTTAAAGCACCTTTAAGTTTAACGGTTCTCCTTGATGTAAGTGGAAGCATGGCTATCCAGGATAAGTTGAAAGAAAGTAAGGAATCACTCAAATATCTCGCGTCATTCCTTCTTAGTCTTGATGATGAATTCTCTTTATTGATTTTTGCTGATGGAGAAGTGGAGGTTGCTATGAATTTTTCAAATTATAAGAATTATTTTTTAAATGTCCTGGATAAGACTGAAGCTTATGGCCAGACAGCTTTAAACGATGCAGTTACGGTAACTCCAGAATTTGCTAATAAAGGAAATAACGAAAAGAGGGCTATTCTTTTGATTACAGATGGGATTGAGAATGATAGCCAATATTCTCACTATCAAGCCGTTGAAATTGCAAGAAGAGTAGATATTCCTATATTTACCATCGGCTATAAAATTCCTTTAAGTGACCAATATTTACGAAAGTATAAACATTCTCCTTCATTAACCTCCTCTGGTATTGTTTATTCTCTTGAAAGATTCTCTAGAGCCACAGGAGGAAAGGCATTTTTCCTCAACCAAGCTGAAGAATTGAAAAATGCTTTAAGAGAGATAAAAAAAGAACTAAGTTATCAGTATATACTAGGATATACTTCCTATAGAAATCAAGACAATGAATATCGAGAAATCAAAGTTATTACTTCAAAAAAGACGTACAGAGTGAGAACAAGAGAAGGATATTATAGCGGTGAAAAGAAATCCCCTTGACAATAATTATGAAAAAAAATCTGGACGAGCTTAAAATAATATTATATTATCAAAGCATAATTATCATAAAAAAAAAGGAAGGAGGTAAAAATGAACAAAAACAGAATCACATTTCTTGTTGGAGCCGTGTTTCTCATAGGATTGATAGCTAACACGGGTTGCGCTACCAAAAAAATGGTGCTGGGAGAAGCGGCTAATCTGGATCAAAAAATAGCAGGGATGGAAACTGCAGTTGAGGAGAATCAGAAGAGAATCAAAGAACATGATGAAAGATTAACCACTCTTGGTTCGCTCATTACCCAGAATCAGTCCGAATTAAATCAACAGCAATCCGACTTAGACGGCAAGATAAGTGAAGTGAGAAGATTTGCTCAGGGAAAACTGGTTTTACAAGAGATTATAAGAAATGATGAAGCTAAATTTGAATTCGAGAGCTACGAACTCGCTGATGAAGCCAAGGTAGCATTGGATAAATTTGTCGAGATACTTATTGCTCAGAATAAAGGTCTGTATCTTGAAATCCAGGGACATGCCGATAGCTCAGGGCCAGAGGACTGGAATGTGTTTTTAGGGAAGAAAAGAGCTGAAGCAGTGATGGAATACCTGCACAATGGGTATCATATTCCTCTCCACAGAATGGAAGTGATCAGTTATGGAAGTGACAAGCCGATAGCTGACAATTCGACCAGTGAGGGAAGATCTCAGAACAGGCGAGTAATGATATTAGTGTATGAATAGTAGGTAGTGCTAAAAATTATTAAGCATTTTTAAAAATTCCCTTAAGCTAAGAAGCCCTCAAACTATTAATTATATGGGGTGGGAGAGAGCAGGTTTTTGCCTCTGAATTAGTCACGATGTGGACTGTATGACCTGAGGCTATCAATTTTTTCTCTTCTTTGGTTACCAGCTCATAAGCAAACTCTACTTTTTTTGGAGTTATATTTTCCAAGAAAACGCGAATAATGAATTTTTGATCATATTTTAACGGTTTCTTGTATTTACAGAAAGCCTCGACAACAACCAGGTAGAATCCTTGCGCTTCGATGTCTTTATAGGGAATATTTTTTTGGCGGCAATATTCTGTTCGACCTATCTCAAACCACTCGAAGTAATTTTTGTTATGAGCAACTCCCATTTGATCGGTTTCAGAATAGCGGACTATTTCTTCGAGTTCTATGAAGTTTCCCCCCCGCTTATTTAAGGCAGTTTTATTCGAGAAATGTTCCGAGCTTCGAGATTTCATCATTGTAATATTTGCGGTACAGGATTTCCCACTCCCTGCTTCCTTCTTCGATGGCTTTTTTCTGAGACTGGATTTTTTCTATAGCTTTTTTATCTATTAAATCATAGAGTTTTAGCTCTTCTTCAAGGGTCTTTACCACGGAGAGTCTTATTTCATTGGATTCAGAAAGGAATTCGACCTCATCATTTTCAAACAGAGAATCAAGGATCTGGCGAGCTAGAAAATTGACTTTTTCTCTCGATAATCTCTTGGTCACAGCACAATATTCCTTTCTTTGGCTAATTTTGTTTTGATCATTCTGAACATAGTCTGGTATTCAATGTTTTCGCTTCGGATTTTTTCCATGTGCTTGCCAAGAATTTCCCTCACTTCTTGGTCAAGTGTGTCTTCTTTTTGAAACTCATCGGTTATGAGATTCATAAGGCTCTCAGTAAGCTTATTCCTGTTATCAGCGATAATTTTTTCTTCTTTAAGCAGGTTTCGAATGATAATGAAAGCCATATGCTCTATTTGATTTTTGTTCAGTCTCATTTCCACCTTAAAATACAATATCTTGGACTAAAATTCAAGGATTGATTGAAGATATGGGGGTTAAACCTAGCCCTATTTATTTTTAGAAGATAGATAGAGGCTGTAAGCAAAGCCACCCAGACAGACGGCAAAAATAAAAACCATAAAAAGAAGAGCTTCAAGAGTCATTTTTATTGCTTAACATTTTTTTTGCGATGATTTTGTTTAAGAGAATAAATAATCCAAGGGCTATGACCCACTGAAAAAGGACAGTGCCTACGGAGTTGGGAGAGGTTATATTAAACCAGTTATCAGGGTTTCCAGAGTAGCTTTTCCAGAGCCACCATCCAAGCATCACTAAAAACTGAAGAGGAAGGAGAAAAGTGACAAGTATATCAAACCATTTTTTTAATCTTACCTTACTGTCAGGAGTGGAAATGATATTTTGGCGGAATTTTTTTGGACCATATTTAATGACTGCGATCGTGAAGAAAAAGCCGCTAACCATTAGGCCCAAACCCCAGACCCAGTCTTGATTTGTAAAAAACCCCATACTAATGGCAGAAGGAAGCCCGAGAAGGAACGCACACATGCATATCAGTGCTATAGCTTTCTTTCTTGAGAATCCTGCATCCATTAAAATGCGAGTGTCAAGTTCCATCATGGAAATAAGAGAGGAAAAGGCAGCAAAGGAAAGGGCGAGAAAGAAAAGTGCTAGAAAAAAAGAGCCAGCAGGGATTTTTGAAAACAGGTTAGGAATCCAGATAAAAGTCAGACCTTGATTATCTGCTTGCATCACTTCGAGGACTTTTTGATGGGAGAAATCTTGCGTTGAAAAATAGGAAAAAACAGTTGGAATGACAGCGACTGCAGCCAGAAGTGAGGCGAGGTTATTTCCGAAACCAAGCGAGGTTGATGTCAGCACAGGATTTTCTTTTTTGTGAGAGTAAACAGCATAGGTAAGTATCAAGCCCCAGCCTGCTCCTGTAGACCAGGCAGATTGGCTCAGGGCATTCAGCCATACTTCGTAATCAGCCAATCTGGCAAGATTAGGAGAAAAAAGAAAATTTAAACCTTGAAAAGCAGAAGGAAGAGTCAGACTCCGCACACAGGCTATGATCAGTAGAATAAAAAGAGACGGGATAAGAATTTTATTAGCTCTCTCTATTCCTTTTACAACTCCTTTGTAGATTATGAAGGCGCCGATCCCCAGAGCGGCAAAGTGAAAAAGAACCGGCTCCCAGGAAGAAGTAAAAGAATTCCAGAATTCCAACGAATCCTTTTTGATTAAGTCCTGGAAGCATGTCGCCAGGAAATATTTTAGGCACCAGCCAGTAACTACTGCATAATAAAACATGATGGCTGTAGTGACAAAGGTGACAAAAGTTCCCATCCAGGCATAATTTTTGCCAATGATTTTCCCAAAAGACGCGATAACTCCCGACCGGGTTTTCTTGCCCATGGATATTTCAATTATAAGGAGCGGAATAGACCAGAGGAAAAGGAAAAGAATCCAGGGAATGAGGAATGCTCCTCCTCCCTGTTGGGCGACAATTCGTGGAAAACGCCATATATTTCCGGTACCCACAGCCATTCCCAGACCGGCAAAGATAATTCCCCAGCGGGAAGCAAACAATTCTCTTTTTCTCATTGTTTTTAATTTATTGCTCCGCTTCCTTTGAGTCAAGGACCAAGAAAGGATGAAAGCAATTTTTTTCAGGCACTTTTTTGGCTAAAGCAAGAAATTTTCCTTCTAGACTAAACATCCTGAATACTTCCTCTCCTTCAGGAGAGATCTCAGCAGAAGAAGATTCATCAAGAATTACTTTCTGGATATTTTCAGGGGAAACCAAATTGCCATTTTTGACCAGAACAGAGCCTCTATCCTTGAGGATAATTTTAGGAAATTCAGGAAGGAGTGATTCAAAAGGGATGAGAAATTCATCAATCTTTCCTGCATCAGCTAGCCCTTTTATTTCTCCAATGGAGCGACTCTCCTTTATATTGAAATTTCCCACATCTGTTCTGGTAAGCTCGGAGAGATGAGCTCTGCATCCCAGTCCCTCCCCTAAATCATGAGCGAGAGAACGGATATAAGTTCCAGATGAGCATTTCGCCTTAAATTCTAGAAGAGGAGGATTGTATTTTATTAATTGAAAAAAATGGATAAAGACTTTACTCGGTCTTAATTCAAATTCTTTTTTTTCCCTCACTAATGCATACAAAGGTTTTCCTTTATATTTTTTTGCAGAATAAGGGGGAGGGACCTGCTGAATCTCGCCTTCGAATTTTTTCATAGCTTTTAAAAGATTGTCCTTTTGGGGATAGTTCTTCTCTTCTGATGAAGTGGGTTTTCCAGCAGAGTCATATGTATCAGTGGAAAATCCCAATCTTATTAGCCCCTCATAGACTTTATCTGTAGTAGAAAAGAAAGGAAAAAACCTTGTAGCTTTTCCTAAGGCAAGAAGCATCAAGCCGGTAGCTAAGGGATCCAGAGTGCCATAGTGTCCGACTTTTTTGATGTTTAGAATGTTTCTTATTTTGAGGACGATATCGTGGGATGTGAAGTTTTGTGGTTTATCTACGAGGATAAGCCCGTCCATAACTTAGTATGAGTCAATAAGTTTCTGGTCATTCTTAGTCTTGATTCTTGCTTGCTTTTTCAAGAGTTTATCAACTGTTTCAGGAATTTCTCTAATTAATCGGTCGTATTTGCCAGTGACAGTAAAGCCTGCTGCGTGAAGATGACCACCTCCACCAAAATGCTCAGCAATAAAAGCAGCGTTAGCTCCTCCTTTTGACCTGAGACTAACCCTGAAGGTATCTTTCTTAATTTCTTTATAAAAGAGAACCATTTCCACTCCACTGATAGAGCGGGCCAATGTAGTGATGTCTTCAGAATCTATTTCTCTGAGGTTAAGAGAATCTAAGTTTTTTTTGAACATGGAGATCATGGCAATGTTACCTTTTTTATTCATCTGCAGAGTGGAAAGGACCTGGCCTAAGAGCTTAATTTTTTCTGGAGAGTTATTGTTGAATAAAAGCTCAGAGACTTTGATGGAGCTAGCTCCAGACTTGATTAATTTATAGCAGACCTCGAAACATCTTGCGCTGGTGTTGGAAAATTGGAATGATCCTGTATCTGAGACAATCCCACAATAAAGATGATTGGCTATCTGAGAGGTAAACCGTATATCTAATTTTTCTCCAAGACTGTAAACCATTTCTGCTACCGCAGATGCCTCGGGTTCAACCCAATTTATATCCGCATAATAATCATTGGAATGGTGATGATCCAGATTAATTTTAAAATAGTTATCCAGGTTCTCCTGCCCGGAGCGGGAAACATTAGCACATTCAAGGAGAATGGCCATATCAAAAGCCTGGGGAGGGATTTGTCCAATCTTGATTTTTTCGATATCGGGGAAGTGGTTGAGAGGAAACGGAGTATTATCCTTATTTATAATCTCTACTTCTTTTCCTAAGAGTTCTCCCATAAAGGCTAAGGCAAGACTGGTACATATGGAATCACCATCTGGCCTGAGATGAGAAGTGATAACAATACGCTGGCTTTCGAGTATTTTCTGGGCGGTTAAGCTTAGAGGGTCACTTTTCATCTTTTCTTATATTTTCTAAGAGCTTATCAATTTTTGCTTCGTAATCAGGGTTTTGGTCAAAAGAAAAAATAAGCAAGGGATTATACTTTAATTTGACTTTAGAGGCAATAGATTTTCTCAGGTACCCCTTTTTTTTATCCAAAAGTTCAAGGGTTGTCTCTTTTTGTTCACCACCGAAAATACTCAGATAGACATGGGCTGTTTTCAAATCAGTACCCACTTCAACCCTGGTGATAGTGATCAATCCAGAAGATGAATCCTGGATCTCCTCAATCAGGAGATGACTGAGTTCTTCTTTTATTAAGCTGGCAACTCTTTTCTGTCTTCGCGTGGCCATTGGTTTCTCATACCGTATCTTTTTTGTTCTTTACGCTTTGTGTTTTTGGCTTTAATAATATTTTAATATTTTTATAATGTGGGCTTGATAAATCAAGCCCCTACAACAAACAAGTGCGGGTTTGATAAACCAAAACCCTACAACAATCAAGCCCCTACGTACGGTTCGAGAAAATGGGGCCTGTCCCATTTTCTCAATCAAACCCGTACAACAATCAAGCCTCTATATCAGAAATAATGAATTTGATGTTCAATGATATGTCCATCTATATTCTTCTCTGCATCTGCAATGATTTTGCTGAAAAGACTGTCTATAAGCCTCTTTTGGTTGTTGAGAGTCACCATGCCGATTTTTGTTCGTTGCCACTTTTTATGGTAATCCAGCTCAGCAAAAGCCACATTATATCTATTCTTCAAGCGATTTCTTAGACTGGATAGTCTTTTTCTCTTTTCTTTCAGGGAATGAGAGTAGGGAATATAAATCTCTAAAGATAAAAACCCTATGATCATTGAAGAAATAAAGAGCCTATTGCTGCCCTGGCATAACCTTTTCGGTCAGGAAAGACTCTATGATGTCGCCTTCCTGGAATTCCTTAAAATTTTCAAAGCGGATACCGCATTCATATTCTTTAGTGACTTCGTTGACATTGTCTTTGAGATGTTTAAGAGAGGAAATTCGGCCTTTATGGACAACCTCTCCGTTCCTGATAACTCTGGCTTCTGCATTTCGAGTTATTTTTCCATCAGTAACGTAGCAGCCAGCAATAACTCCAACCTTTGAAATACGGAAGGTTTTCCTTATTTCAGCTCTTCCTAAGTGTGTTTCTTTTATTGTGGGCTCTAACAAGCCGAACATGGCTTTTTTTATGTCTTCGGTTAATTCATAAATAACATTGTAGCTTCTGACTTCTACATTTTCTTTTTTGGCCAGACTCAGGATCTTTTGGGCTGGTTTGATGTTGTAGCCAATGATGATAGCGTTTGCCGCAGATGCCAGAAGGACATCGGATTCAGTGATGCTACCAGTAGCTGAATGCACTATCTTTATATTTACTTTTTCGCTATCTATTTTTTCTTTAGATTTATCCTTTTTTGCTTCTGTCTTTTCGCCAGCTTTAACAGGCTTTTTGCTGATTTTTGTGGCTAGATCACTGCTTAAGCTGGGAAGGACATCTATGAGAACGTCAACTGAACCTTGGACATCGGCCTTGATAATAAGGGGAAGTTCCTTGACTTCACCTACCTCGATTTTCTTGAAAAGTTCATCCAGTGTGAGATGCTCAGGCCTTGTTGGTTCTGCTTTTTTAACCTTGGAATGTCGGTATTGAGAGATCTGTTTAGCCGTTTCTAAATCTGAGACGACCTGAAAAGAATCCCCAGCTTCAGGCACATCAGAGAGACCAAGAATTTCTACAGGAACAGAAGGTTCTGCTTCTTTCAAAACTTTTCCGTTTTCATCAAAGAGGGCCCTGGCTTTTCCATAACAAGTTCCGGAAATAAAGGCATCGCGCTGTCTGAGAATACCATGTAGAATGATAACTGTAGCTACAGCGCCTTTCTGGGCATCCAGACGAGCCTCCAGGACAACTCCCTGTGCTTCGACTTTAGTATTAGCCTTGATTTCAATAACATCGCTCAGAAGAAGGATCATTTCCATAAGCTCTTCCAGGTTTGTTTTTTCTTTTGCGGAGACATTCACGCTGATAATGTCTCCTCCCCAATCTTCTAATAGAATTCCTTCTTTTGACAATTGTTGTTTGACTTTATCAATATCAACCTCTTTTTTGTCAATTTTGTTAATAGCAACTATTATAGGAACGCCTGCCTCTTTAGCGTGGCTGATTGCTTCTCTTGTTTGAGGCATTACTCCATCATCTGCAGCAACCACCAAAACCACTATATCAGTTAAATGTGCTCCACGAGCTCTTAATTGTGTGAAAGCTTCATGGCCAGGAGTGTCGATGAAAGTTATGGGGCGGTTATTATGAAAGACTCTGTATGCTCCTATGTGCTGAGTGATACCTCCGGATTCTTTCCCAACTAAATTTGATTGTCTGATAGCGTCCAGAAGAGTAGTTTTACCGTGGTCAACATGACCCATTATGGTGACTATAGGGGGTCTTAAAACCAGTTCCTTGGGATCACTCTCTGCTTGGATTTGCCTTTCTTTCTCGAAGGAAACCAATTCTATCTTAAGGTTAAATTCTTCGGAGATCAGTTTGGCTAAAGATTCACTGATAACATCATTCACATTTATGGAATACCCGCGTGGCCTAAGCTTTTCGATGATATCTTTAGAGCTGATTCCTATTTTTTCAGAGAGTTCTTTTGAGCTTAGACCTTCTCGCAGCAGAATATTTTTTGGCGGAGCTTTTACGGCCTTAGCTTTTGGCTTGGCGTTTTTTTTCTTTTCTTGACTTTCCATAATTTTTTATCTCTTTAAATTTAAGTGCTTTTGGCTTTGCTCTTCCTTGATTTCTATTTTCCACCCTATTAGCCTCGAAGCAAGCCTGACATTTATTCCTTTCTTACCGATAGCAAGGGAGAGCTGATCATTTGAAACGATAGCCTGCATGATATTATCTTTTTTATTGAGGATAAAGGCTTTTCCGACTTTTGCCGGGCTGAGGGCAGTTTTAGCATATAAGATAGGATCTTCTAACCACTCGATGATATCAATTTTTTCTCCATGCAATTCTTGGCTGATGGCCATGATCCTGTTTCCTTTTACTCCTATGCAGGCTCCGATGGGATCTATGTCTTTTTCTTTAGTGAGAACTGCAACCTTTGCTCTTTCTCCAGGCTGACGGACAATATCTATTATTTCAATATTGCCGTTTGCTATTTCTGGGATTTCTAATTCCAGGAGTTTCGCTAAAAATCTTGCATCAGTCCTGGAAACAATGACCTGAGGTCCTTTGTTTTCTTTCAGAACCTGGATAATCACAGCCTTAACTCTATCTCCTCTCTTGAATTCTTCATCCATTAGCTTTTCCCAGATGGGGAGGAGGACCTCAGTCTTATTCACTTCAAGAATCATATTTTCATTCGGCTCAAATCTTCTTAAGACACCTGTTACAATTTGACCAAGTTGAGGAGCGAATATGCCATAAATTTTTTCTTGCTCTGCATCTCTGACTTTCTGAAAGATGACCTTCTTGGCCGTTTGGGCTGCTATTCGACCTAACATGTCTGAAGGGAGATCGATTTCGATATTATTCCCAATTTTTTTTGAGCCATTTATTTCCTTTGTATCTTCAAGGGAGATTTCAGTGGCCAGATTTTCAGGATTTTCGCTGATTTTTTTGCTTGTGTATACTCTTAGTTCACCCTTTTCAGGCAAGAAAGAGATGTTGATTTTCTCATTATGGGTGAAGTATTTAGTGGAGGCAACTTTGAGAGATTCTTCAATGGCATCGACGATAACATTTGTTTCCACTCCTCTTTCTTTGCTGAGTTGGAGGATAGTATTCCACACGTTTACTTTCATCTTCTTTGTCTCGGTTGTACTTAAGACGAATCTAAAGAGGCGGGAATTATAACTGAATTAGGGAAGAATATCAATAAAAAGGGGGGAGACCACTTTTTACATGATCAAGGGGGCAAAAACAAGGCTGACCACCGCCATAAGCTTGATCAGGATATTCATGGAGGGACCAGCTGTATCTTTTAAGGGATCACCAACAGTATCTCCGATGATAGAGGCAGCATGAACTTCTGTCCCCTTTCCCCCCAGGTTTCCTTCTTCAATCCATTTCTTGGCATTGTCCCAAGCAGCTCCTGCAGTGGCCATAAATATCCCCAGGAGAACGCCAGTGGAAGTGGCGCCGACTAAAAATCCGCCAAGAGATTCAGGGCCGATAAAAAAGCCAACAGCAAGCGGAGCAACAATGGCCAAGAGGCCGGGGAGAATCATCTCTACTAAAGCTCCACGAGTTACAATATCAATGCAGCGGTCAGAATCAGGCCTGGCCTTTCCTTCCATTAAACCTTTTATTTCTTTGAACTGCCTTCTTATCTCCAGGACCATTTTATCAGCTGTTTTCCCTACAGCTTTCATCGTCAACGAGGCAATAACAAAAGGCATAAGAGCTCCGATGAGAAGACCGATGACTGTTTCGACATTGGTCAGGCTTATGAATTTGAGCTTTGCTGTTTTCTGGAAGGCAGAGAAGAGAGCCAAAGAGGTCAGGGCAGCTGAGCCTATAGCAAACCCTTTGCCAATAGCCGCAGTAGTGTTTCCTAAAGAGTCGAGTTTATCCGTTATCTTTCTGATGTTCGGGCCTGCTTTGGACATTTCTGCTATTCCCCCAGCATTGTCCGCAATTGGCCCGTAAGAATCTGTGGACATGACGATACCGATAGTGGCCAGCATGCCTACTGCCGAGAGAGCTATACCATAGAGCCCTGCTAATCTAAAGGAGATGAAAATAGTGGCTGCAATAGTGAGAAGAGGAAGGATGGTGCTCTGGAAACCAATAGCGAGCCCGGTTATAATAGCTGGAGCGCTCCCTGTTTGGGCTCTTCTGGCTATGGTTTTAATCGGGGGGCCAGAAGTAAAATACTCGCTTTCGAGTCCTATCAAAACTCCAGCGAACATACCGGTCAAAACTGCCCAAAATACGTTTAAGTCACCCAGAATAACCTTTACGGAGAAAAAAGCCCCAGCTAAGAATAAAAGACCGCTAATATAATATGCATTCCTCAGGGCAGATTGAGGGCTTATATTCTTTAAAACGTTAATTGAGAAAACTCCGATGATGGAACTAAGAAGGCCGACCACAATCAGAAGCAAGGGCAGGGACATATACTTGAGGGCAGGAGCTAAGGTTGAACCTATAGCCATAGCGGCGATGACAGAGCCAACATAGGATTCAAAGAGATCTGCTCCCATCCCTGCAGTATCTCCCACGTTATCGCCGACATTATCAGCAATAACACCTGGATTGCGTGGATCATCTTCGGGTATGCCTGCTTCAATTTTTCCCACAAGGTCTGCGCCAACATCTGCGCTTTTGGTAAAGATTCCGCCTCCCACTCGAGCAAAAAGTGCCACCGAGCTGGCACCCATGGCAAAGCCGTTGATGATTAAGGGGTCTTTTGTGAAAAAGTAAAAAATGCCGATTCCAGCAACTCCGAGGGCTGCCACTGAAATTCCCATCACAGCTCCTCCCTGAAAAGCAATGGTCAAGGCTGCGGGAGTTCCACCCTGAATGGCACCCTGGGTAGACCGGACAGCAGAACGCGTAGAGGCTTTAAGTCCTATAAAGCCGGCAAGCATAGAACAGCTAGCTCCTGTGAGAAAGGCAAGGCTCGTGTAGATAGAAAAGAGTTTCCACAGTACTGCGAAAATGATGACCACAAAAATTGAAATGAAAGTGTATTCTCTTCTTAAAAAAACCATAGCACCTGAATGGACTGCTTCTGCGATTGTGTTCATAAGTTCGGTTCCTCTCGGATATCTTTTGACCAGAAAATAGAGGAGAAGTGCAAAAAAGACCCCTAAAAAGCCAAAAATAAAAGAAAAAGGAATTAAATTAAGCAATGTCATATGCAGATGCTCGCCCAAAAATTTAAGACGATGTATAGCATAAAACAAATCAAATTGCAATAATTGGAGACGTTCCGCAAGTATTTTAGATTTCGTGATTATAAAAGGTTTTTAGGAAATAGCCTGGGCCTTTCTTCAATGATCGCTGCAGCTATATCCCAAAACCTGAGCATCGAATGTAGCCATCGCTTGTCTCGGATTTGGAAATACTTCCAGACGTTCTGGGTTAATAAAGGGAGTTTCCCTGGGGAACGTCCCCAGTTGCAGTTGACGTAAATATCTTATTTATTTATATTGCTTAATACAATATAAGATTGTGGTTAAAATATAGAAAGATTGATGGTAGAAAAAGAAGGTAAAATTTGGGCAATCGGTGGCGGCAAGGGTGGCACGGGAAAGAGTTTTGTCACCAGTGCCATGGGTACTTATGTAGCTGGAAAAGGAAAGAAGGTGCTCTTAATAGACATTGATATCGGAGGAGCAAACCTCCATTCATTTCTCGGTATCAGCAGACCAAAAAAATCTCTGACGGACTTTTTTGAGGCGGGGGTTTCTCTCAATAAACTTGCAGTGAAGACCAGCATAGATAATTTGTTCTTGATAACTGGAGATATCCATTCCCTTGCCTCCGACAACATAAAATTCACCCAAAAGCTCAAGTTATTCAGGCATATTATGAAATTAAATAAACATTATGTAATTATTGATCTTGGTGGTGGGAGTCATAACAATACTATCGATACTTTTCTTATGGCTGACAAGAAGATTGTTGTTTTGGAACCAGAAATAACATCAGTGGAGAATATGTATCATTTTATAAAAAATGCTTTGTTCAGGAAACTAAGAATGTCACTCAGAGAATATGGTTTTAAGGATATTGTTGAACAAATGTGGGAAAGAAGGGAAGAATATAATATAAAAAGCCTGAGAGAGCTTATGGATTGTATCAGGGATAACTTTTCATATGTAGGGGATATCATTGATAAGGAGCTGTCCGATTTCAAGCTTTATCTCATATTGAACAAGATAAGAAGCAGTGATGATATATTAATAGGTTCCTCCATGAAGAGTATTTTCATGAAGTATTTAGGTGTAGATACAAAATTTGTGGGCTTTATAGAATATGATGATTCTGTTTGGAGATCGATCCGGGAAAGAAGGCCTTTTATGCTGAATTATTCGTCATCACGCAGCGCAAAAGAAGTAGAGGTTTTCACAGAGAACCTGCTACAGGGAAAAGAGATAAAATTATCGCGAAATTGATTATGTCTGGAAAAACCATGAAAAGATATTTCGAAATTCTTGAACTTGACTCAGATGCATCGCTTTCTGAGATAAAAAATGCATATTTCCGTCTAAAAAGGTTATATTCAACTGACTCTATGGTGATAGCTCCAATCGCGGATGAATTTTCAAAGAAGAGGAGGCTGGCGGTATTACAGCAAATTGAAGAGGCATACACAAGACTGAACGAAGAGTTGAAAGATGAGCATCAAAAATCAACAAATTTCGTAAAACCTGGGATAGCTTCCGAAAATGGTGCTGAAGGAGAAGAAGGAGATAGCGTTTCCTTCAGTGGAGATGTTTTGAGACAGATAAGGGAAAAAAGGGGAATACACTTGTATGAGATTGCACTCGATACTAAGATACGAGTGGAAATTCTTGAAAATATCGAACATGAGAGATTTGATGCTCTTCCGCAAGAAGTATATCTTAAGGGGCATGTAAGTAATTATGCACGATATCTTTTACTCGATCCCAGAAAGGTCGCTGATGATTATATCAGTAGGTATAAAGCCTGGAAAGCTGACGCTAAAGAGAAAGTTTGAGCTTGAATCCTGCTCTTTGTCCCTTTATTATGGGCATTATCGGTCTTTGTTTATTTTTGAACGATAAATTTATACCTACTTTTTAAAAATTGAGGGAAAAGGAGGATTCCTATAATTAGAGGGAATAATTACTTACGAACAACCACAACCATCATTTTTTTCTGCCTATCCATATCATTAATCTCTGTCTGCTCTTCTCTGGTTTTCGGGGAAGATAGTGCAAAAAATGAAAGTGAAGAGAAAAAAGGCAAGCTGATTGTACTTCCCATTATTTTTTACTCGCCGGAAACTAAAATGGCTGGTGGATTAGGAGGCATCTATAGCTTCCGCACTTCAAATAAAGCAAGAAGTCGGCCTTCAAGCATTAGGATGGGTATGATTTATACCCAAAAAAAGCAGGTCATGATTGAGTTTGGCCCTGACATTTACTTGAAGAATGAAGAATACCATCTGAAAGGCACGATCAACTTTATTAACTTTTCTGAAAGATTTTATGGGATTGGAAGTAACACATCCGAGGATATGAGAGAAGATTTCACATCTCGAATTATCAGAATAAATCTAGATCTCCAGAAAAAATTATTTCAAAAGTTATATGTCGGTATTCAATACGAGAGAGAACAAAATAAAGTCGTAAAGGTCGAAGAAGATGGTCAGCTGATAAGAAGAGATATTTTTGGGAGCGAGCCTGGAAAAACTTCTGGGATAGGTTTCCTGATAAACTGGGATGCCCGAAATAATATTTTTTCCCCATCATCGGGAGATTTTTACAAACTATCAACAACTCTTTTCCGCAGTGGATTAGGAAGCAGTTATGATTTTACCAGGTACAGGTTTGATCTTCGAAAATATTTTCCGCTTTTTTCTTCTCATGTACTGGCTTTTCAAAGTTATTCTAGTCTCATCACAGGAGATCCTCCATTCCAGATGCTATCTTTAATGGGTGGTCAAAACTGGATGCGCGGATATTACCGGGGCCGATTCAGAGATAAAAATATGATTGTTTTGCAAATGGAATATCGTGTGCCGTTGATATGGAAATTCGGAATAGTAGGCTTCTTAGGATTTGGCGATGTAGCAGATAAGGTAGATAATTTCGTCCTGAAAGATTTTAAGTATTCTGCAGGATTTGGATTTCGTTATTTACTTAGCCGTGAAGAAAAAATCAATGTGAGATTCGACTTTGGTTTTTGTAAGGAATCTTTTGGTGTTTATATTGCCGTAAGCGAAGCGTTTTAATGTATCAGCAACTGCGCATTGCCTGGGGGCACACAGGTATTTTATCTGATTATTGGGGCATGGTCAGCCTGATGGGGTAATAATCCTTCCCGCAATAACGTTGACGAGGCTATTCTATAGAGGAACCATCCTCCATCACGGTTTGTAGTTTGGGAATAACATCATCGGCTATATTGAGGAACTCAAGACCAACGTCGTAAAGAGCCTCAGATCCTGGAGGCAGCGCACTGATCCAGACAACCTTTACGATAGCTTTCAGTGAGTCTCCGCTTGGTAGAAGGAGTTCGATTTCCAGTGCTTGCCCTTTTTTGAAGGGTTTGTTGCTGTAAATACGCACGCCTGCGAGGCTGATGTTAGCGGCTTGGCTACTCATCCCGAAGACGCTAGCAGGACGGTAGTAGACTGGCGCTTTTACCCGAGGAAAGCGTCGTCTATCGTATTTTGAATTTTTCGATGTTGTCACTTTTTTAACATTCTCAACGTGGTGAAAACTCCGCTCTGATTTATGATAGTATAGAGTCCAGATGCTTGGGTGTCAATGGATAAGTATAATAAATTATGGCGCCTGGGCTTAACACGTTTCTCTGCTAAAAATGCTAAAAAGGGGACAGGCTAATGCCTAATCTAACTGATTGATAGCTTCTCCGTGAAGGCTGTAAGGTCCACAGGAAGTGATGCGGACATCAACAAAGCTTCCGATGACATTATTTTTTGATTTGAAGTTTATGACTTGATAGCCTTCATTCCTCCCAGAGAAGAGGTGAGAAGCTTTTTTGCTTTTGCCTGAACAGAGGACTTTCAGGACCCGTCCAATAAATGATTCATTACGCTCCAGCTGTATTTTTTTTTGAAGATTTTGGATTTCTATGAGTCTCCTTCTTTTCTCCTCGAAAGAGACGGTATCTTTTTCCTGGCAAGCAACGGTTAAGGGCCGGGGAGAGTAGCGGAAGGAAAAAATATTGTTGAAGCGAACCTCTTCCAGCATGCTCAGGGTTTCCTGGAACTCTTCTTCTGTTTCTCCAGGAAAGCCTGCGATGATATCTGTACTGAAGCTGATGTCCGGCATTAGATCCCGGAGAAAAGTTATCTTTTCGAGGTATTCCTCTCTGGTGTACCCTCTGTTCATCCTTTTAAGTACTGAAGAGGAACCAGACTGTACAGGCAGGTGGAGTTGATGACAGACTTTTTCTGCTTCTTTCATGGCCGCTGCTATATTTTTGGTGAAGTTTTTCGGATGAGAAGTTATAAACCGAATCCAATCAATTCTTTCAGCACGGTTGGCTTCCTTTAACAGGATGGAAAAATCTTTTTCTGTGTCAGGATCTTTATAAGAATTTACATTTTGGCCTAAAAATTGGATTTCTTTGTATCCTTTATTTGCCAAGCATTGTATTTCCTGAATAATTTTTTGCAAAGGCCTGCATTTTTCTCTTCCTCGTGTAAAAGGGACGATGCAGTATGAACAAAAATTGTTGCACCCTTCCATTATGGTTACATACGCACTGATGTCGGATTTTCGGAAAGTCATCTCATGGGGAATTTCGTTGTAACCTCGACTCCAGCTTGTGGAGGTGAATTTCTCTTCATTGTTGCTTTGGATGATCTCGGAAATCTGGTTGTAATTATCAGGACCCAGGACAAAATCAATAAAGGGTTTTTTCTCTAAAAGCTCTGATCCGTAGAGTTGAGCTACGCACCCGACAACGCCAATAGTTGTCTTTTTTTTCTTTTTAAATGTTGCCAGCCGGCCCAAATAGGAGTAAAGTTTTTCTTCGGATTTTTGCCTAACAGCGCAGGTGTTTACTATGATAATGTCACTCTCTTCCAGAGAATTTGATATCTTTCCACCTGCAGTGGACAGAATCCCTGAAATACGTTCTGAATCATTCTCGTTCATCTGACATCCAAAAGTATGAACGTAGAATTTCAAGTTTTTCAAATTTCGAGCACTTTTTTCCATTTTGACCTTAATCTCAGCTCTTAAGTCAATAATATAATACAATCTTCAGGCTAAGAAAAGTCTATCTTTTCGGGGACAGGCTTTGCCATAGAGAAGGTGAATTTGTCTGCCTTTGAATATCTAGACATTCCCATGACAAGGCCTGACCTCAAATTTGGGATCAGTTCTTATCCTCAGGAACGCCCTAAGGGCGAGATGCGGGAAAATATCTTTTCCTGATGGCAAAGACTGACCCCAGGTTCTGAAAAAGTAGTCATTCATAAAGTAACGGGAGTCGGGGCAGGCCAAGGTTGTGATTTAGCATTTCCCTTGCGTTTTGAAGAGTTGTTTCCGTAATACGGGATCCGGCTAAAAGCCGTGCGATTTCTGTCACTCTTTCCTCAAAAGATAGTTTTTTAACTGTAGTAAAGGTTCGCTCCTTGGTGACTTTCTTATCAATTCTGTAGTGGTGAGTAGCAAAGGAAGCGATCTGAGGAAGATGTGTTATGCAAATTACCTGATGCTGATTTGATAGTTTTTTGAGTTTTTGAGCGACAAATTCTGCAGTTTTTCCCCCTATGCCTGAATCAATCTCGTCGAAAATCAGGGTTTTTAAACTTTCTATCTCCTTGCCAATGGTTGTCAGGGCAAGCATAACTCTGGAGAGTTCACCTCCTGAAGCAATTTTCCTCAAAGGCCTCAACTCCTCTCCCGGATTGGGGCTAATAAGGAATTCCACTTCTTCAGTGCCGCTCTCTTTCACTTTCTCCATAGTATCCTGGCTGAGGAGAAAGGTTTCGATTTTTATCCTGAACCGCGCTTTATTCATTCCAAGGAGGCTTATTTCTTTTTCAACCTCTTTTTCAAGTTTACGAGCACTCTTCTTCCTTATAGAAGAAAGTTTTTCTGCAGTTGCCTTGTATTTGTTGAATCTTTTTTCTATTTCTGGCTCTAACGCGGCCAACTTTTCTTGACTTTTGCCAAGCTCTTCATGTTCCTGTGTGGCTCTTTTTAAGTAAGAGAAGATATCGTTGATGCTCGTTCCATACTTTCTTTTTAATTTTTCTATCTGGCTTAAACGCTCCTCAAGCCCCTCTAATTTTTCAGGAGCCGTGGTTTGTTTCTCTTTAAATTTAATTAAATAATCCGAGAATTCTCCGATGGTTATGGAAAACTGGCTGATGGCCTCACGCGCCTCCTTAAATGTTTTATCAAAGTCTGCGAGGCCGCTGACTACGTTTTGGAGTTGAGCTAAAAGTGAAGAGATTGAATTTTCTTGAGTGTAAGAGATTTCTAACGCTTGTTCTACGAGAGAACCTATTTTTTCAGCATTTTTGAGGATATTCCTGTTCTGACGAAGCTCTTCCTCTTCTCCTTGTTTGAGATTTGCTTTTTCGATTTCTTTTATCTGGAAGTGGAGAAAATCGAGACGCTGCTCTCTTTCTCTTTCTTTTGTCTCAAGTTCTTTTTTTTCTCTTAAGAGTTTTTTGAGTTCTTGAGCTAAGCGAGAAACATCTTTTTTAAGGGAGGAAGCATTCGCGTAATCATCAAGATAGTTCAATTGATAGTCCAGATTGAGGAGAAAGACATGATCGTTCTGACCATAGATATCAACGAGATCTCCGCCTATTTCTTTGAGTTTTTTGATGGGAACAAGGGTTCCGTTTATGTAGCCTTTTCCTGTTTGTTGCTCGGAAATCTTTCTTTGGACAAACAATTCGTTGTCGGATTCGGTGAGGAAATTTTTTAAATTAGGCATATTTTGCTGGAAAGGCAAAATAACCTCCACTGAAGTCTCTTTTTTGCCTGTCCGGATCATATCCGGAGATCCTTTTTCTCCCGTAACAAGTCTTATTCCGTCAATGATGATGGATTTTCCTGCACCTGTTTCTCCGGTGAGGATGGAAAATCCTTCTTTCAGGATGAGTTCTATATCTTCAATAGTGGCTAAGTTTCTGATGCGAAGAGATTTGATCATTTAAGAAAATCTTTATTAATGTATTTATCTTGAGGATTTGATCACTGTAGGCACAAGCGCCTTGGCTGAGTTTATGCGGCCAAATCCGATATAATTGTCTATTCCAAGATTATTGACAAAGTTTACGTCATCTGCTGAATAGCGGATTACGTCCATGATTTGGGCGGCTGTAAGGTTGGGTTTTACGCTTTTTATCAGAGCAGCTAACCCAGCTACGTGAGGAGCGGCCTGCGATGTCCCATCACCCCAGGCATATGGGATATAATCCGGACCCCAAAACCAAGTAGGAACAGTGCTTATGATCCGTGCTCCAGGCGCTGCTACATCAATTTCAGGCCCATAGTTTGATTCCCAGAGTCCTCCCGAGTTTGAGAAATCCACTCTTTCATCATTGTAATCTGTCGCAGCCACAGCCAGGCAGTAATCATCATAAGCTGCTGGATAGTCGACAGCGCCTCCGTCATTCCCAGCAGAGGCTACGATCACTACATTCATGTCATAGGCATATTTTAAGGCATTTTCTAAAGTTGTCGATGGAAAATCGGCTCCTAAGCTGAGATTAATCACATCTGCTCCATTATCTGCTGCCCAAATTATGCCCTCAGCCAGTTCAAAAGTGCTGCCATCGCCCAGGTCATCCAATATTTTTACAGGCAAAATTTTGCAGTTCCAGGCCACTCCAGCAATTCCTTCGCCGTTGTTTGTCTCGGCTGCTGCGATCCCTGCAACGTGAGTTCCGTGAGCGTGGTCATCAGTGGCATCAGAGTCATCATTGATAAAGTCGTAACCACTCGAATAAATCTTATCAATTAGATCCGGATGATTTAAGTCCACACCTGTATCAAGAATGGCAATTATTATATTTTCATCTCCTTTTGTTTCTTCCCAGGTGTTCGTGGCTTTGGTGTCAGCTCTTTCTATTCCCTGGGGGCTTCCTGGAGGCCCTATGTCTTGCCCGCTGTTGTAAAGAGCATATTGATAATCAAAAAGTGAATCATTGGGAGTTACTGTAACATGAGTGATATAGTTTGGTTCAGCATATTCTACATCAGGATTGCTCATCAGGGCAAAAAGCGTTTCCTCCAAGGTCGTGCCTGTCTGGACTTGAATCTTGTAAACATTGATTCTCGGGATTCTTTTGATTTTTTTGCCCTGATAAGAAGCAATGGTTGCTTCTATCGTCTGATCTGAAAGAGTGGGCTTGAATTTGACCAGAACTTCATCCGGTCTATAAGGTGGTCCCTCGTAACGAAAAGGCAGGCCGTTGTTTAGATGTTTGATTTGACGACGAATAACGGGGCGATCTGGCCTTCTGGCTCTTTCAGACCTGAAATCTCTATTCCCTCCTGGTGTGAAAATTTCCGCTTCCTTGGGCCGGTAAGCTTTACCCGAGGAGTCTTTCGCCTTTTCTGGAAAATCAAGTTTGGTTTTAGGTGAGACTTGATCCTGCCCGCTATTGTTTCCCTTGGATTGAAGGGACTGGACTTTTTTTAAAGATGTTATTTGTTGCGGAAAAAGTACCGAGTTATTATTTTTTCCCCTATCAAGCTTCCAATGTTTAAGGCTTGCCGAAAAGAGAAAGATAGGTATTACAAAAAAGGCTAAGATTATTTTCTCTCTTTTCATTATTTCCTCCCAAAAAAATCAAAAAGAATACATGATCCTAGCTGTGAAGCCAAAATCGACTCTATCTCCATGAGGTATAAAGCTTGCTTCTGTTTTAATACCGAAAACCTCAGAGAGTTTAAAGATGGATCCCAGAGAAGCACTGAATGAACTAGCTCCGGATATTTTTTTATCCTCACTTCCTGTTAAATCTTGAATCGTTTGCACCATCTTGAACTTTCCCCAGAGTTTGTTGAAATTTAAATAGATATAAGGATAAAAAGAGTCAAAGCCACTATAAGTGAAGACAGGCCCTATAGAAGCTCTCATCCAGGAGGGATCCCCTTCCACGGTTCCATCTACTGCAAGATCTGGAATCTCCCATTCTTTTTTTGTTCCCATATAATAAAAGAATTGACCAAGAACATCTACCTGGAGATCTTTAGCATAAATAAGGCTTTTTTTGATTTCCGCCCCAACGAGATATCCTTTAATAGCCCCGACATCCAATTCTACAGAAATAGGGAGTTCTCTAAATGTCAGTTCGTTATAACTGGAGCCGGGCATTGCATACCCTAAAATGGCATTGATGAAGAATCCCTTCCTAAATTCGAATTCTGTGTTGAATGTGATAAAAGAAGATTTTAGCTTTGACGTGTACTGGTCATCATCCCAGCTTATTGTTCGTGAAAAATATTCAAATCCAATCCCAGGTGTTATAGAAACTGCCCGAAACATCCCTTCTTCCTGGTCCTGAGCTGAGGAGAACCGGGTGAAAATCAAACACAATAAAATAGCTAAAAAAATAAGATGAAATTTTTTCATTTAGGGCTCCTCTATCTCGATAATAAACAATCCTTTATTCAAACTACTTTTTTTTATTTTCTGCTTCCTTAAGCCTGGCTTGGGCCTTTTTTGCTAATTTGCTTTGAGGAAAATC
>Ga0307380_10001572_pt1 | contig 33308 bp, 27 predicted proteins | sample UN3MG_FD_202239 | JGI IMG/M metagenome (GOLD analysis project Ga0307380, IMG submission 202239) | Soil microbial communities from Risofladan, Vaasa, Finland - UN-3 | ecosystem: Environmental > Terrestrial > Soil > Coastal area > Acid sulfate soil | place: Finland: Risofladan, Vaasa | collected...
TTTGGCGAGAAGGAGTTCGGGTCCAGCACGGTTGGAGTGCTGAGTAGTGGGATGTAAGGTGCGTAGAAGTAACCCGCATCCAACACTGAACTTCCCTTGAAGCCAAGCAGGACCTTGCAGTTCGGGAACAGCGGGTCCTTGTAAAGAGTCATCTTGCCTTGAATGGTACCGGCCTTGGAAATACCAATGTCCATTCCGTCCATCGTAAGGGCGTCCGAACCACGGAAGTCGTTCAGCTGCTCATACTTGGAAGCAATATCAGCACTGGTCACAATCCAGTTAGCTGGACCACGCAGGGTTGTGCGGTGAATGATATTGGCTACTTCCAATGTTTTGTAAAGTAGCGCAATGTTGCGGTCCGTGAAGTTCACGGCAGCACCGGCACCAGTTGCGAAGTTGTGTGACGCACGAACGGCAGCGGAGATGATTAGATCGTTGATGATTTCACGATCGATTTCCGCAACCATTTCGTCAGCCATCAAGTCGCTCAAGGTCTGTTCAGCATCAATGTTGTGAACGGCCTTAAGGTCCTGTGCAGCTTCCAGCGACCAAGTGGTTTTCAGCTTACGAGTCGTTGCTGAAACCGTGTCACTGTCGATGCTCAGGGTCAGTTCTGGCTGAAACGGGTTATCTTCCAGGTCGTACTCGTAGTCTGCTCTCGCGATTAGACCAGTAGCATCGCCTGCTGAAAGAACAACCGTTGCAAGACCTGTCGTGTTGCTAAAGCTTGATGCGCCAGTATCGACTGTAAGTGCCGCAGCCGCTGTTGCATCTGACTTAAGAACGTTGTCAACGGTACCATCTGAACCGAAGGTAACGGTAACAAGCGCAACTGGATCGTTGCAATCATCAACATCACTTTCGAAGATGTTGACAACAACAGTACCAGCAAGGATCGGACGATGAAGCAGGGTGCCAGTAATACTTGCACCACCACCAGCAATCGTTAGATCTTCACCGCGTACTTGCTGTGAGGAGTAGTACGGATCAAGTGCCCAACCATTCTGGCGTGAGAACGCCTGACTGGTGTTTTGGCGCATGATCTGCGTGCCTGCAAGCGTTTGACCCTTCGAAATCGCATAGCGATATCTTAGATAGAAAATCAACGCTGCTGGTTGATTCATTGGCTGAACACCAACAAGGCTGTCGGCAATCAGCTTAGCATAGCTCTTTCTGATTAGAGGAAGAGCAAAGCGCGTAAAGTCAGCTACGTCAGCGGTTGTCGTCGCATCTTCTGTAAGCATGCGTGAGCCACCCTTCGGGGCTACCATGCTGTTGTACTGATTTTCAAGAATTTGGGACATAAGACCAATCTTGGAACGACTGGCCTTGATCTCACCCATCTTCTTGAGAACCGGCGACCACTTTGCTGCTAGCTGATTACGCTTGGCTTCAAGCATTAGGTAATCGGCTTTCATTTATTTTTCCTTGTTTAGTAAAAACTTCTATTCGTCCATCGATTTAGCAATGTCTTCAATCGATAGCGTTGCTTGTTGTTTTGCCTCAGTAACAATCTTTGAAGGAGCACGCTTCACTTTGTCTAAAGCTGGCTTCTTCGCTGTCTTTTTATCGGTTGACTCTATAACAACCTTGCCCTTTGAATCCTTGGACTCATCCTTGGATTCAACAACCTGACCCTTCTTGGCTTCTTCAAGTTGCTGTTCGTAAAGTCTAACTTTACGAATCGACTTAGCTGCAATGTCGTTAGTCTTAGCCAACTTCGATTCAAGATCACGATTACCCTGAGTCAATTCTTTCAGTCTGCTTTCAAGCAACGAATAGCGCCTCTTCGCGGCCTTGAGTTGTCCATTCGCGTCATCAACCGTTTTGATATCAAGCCCTTCAAGTATTGTTGCAACTTGACGAAGCTTGTTGGCTGACTCGGACTCCTCCATTGCCAACTGTTTGGATCTTGACTTAGCTACGCGATCAGAAACGCTCTGCAAGTAGGTTTCAACCTTCTTAGCAAGGCGTGCCTTTTCTTCTGAAACTGCCTTCACACAGACACCTTTCATTTCTTTAACTTTGGTGTCATAATTTTCTTTAATCGCCTTCTTCTCATCAGCAACATGCTCATCAATGAGAGTGAGGAATTGCTGTGCAAATTCGTCACTACCACTAAGTTTGGTGAGGGCGTCCTTAATCTTTTTCATCTCATGCTCCCTTGACGTACTTATTTTTGCTTAAAAGTACACAGCGTAAATAATAAGTTTATTTACGAAGGTAATCAGTTAGTGCACGAAGAGCATTATGCTCAATGTGCTTACGAGTACTGGCTTCACGAACATTATTTCTAGCCCTGATTCTAGATTCCATCACTGAGAGATCAGTGCCAGAAACAGAAGGTTCAGCAACGGCATCAAATGTAATGAGATTGTAGCCATCTAACACCTTAAAGTACTGCTTACCTTCCATAGTAACAGATTCCATGTCACCAACACCGCGAGAACTTACACCAACTGTTACACCCTGCATCAACAGTCCTTTTAACTGTTGACCGTAGGTGGTGAATTCAAGAATTTCAGCCTCGCCTAACACCCGATTGTTATCAACCCACAGCTTTGTTATCAGATGTGAAACTCTATCTAAATGCAGTTTGGCATCGGAAGGATGGTCAAATTCACCAAGAACTCTTCTTGCGTTTAGATCGTTTTGCAATGATGCAACTGCATGCTCCAACACATTCTTAGGATAAATCCTCGAATTAGCGTTTGGAGTCTCTGCTTCTTGGAAAACGCCGGTAACTCTCATCACCGACATCTGTTTCTTCTTGCCGTTTTGAATACTTTCACTAATCACATTTTGAATATCCAAAACCTCAAGAGGTCTGGAATCCACAATGCAGGGATGGCTCTCGGCTATGATTAACTTTTTGTCCATTATTTGCCCCACTTATACTTGCCCATACCCTTACTCTTCTCGCCTTTTACTCCACTATCGGAGACTGAAGGCTTCTTACTGGCAGGGGCATTTGGAGCGCCCTTTGATCCACTTTCGCTATCTTGCTTAGCAGATTGAGCCTTGTTCTTCTTCTTGCCGTCGCCCCACGAGTCCGCTGGCTTTTTCGAGGTATAGCTTGCATTTTTCGGATCAACGAACTCTTCGTCTAAATCCTCTTCGCAATCACTCTCTTCATCCAACTCTTCGGTTTCTTCTTGCTCTTCAACTTCTTCCGATTCAATAACAAATTGGCTTATTGTGCCAATCACCCCACAGTTCCCACACTTGCCTTCAGATTCCTTGATCGTGATATCCGAACTATCGCAGATCGGACACTTCGATTCCGTTTTGGTACCAGATGACTGAATTCCCTTACCATCTTGGTCCATCTCGGTATCATGTGAATCACCAGAGCTAGGTGAAGCACTTGATTTCGCGTCAGTTTTGCTGACCGACTTTTTCTGAACGCCACCACTTCCCTGTAAATCGTCCATTCTTTCATCACCACCAATTTTACCTTCGGCCCCGCCTAAATCATTCGAGGTCTTGGTGGTCATACCTTGAGTGTGCGTTTCATCTAGTTGGTCATCTTTTGATTCGGCTTCACCCTTTTCGTCATCATCGCTATCTTCGTCTTTCTTGCCTGCCTTTTCATCCATCTTCTTTTTGATGAAATCAGGAAGTTCGCCCTCGTCTAAATCCTCTTCTTCAGTCAAGGCATTAGACATATCGCGAATCATGGCAGTGTCAAAAACTTCTTTGGCAGAATGCTCATCAGCAAGTATGGACGTTAACCACTTCTTTCCTTCTGTAACGAAGCTGCTATCAGATCCAAGCTTGAAATCGAATTTTCCGGCACCATCACCGATACTGACCTTGCTTCCACCCGGACCCTGAATGTAGAAACTACCATTTTCGGCTAAGAAGCCCTTATATCCAAAATTTTCCACAACCGATTCTTTAACAGGATTGATTGACGATCTTCCATATCCAGATCTCTTGCCCTGACCATGACGCTTTGTTCCATGCTTGTATTGATCTTCATCTAGATCGTCGTCATCGTCGTCATCATCGTCGCTGGAGTCGTCGCTGGAGTCGTCTGAATCGTCGTCTCCATCGTCATCGTCGTCCCCACCAAAGTCTGGGGGGCCATCGGAATCGTCTGCGTCGTCGCCTTCAGCGTCGTCGTCGCCTTCGGCATCATCTCCGCCAAATGGAATTGCATCTCCACCAGCGTCATCTTCTGTATCTTCTATGCCTTCAAGATCGTCTTCACCTTCAATGCCATCATCGACGATATCTTCAACACCAGCATCGGCTTCTTCATCACCCATTTCACCAGTGTAATCAGCAGCGATATCCATGTCATCGCCAGTGGCAACGGCGTAGCCATCATCCATTGCGCCTACTTCAGGCTCAGCACCCGGCATTGAAGCGCCTAATTCACCACCAGAGGCAAAAGCTTGAACTTCAGCTTGCAGTTCTTCATAGTTACTTCTTAGGATAGCACCCTTTTCAGCAATTTTTTCTGCTGAAGCTATGGCGGCTTCGATTTGGCCCATTCCGCCGTCAATGCCCTCTTCGGCAAGGAACTTATCCCAGTTTTCTGTCACAAACTTATAATGCTTTTCGAGAGCGGCCTTGATCTGTTTTCCAGATTTGGCTACTCTTGCCTCTCTCATGAGCTTGGCGCTCTCAGTGATAGGCTTGGCGTTCTTTTTCTTACTTTCAAGTTCAATTTCTTCATCGCCACCTTCGTCGTCAATGTCGATGTCTTCCTCATCACCGAAATCATCACCGCCGAGGTCACCGCCTTCATCACCGCCTTCATCACCGAAATCATCAGCGAATTCGTCATCATCACCACCGATGTCAAAGTCAAGGTCATCTTCATCACCAAGATCTTCAGCACCTTCGCCTTCAATAGCACCCTCTGGCGCAACCAGCTCATCCTCGTTTTCGCCACCGGGGATTTCATCAAAGCTGGAAAGATCATCTGCTCTTGTGAGCAACTCGTGACTAACACCAGCCATAAGTGACTCAACTTCATCACGCAGGGCATCGTCAGCAGTGTCAAGCTCTTGTAGTCGGACCTGATAATCTCTTACTTGATCCAAGAATTCTGAATCGGCAGAGTCACCATTATTATCAAGAATCTTCTCAGCGAACTTAAGCGACATCATGTACATGTCGTTATCCGCTCTTTCATTAAGGATTTTATTTAAGAATCCCTGATAATCCTTTTCGAAACTGGTTGATTCCTTTAGTGTCATCACTTCATGTGAAAACGCTGGATCGCCAGTTTTATCTGCGGTCTTTTCCCACGCTTCTAGGATATCGCTTCTATTCGCTTTAACGTTAGTCTTAAACAGAAGCTTTGCAACGTGATCAGCAACAATTCCGTTCATGCAGTTAATGGACGCAAGCGTATTGTCAACCAACTGCGCTGTTTCTTCTTCATTTAGAAGGCAGAATTCTTGATACTCTTCAAGGAAAACCTTAGACTTTTTAACAGCTTCGTTTAGCTTTCCTTTTGAAACCAAGCTAGAAACATTCTGCACGAATCTTTGGAATGACGGATCACGCCAAGCATTCGACGCGACATTTTTCATATCGCGTGCAACGACTCTACGACGAGTATATTCGTTAACTGGCCACTGAACAGTCTTATCATCTTCTGCAATCATCGCAGTGACGATATTGCCATCTGTGCCGATTTCATGAGTTTCGGAAATAAGATCCGAAATTCTCATAATCAGCTTGGACATTTTGTTTTCTGGCAATACTTCGTTATCAACACGAATTCTGTGGACATTGCCATCCTTCGTGCGAACGATTCCGCTTTCTGGAATAACTTGCGGTCTAAATCTGCTAGATTCAATCTTATCAAAGACTCTACCGGCTCTGTTGAAATTGTCATCAGAAACAGCTTCAACCAAGTCCTTACAGAACGATGAAAAATCATCACTCTTAGCAGATTCAGTTACTACGACGCGCTTGGCATCTTTAATAGCATAACGGTTTCCCTTATGCTTAGTAACTGTCGCTTCGTAATATGTGTTAGTTCCGACGTTTTCATAAATAAGAGTATTCTTATTTATAGAAACAAGTCTTAAATTTTTATTTTCTTTTTGCCCCAATCTCTTAAGCTGATTTTCAAACAGCCTGTGCTTGGAAGCGACACCATCGTTAATCTTGCCCAGAAGATCGCGGGCGTCATACACAACGGACGCCTGAGATGTCTTCTGATTGGCATTGTTCTTCTTCATTAGGATGTCTCCGTGACTACAATTTTCTTACTTTTGATAAAACAGTAACTATTGTAATATGTTAATTTCCAGTTGCTTCACGCACATCATTATTCGTAATTTCTTGATCTTCGGTAACAGGATTCTGTTCCTCAGATTTCGTTTTCTTACCTAACATCTCAAGTAAAATTTCTTTTGCTTCATCCTTTGCTTCATCTGCTTCATCTTCTGAAACATAAGAAACAATCTCTACATTGTTATCTTTGCCGGATAACCCATCTAATTCGCCATTGTTGAGCAATGAATGTGTTGGATCTCTATATTTATCCCAAGGTCTATAATTTTCCATTAGATTAATTATATCTAACAAATCTTCTTTCTTACTAAGCGCCATATTTTTGATTAATTCTGGTGTAATATTTTCTTCTTCAATACCTAAAGTATCAACAATTTCATTAATCATACGCCTTTTATCGATTGAAGTATATGATTTGTGAGTTTCTATTATTGTGCGAAGTTTCTTCTTTTTAGTTTCAAGTTTGGGTTCTTCGGCTTCGTCGCCACCCTCTCCACCCAAATCCAACTCTTTATCCCCGCCTTCAAGACCGCCGCCAAGATCACCGCCGCCGCCACCAGCGAATCCCGGTAATGACAAACCACCGCCTCCTCCACCGCCACCGCCGCCACCTAATCCGCCTTCTTCTTCATCACCTTCGTCTGAGGCCATTTCACGGCGTTGTATTTCCAACAGTTCAATTTCATCAGCAGTCATATCAGTGAAGCGAGATAATATCCATTCCGGTGTGAAATATCCAGTATCTTTCAATTGTACTATCACATCGGCTCTGCTTTTCCAAGTCTCAATGCGATATAATTCATCAATAGCAGAGCTTGATGTCATAGCAATATCAAAACTCTTCATCTGCTCAGTAGTATAGCCTTTTAATGCCAAATGTACTAATGCTACTTTCTTTAATCCAATACCAACTTCGCGCTGGATATGTTGAACAGCTTTTGCAAATTCAGGTGCAACTTGAGATAGCGATTGTCTAGAATCTTCTGATTGATCGCCAATACCAACTCTAGCGAATGGTACTTTTAATGCTGATATCATTTTCTTTTTGAAGTATTCAATGTCAGCAATTTGATCCAAATTCTCAGCACCCGGAAGGGTGTCTACTTTTGGACCACTACCATCTGGCCTAACTGGCAACCAAAAATCATCTTCTTGCAGATGTGGCGACCATCTTTCGTTCATATCGCCACTGGCCGGATCGAAAATTTTCTTGCGCTTAAACTGACGTGATACCATTTCCATATAATTTGGTATTTCACGAGTTGGAATATTACCAATAGGAATGGTAAATACTCGCTTTTCTGGTGCTCTCGTCAAGCGATAGATAATCGCTGCATCTTCCATCAATCTCAGTTGTTTAAATGCCTTTCTAGCTCCATCCAGTATCGAACGTCCATAAGGGTGGTATATGTTCTCATAACTTGTCAACCTCATATGCATTACTTGCCAAGGATGAAAAAACACTGGGCTCGATGTCATTTCATCTTGGAAAAAGAAACCAACTAAGTCATTTTGTCTTGTCTCAATTCTAGTGAAATTGTAAATATTAAGATGCTTTAATGCTTGAACGCTATCTCTATTTTCTGATGTTAATATCTCAAACGCCATGTCACCATATTTAACTAGATATCTTACCATAGACCTTAAATGCATATCGATAGTAAGAATATCATAAAACAAATGTTCTAATTCTTCCTTAACTTCTTTATGCTTGGAACGAATGAATATTACGTGCTTGCGCTCTGGATCAGTAAGCGATGCTTCATCAGCATAAAGATCAAGTGCTAACGAAATTTCACCAATTTCGTCCATTTGGTCGAAATCTTTATACCTCTCTAGCCTGTTAATTTGAAGATTGGTTTGTTCTAGTAATGAATAGCTATTCGACTGATTTACAACATCACCAGTCGATGTGATTCGTGTTAAATCTGTTTGATTAGATAATAAATTTTCATGGCCATAAATCCTACCACGTTTTAGGTATGCTCTTAGTCTATCCCAAAATTGGTAGCTCATGCCACTCTCTTATTGATACCTAGATATATATTTGTGATTATCTATTCTTCTTATTAGATACTATTTTTTGGGATGAAAACCCAAGATTTTCTTGCTTCTTACTCTTAGCCACCGATTCTGGCTTTGTTAAAGTAATCTGTTTAACAATTTTCTTAGACGCTGGCTTTTTATTTACATCTTCCCTAAGTCTAAGCCTTTGGTCGTCTACTGATTCACCTTTCTTCCTATTAAACCCACCAATCTGCGATGCAAATTTAGTCAGTTCATCCTTATAAACAATTTTCATATCTGTTTCGTCTTCAAATCCCAACCCACTAAAAGGCATCATGGCCATTGCGTTGCCAAATCTAGCATGGGCTTCACCAATATCAGTAGGTACGTCACCGTAACTTTGCGAACCAGCCCTAAATGGCGCTAACGCATCACCACTAAAAGCATGTATATCGCCAAGAGCGAAAAATGCTAATGCGGTAGCAAGAACGCAATCATCACTATTGCCGGGTCCCGGTTCATTTCCAGTTTTACCATTACCAAAATTAACATAAATAGTAAGTTGCTTATATAATCTAGACGAATGGATTACGAATCCATCCACGCCAAGATTCTCCCGTAGTGCTCCATTAAGTTTTGGCTTTGAACCAGTGGAAATGGCCAATCCTACTTGGCCCTTATCTTTTGGTTTCTTTTTAGATCTCCACAAACTGGGGTAACAGATTTCATTTTCTAAATCTTTAGCCAATGTTTCACCAATACCAGTCTTATCAACAGCGACCAACGCTGTGTTATACCATCTACCAAGATAATCAATCATATACTTAAGCTCGGCAACATTAACTCTAATATTCAATTCTGCTACTTGTTCTTGTGTATCAATATCAAATATTTCAATGGCTGAATAATCTTTATTGTCACCACCAGACACGTCAACACCCATCACGTAACTGTGACCCTTTGTTCTATCCGTATGATGGACTGGTTTTTCCCAAATCCACAAATGTTTATCAAAGTCGATATACCGACTTTCACCAGTCGTTGGATCTTCATAATCTACCGTACTTAACGTGTACTTCGATTTCTTTACTTCTTCTTGATTTTCACCAATATATCTCAATACTGATGGATCAACAACAGTATTGCCAGACCCAAGAAATTCGGCCAGCACTTCCTGCTTAAATAGATGGCCCTCGCCTCTTCTTTGAAGAGCCTTATATTGTTCTTCTAGCCAAGGCGACCACCAAGGACCATATCTGTCTTTTTCTTCCTCCGATTTTGTTCGTCGTATGTCTTTTCTTGGACTAATTTGGACTATTTCACCAGTATCACTTTCATATTCAATAGTCCAGTTCATATCCCACCAATTAATTTGGATAGGATTAAAAACAGACTCTTCGGCAACAGCGTCCATCCACGTTGCCCAATACCAGTTACCAACACCTTTACACGTTGAAATGACAATACAAGAACCACCGTGCATGAGAGTGTTGTGTGAAATGAACCCATTAGCTATGTATGTGCTAGTTTCTGGCACAGAAATATCACCAGTATGAACTGTTACTTGCTTAATATCTTCAATCATATCTATGTAAATATTATTCGATACCAAAAATCCTAGTTTAGTTTCTTCTAAATCATGCTTATCGCACAATTCAACAGCAGTTTCATATGGGATTGATCCATTTTTAATATAGTACGTTAATCTATTATATTCAAGAGTTCTTGATTTATAGTACGACCGTGCCTTTTTAGCAAATTCACGTACTACATTGTGTTTAATCGGTTTTGAATTAGTCGATTTAACATTATTAAGTAGATCATTTTTCCGATCAGACAAAAACCCAACTTCATTTCTAAATCTCAACAAATTAGCGGAGTCTGCTATAAACAACTCATAATAAATATCTTTACTAAATCTATTATCAGACTGTCGCACGTGCGTGTTTGTTATTATGCCAAGCGATAACAATGCTGTTCTAACTTCATCAACCAGTTTACTAGATGAAGTAGAAAACCCGACCTTTTTGTATTCGCTATTTGCACAATACCCATCTGCTTCAAATAATCCACGTAAGAATGCTGCAATCACTAACCTGCCAGAACGTAATATTAGCTTAGGAATTGAAGCATTTCTTGAATTATCTTTCGATAATAGCCCAATTTCATTTAAATGATCAACGAATTTGGCATTATTAAGTCTTACATCAATTGTCCCATTGCCTTTTTGCTCATAAGCATTTACATCTATACTTTTTAATTTCTCTATTAATTTTATTCTAAGATCAACATCTTTTGGGTCGGTGCTTAAAATGAGCCTCTTTGGTCTTGACTTATACGCAGTACCATCACCTATATAATATCCAATTATCTCAGCCAAATTTTCATCTATAACATCATTACTACCACTACACGTATCCATTTTCATACATATAGCATCACCAAATTTCATATCCTTCATATATCGCCACGTATATTCTCCATTTTGATCAATAACTCTTAATCTGTGATCTGATGTTGCCGATATTTCATATCCCAAGTAAGTTCGAATATGTATTGCTTCTGATAATCCATTATACCACGAAGCATTTGAATTTTCAAAGCCAATATCAGTACAAACATTCAAATCACCCTTGGTGAAATTTTTAATTCTTGATTTATCAACAATATCACCAATATCTATTAAGCCATCGCTAGTTGACAATAACGTTCCAAAAGAGACACATTGTTGCCCTCCAGCCCACATGTCTTCCATATGCTGCATGAATGCAGCTTCATCGATAATCACCAATTTAGCCGATGATGATCTTAAGGTTTCTGGGTTGGAAGTATGAGACTTAATTGTGCTTTTAGATCTAAAAGAAATTTCGTGTGCATTATATGTGCAAGTTTCATCATGAAATATGTCTTTCAAAAACTGCGGTAGTCTATCAAAAACACCCTTAACGTTCTTTTTCAAGAACTCTTTCGCATCTTCATCTGTCTTTGATACAACCAATATTTTCTTATTCGTGCTGAACATAGCGGTCCATAACGCATATGCCCCAGTCAATGTTGATATACCACATTGACGACACTTTTTAAATATGTTAAAGCGATTTTCTCTGTAGTCTCTTAAAACATCTAGTTGGTATGAAAATAATTTAAATGGCATAACTCCTGCAGTTGGGTGCTCAACAGTGCAGAAGTTTTCAATAAAGAACTCGGGAGATTCTTTACACTTCTCCAGTATTTTGACTACTGTTGGATTCATTCAAGCTACTTCTTCTTTTTCTTATTTAGTATATCATGTAATGCTTGTTCTGGTATAAGAACATTGCTATCTTTAATGCTAATATTGCTCTTACGGGAATTTTTTAGTTTAACAAGTAGTTCAGCCGCTCTTACTTTGGTGTTAAGTGCAGTTGCCTTTGTTTGAATAGCAGAAATATAGCCTTCAACAACAATATCTCTTCTAGCAACGTTATCCTCAAATTCTTGCCTTAAGCCATTTATAGCATGCTGAGCTTCTTCTCTGTCCAAATTGCAATCATTAATAATATCAGTAAATGTGGTAAAGATTTTCTCAGTTAATTTTTCATCTAATTCATCGAGCTGTACTTCTTCATTGGCAGCTTCAAACGCATCTACTGGATTGTCTCCAACTCTGCGAACATCAGCTACTATTTCTCTATCGCTCTCTATATTACCAGACACATCAATAATTTCAGTATCCAGAACCTCACTACGTGTTGTCTCGTCGTGCTTTAACTTCTTACTATTTGGCTTTTCTATTTTCGGTTCTACTATTTCCTTTGGTTGTGGCACTTGTTTTGGCTTATCAGAAACTCTATCTAGCAAATCGGCCAGTTCGTCTGGTATGTCTATATTGATTTCGTCGTCACTACTCATCCGATTTTTCTTCTTTTTTCTTACGTTGATTTGTCTGACTTCTGCTTACATTGATAGAATTTTTAAAATTCTTAGGCTTCTTGGAAGAACTTTTATTGTTCTTTGTTTTTCTATAACTCAGCCTAGTTTTCTTGGCAACTTTTTCTGCTTTATTTCCAATTCTACCAAAATGCATTTCCTTCAAGTGCATCACCTTGCTCTTAACATCATCGATATTAATTTCGCCATCTGATACTAGCACTTTCGCAGCTACCATTGGCGACAGTTCGCCATCCTCTATAATTTGGACCGGTATATAAGCCGATTTGCATTTATCATCACCCATCAAGTCAATATCATCCATGACTATTATGTTGCTAAATTCTTCTTTTAATGCTAATTTAATATCATTACTGTAATCTGGAATGGATCGCAACTTCTCTTTTTCTTCAAAAAATAGCAGCGATTTCTCAAAAATCACATTAGCATCGTATACTAGTTTTCTGGATGTTATATTATCTTTAGCCTCTACTAATTCGCTACTACATCCATTACGTGTTACAGTAACGTCACATTCGGCAACCGTACCGGCAACATTGACATAAGCGCGTATGTCGGTACTTCTAGTATTTCTTATAGTATTCCATACCAACACATCACCACCAACACTGAGTTCAAGGGGTGGACCATGCAATTCATGTTCGGCTAGATATTTAATTATATCATCTTTTGATATAAACCCATTAACATCGCCAGCAACTTTGTACTTGTCGCCAACCGATATTGGGTGAATATTTAGCTCTTTATCCTGATTGCTATATCTTATCATGTTTACCAGTCTTCATCGTCTATATTATATTTTCTCGTTGAACCACCCGGATTCCCTATCCAAGTCTTTTCTGTATTGGTTGGTGAATCGGTGAATTCTGACTGGCATTGCCTTAATTTTTTAAGATAAGACACTATTTTCATTCTCGATAAATTTGTTGATTCCTGTATTTTGGAAACTAAACCGTTTGAAGCTGATTCGAGGCCATGTTCTGCGATATTGGCTATCGAACTTAATATCTGCAATTCTTCATCATCAAAATTGGAAAAGGATTTGGCTTCCTCTAGAAATCTTGAAAGCTTCTTACCCTCGCCTATTGGTCTATATTTCAAGTATCCACTATAATTATTATAGTTCTTCTTATCTCTGGTTTCTTTTTTAATGTAGGCTAAAACGACGGTTTTTACAACTTGCGACCACATATTAAAAGCTTTGGTATTATCATATCTTCTTGACACTATGCTATTAACGTTTAGCGCCATCAAACATCCGTCTTTAAATGTTATTTCATTACCACCAAAATCATAAATATTATCTCTTGTCAATCTTATTGTGATATATTCGTTATTCCTATTAACAACACACCCTCTTATTTTGTATTTTCTTTTTTTATCGCTGACCATACAGGCCAATGTAAATATTTCGGAGTAATCGAACTTATATAATGTTTTCTCTATTTGAACCCAAGCCACTTGGAAAAGATCGTGAAACGATGATTCACCGCCACCATACGTGTGATCTAGGCCGTGAGTTCTAATGACTTGTCTTATTAATTCACCAGCGTGACTCATTATCTCATTACGCAAGGTGATATGTACACACCCATTCAATACATATTCACGCAATAAAGATTCAACAAGCGGATTGTCGAAATACATGTTCCGCTTTTTCTTTATTGGCTTAAGTTTTGTCGGTTTTGGTGTGCTTAATTTAGCCATCAAAAATATTTACTACTGGTGACATACACTTTTGTAGTAATTATTTTTGATTAATAATTAACTCCGTGGCATACTTAATATAGTCGCTAATTACGTTAATGTAATTAGGATTGGCCATAGACACAATTTTCGGCTTGACATCAACCTCTAAATTGGTATGTACAGAAATCTTTATCTCTAAATTTCCAACCAGCCTTTGTGGTGGAGATTGGAAGGGCACGAAAAAACTGGTTTTTGGCTGATCGTCGTGCAATCCTTCTATATCAAATACTAAATTTTCATTTTCAATATACCTAATCAAGAAATAATATTCAGTCACCCGCATAGAACATATACCGGGCGAATGATCTATTCCTAATTTATCGATTATTAGATCAGCAAATCTGGCTGAAAAATGAAACTTATTTGCAAGGGCGTGATATTTATTATATAGGTGATTGTGCATTACTTCTTTGATTTCGGCCTAACCCAATTTCGCTTAATTAAATCCGCACCACTTATGTTTGCGTTGCTGAATATAACAGTAGAGTCGTACCCCATTTCGACTATTTTTTTCAATCTCTCTCTTGAATGTCTATAAAGATAACGATTGCAATACCATATAAAATCGAACACTCTAGCGCTGCCCTTTTTATTTTGGCGAACTGCTCTACCTATACGTTGTTCAAAATCAGACCCTAGTTTACCATCATAAGCCAATATTAAATTTTCACACCCACCATCTAAGTCTAATCCGCGTTTCAGAATTTTAGACCCTATCAGCACCTTTATTTCACGGTTTTCAAACGCTTTTAATGCCGCATTCCTCTGTTTCAATGGTGTTTTGCCAAATATGAACTTAGATCCGGGTATGAATTCTTCTAAAATCCTACCATGGTATTCACGATCAACTAAAATTAAAGTGCCATCATCGGGAAATGCCTCACATATCTTTCTAATCTGTTTATGAAAATTACCATTATCAATCATCCATTCTTCAATAGCTGAATTATTAGTTGAAGAATCATGCTTATCGCCATCTTCTTCCATTGCCACCATGTAGTAATGAACAGGAATAATCCTGCCGATTTTTTCCATCTCTGTTCGATCCGACTTACTTATTACAGACCCAAACAACTCCCTAATGTAGAGATTTTCAACCGGCCTATCCTTATCGAATGGTGTACCAGAGAACCCGTAAATATATCTAGCTTTAGAATGCTTTCGAAACAACTCGCGATACTGCTTAGAAGAAGCTCTGTCGCATTCATCAACCATGACCATATGACATTTTGATACAAGTTTTTGCAATAACTCAGCATTTTCTCTACGGGTTTGCCAAGCTTTATCAGTTCCCTTCTTTTTTAATTCCTTAAATCTCTCATCTTCTGTCGGTGATCTAAGAGATTGAATCGACCCAACGATAACCAATTGGTCATTTTCAGGTCTTTTACCAGCAAAAAATTCACCAACTTTATTGACGACCTCTCTTAATTCCAATCGTTCTTTAATCTGTTGTGCGATGATAACTTCTTCAACAATAATAGCAGTGGGACAACCGGGGTAGGCTTTTATTATGCCAGCCATGATTTCTGTTTTACCCGCACCTGTCACATGCCAATGGATACCACGTTCGTTAGCCATACACGCTTTTATTGCGCGCATTTGATGATCACCCAAAGTAATATTGGGCAACATATCCGCTCTTATTATTGTTTCTGCTGGCCCAAATTTTGGTGCGGAGCGAGAATCAACAACATCCAGTGGAATACCATTTTCTTCACAGACTTCTTTTAATTCATTAAGAAACGAGTAATTCAATCTTTTTGTTCTAACAAAATATCTAATATGTCGGCCATCCCAAGCTTGATCCTCAACGCTTGTGATATACGAAGTCTTTGGATCAACCGCACTAAAGTGGTTAACCAAAACCTCATCTATATCATCGGTGATGAGTTCTAAGTGGATAAAGCCAGTGTCTTTAATGTTAGCTATCATCTAACGTATTAGATACTAATAGGGCCGGGATTAATCCCGGCCCTATTATCTAGCTGCACTTAGACCAATCACAATTTCGACACTTCTTACAGCCGTCTTCGTAAACTATATTAGGTGCATCGCAGCAGCCCTCATGCATCTTAGCGTTCTTCACGTAATTGCTGAGAACTCTGGCGGTCCATCTGATTGGGTGTGTGATATCCGCACTCTTCATTAACGTTTCTACAACCACTTCCAAATCAATCCCGCTTCTGATGGATAGATTTGTTAACAGCCTCACCGCCATACCTTCATCTTGAGTAAATGATTCACGAATTGGAATAATGGCGTCGTGCACTTGTCCCATCGTTGTTTTAATAGGATAGACTAGTGCATACGCTCTAGATCCAAGTCTGCGTATTTTGAGATCTTTAGCATTCGTCGGTACTGGCAAGTCATCTTTATTACCAACAAAAATCTCATGAACTACATTGTCAACATGGCCAACCAACACCAAACCAGAACCATTGACTCTATGGACATTGCAATCTATATCTGTCGGGCGCTCTTTTATTACTTTCTTCTCTTGTTTCGCAGAACTGGTCAGCACACCGTGTCTAGACCCATCAATGTAAACCGTAACGCCTTTCAGACCTAATTCCGCCGCCTTGATGTAGAATTTTTCAACTTCTTCTTTCGATGTGCCACTGGGGAAATTGCATGTTTGGCTAATACCATGATCAATATATTGCTGTATAATGCTAACAACATTAAGCCTATCTCTAGCATCAAGAGTTTGAGCAGTAACTTTCCACTGTGGCGGCAAACCACCAATTTTCTTATTAATGACATCCATCGCTGATTTTGGATTCTTAGCTACGCTATTATCGATAACAGCTTGTCTAATTTCCTCTTTATCAAAGCCATTTTCCTCAGCCCACGCCAATAGCTCATGATGAATCACAGCGTAGTGAATGTATCTATCACCATTGTTGATTGAATGATGTGCAACGTGGTCTTCACCGAGAAGTTTACGCTTTCTGATGTAAGCGTAATCATAAACAGGTTCTATTCCGGAACTAGTTTGTGACAACAGCGAAACGGTCCCAGTTGGTGCACAAGTCAGCAGCGATATATTACGTCTTCCATACTTGCTCATAGCACGTACTAACGGATCTGGAAGCCTCTTGATAAATGCGCAGTTCTTTTCTTTCTCAAAGTCAAAAACAGGAAATGCTCCTCTGTCTTTCGCCATATCAACAGACTTGCTATATGCAGTGTCTCTAAACAAGCGATAAGTACTATCAACAACCTTGAGCGACATTGCACTACCATACTCAAGACCTAATGCCGATAAACAATCAGCAAGCCCATGCGTGCCAAGCCCGGTTCTTCTACCCTTCACAGCAGCGTCTTTAATTTTATTCCACAGATTTTTCTGTACACTATATGGAAGCTTAGCTTCGTCTTCATCTTTTTCAATATTAGCAAGAATCTTATCTATAATTTCAATTTCCAATTCCACCAAATTGTCTTCCATCTGCATAGCTATTTCAACATACTTGATAAATTCTTTAGTAGTAAATTTGGCGGAATCTTTATGCTTATTGGTGACAAACCCAAGAAGATTTATCGAAATGAGTCTGCAACTATCATAGGCACTAAGGCCAATCTCAGAACATGGATTAGTGGTGAGAGTTGTGAATCCTTCTTCTTTATAGCAATGCGCTGGTAAATTTTCACAGTAGTTGTCCCACATTAACAATCCGGGCTCGCCATTACCCCAAGCCTGTTGTACGATTTCATCCCATATTTCACGAGCCTTCACTGTCTTTGTGATCTTTGGGGTACTAGTATTAACCGGCCATTGCAAATCCCAATCTCTATCTTCCTTAACAGCAGCAATTAAATCATTAGACACACGAATAGAGACATTAGCACCAGTGACCTTCTTTAGATCACTTTTCATCTTAGTAAACGCAATAATATCAGGATGTCTATCGCTAATGGTAAGCATTAGCGCGCCTTGACGGCCTTGCTGACCAATATACCTACCAAAGTATGAAATAGCATCACAGATCGATGGTACGCCTTCTGAAATTTCGGCTGCATTGTTTACTGTAGTATACATTGGTCTATAAACACTGACATCAATACCAACACCACCCCTGCGTTTCATGATTTCCGCAGCTTCATTGATGACCATAAACAAGCCACCAATAGAATCACCAAACGATTCAGCGTCAATAACAAAGCAATTCGATGCACTCACGTTTTTAAAATCATTACCAATCGCCATCATTGGCGATCCCTGAGGCACGACTTTATTAAAATCCTTCAACGCGTTAAAATATTCATCTTCTGAATAAATACAAGCATCATTGTTCAATGCTTTGAATTTATTATCAATTCTGTGGAATTCAGAAGCTAATCTTCGATGCATGTCGTCTGGATTCTTTTCCAGAAAATTTCCATCTTTATCCCTTAATGCATATTTCTTTCTAAATGAATCTGCGGCAAGTTGGTCACCCTTAAAGTAGGCTAGAGAGGAAGAATTAACGTCGTCTGTTGAAAACATCTCAACTCCATTAGTTGTAATTTTATCAGTTTCGTCTTCTATTTTTAGCACCCGATTATAATAACAGTTAATTCCTATAGATAGCAGTCATCACCGAGTACTTTCTTTATTTGATTTGTTTTTTCAATATCTAGTTTGGCCAATTGCTGGACAGCGAATAGTTTATCAATTGGAGGTAATTCACTAAGCGATTCAGCATCTAATTGATTAATTGCGATGCGACTGCTCTTAGATACTGAAAGAAATGGTAGTGATAAAGTGTTAGACATGTATAGACTTACAATTCTTGGATATGCGCCGATTCTGTCTTTACCCAAGAAGTATTCAATTCTGGCATCGCTATTCATATTTATAACTACTTTATTCGATTTAACTATGCTTTCTAAATCACGGTCATGCTTTTCAATAGATTCTTGTTCTTGACTTTCGAGTGATTTTAAAACAATGTCGTATATGTGATTGTGCTGCAAAATAGCAGCACCCTTATGTAAAATCTTTTTCTGCTTTGCGTATTTAAGAATTGAAAACATTGCCATACGACCCAATGTGTCGTCTAGATCGTTGCTTTCAATAAAGTCCAAAAATTTCTTAAACCATATATATTGGTAAGTTTTGTGAAAATTTTTAGATGGATCTTTAATTTTTCTATTAGCAATTTTCATCATGGCATCACGATACCAAGTAAATACTAATAGAACTTTTTCTTCTGTAATCATAGAGGATTAACATACATGAATGAGAACAATCAAACTCTTAAAAACAACGATAATAACATCGTGATTGATGAATTGTCTGAACTACTTTTGAAACACGGAATAAACGACTTTGTAATATGCTATAAAATCATAAATGATGATTCCGAAGGCAAAGTGGTATATTTCCCATCAACTATAGACGAATATAAAGCGGCACAGATGTTGGCGCACGCTAAAAACGAGCTATCTAATATTATTGCAGACAAGATATCTTAAATTCGTTGCTGCGATGGTGGCTCTAAGTAATATGTTATCTTTAACGATCCAACAGTTATTAGTTCACCAAATCCTATCTTGCTCTTATCTGTTGTCGTTGCAACATTAGCCTCTAAAACATTATCAGTTGGTTCATAAATATCAACATATTGAACACCATCAATATCTTGTACTAATTCGTACAAATTACTTATTTTAATGCCAACACCCATATCAAGATTGTCAGTATCAAAAAACGATTCAACAGCGGCATCAACTGCCGATTTTACAGTCGGTGGATCAACACTTTTCGAAATAGACACAACCATATCGATATTGATTGGTTTAATATTTCCATCCATTACTACGACTTCATCTGTAAACACATTTATATCAGACAAAGCGTTAGCTAAACCAGTTTTCAATCCAAGACTTGGCTTTACGGGCTCACCACTGGCTCCAATAGCCAGTACGTACAATTCGATTCTGTTAATATTAATCGACGTTTTAACAGCAGCAGATGCCTTCAACACAGCGCCATACACCGGGTGCTTAAATCCCTGTGCGAATACTGCATAATCTTCGCCGCTTATGATGGAATTATGAGTGGCGGCAACCTTTGGCGCTCTACGCTTAGCTGATTTTAAACTCTCTTCGTCTGTACCACCTTGCGATGGCTCTAAATTCCTAAATCTAACTTGAACAGGTGCAGTTAGTGGTGGTTGTGGCGTAAGAAGCTTTGTTGAATTTATTAAATTACTTACAATCCTACCATTAACACCGCCACCAGTTCTATACCTGATGGTTATCTTTTGGCCTTCCGTTGGTGCTCTACCAAATTCGCCATTACCAAAGACAATAACCATCTTGCCTTCTTCAAATCTAGCTTCGAATACTTTAGCTCCCGGATCTGATCTTTCAATTACTTCGACTCTTGCCCATCTTTCCAAAGGGCCATTACCAGTACTAAGTTCTACAAACACTGGAGATGAAAGAATATTATCATCAACTACCACAACCTTCTGATCAACGTCCCCACCAGAAACAGCAGTGAACGGGGTGGCAAATCTTCCTTCAATCCCATACGCTACAGTACCAGCTTTACTAGCAGGAATGATTATATTACTGTCAAAATCGCCCGGAGTTTTATATATCTCATAAAACAAACTCCCACCGTCAGCAGCCCTACCAGATAATTCAAACGTCGTACCAGCCGAGATAATTAAATCAGTCTTTATGGGAGAATTCAAAGAGCACATTATGTTAGCAATCGCTGGCGTCGCACTTTGAATTGCCTCGCCAATAAGTTCTAAATGCTGGGAAACAGCATCTCTCGTCAGTGCTGTTGGTAAAAATGATTCGTTAGCTAGATTATCTGCTCTGAACGATAACAACTCTGTTAGATAAGATAAAACTTCAGAAATAACAATAAAGCCGTTGTCAGAAACGAAATCGTTAAATTTATCTGGATGGTATGTTTTTGTATATTCAATAATCGCTCTTAAAGCGGTATCGAATTCAAGAGCAGTAAAATCTATTTTGCGTAATGAAGATAATGGTAAATCCAGACCGAATTCTTCCGGATTGTTTGGTAAATCGAATACCGTTTCGCTAGCCATTTATTTCCCTAACTTCTTCACTAACACCACCAAACGGAACAGCTAATTCTACTAGTAAACTTCTATCTTTACTGCCATTTATGGTAACAGTCAATTTAATCACAATTTCATTTCTATCGGTATTATCAACAATATCAAGGGTCTTAACGGTCACTCTAGTTTCAAATCTTTCAATAGCAATTGTTATTTCAGCTTTTAATTCTAGCATTGCCTCAGGAGTGGTGTTTTCAAAAACAAATTTTCTTATAGGCGTGCCAAATGTCGGACGAAAAACCCTTTCACCCGGACTAGTAAGCAATAACTGAACAAGATCGTTCTTTATTAAACGATCATCGATTTGCGTATCCATGAATCTGTTTCTACGCAAAAATGGCGGATTTAGTCCTATCCATTCAGCCATTATCTAACCAACCTACTGATTCTCAGAATTTCAGTATATTTATCATTTACTAATTGTGTAGCAGTTTTGTTTAATTCGAATAATTGATCTTTTTCTGTAGTTAAAGCATCCAATCTATCTTCTAACGTATCAAGGACAGAATCAACAAACGCATCATTACTCAGTAACTTAACAGCTTCTATTGAGGCGTTAACTTCATTGATTTGTTTTTGATTTGTTGATATTCTATTATCCAAACTCTCTAAATCAGATTTGAGCGTTGAATATTCACCCCTAAGCACATCTAGAAGTTCAGCAGTCTTAATATTTAGTTGGTCAATCTGATCACTAGTTAGCCCAGTCGATGCGAGATCGAATCTATTATTTCCGTGCTGTAGATCAACGTCTGGCGCAGATTGAGGTCTTGAAATTGCAAGTTCAATCTCACCACTATCAACTACTTGACCAACCTCAAAAAGGATTGACCCATCGCTAGCAGAGGCAGCACTAGCCGTAGTAACTGAATACATCAAATCACCACGTAACTGTCTGCTTTGGGTTTTAGTAAAATCCTTACTAGGCAATTTGCGCAATTGCGCAACTAAAGGAAATTGTTGAATCTGAGTGTTTGGACGTAGTGGATCATCAGTGGATATGACCCACGTCACAGATCCAGCCTGTGAGGGCTTTGATGGAATCTGTCTTGAATATAAGCCGGTAGGAAACCTAATGATCATATATTATTTTAGCCTTCAACCTCAAGTGATAAATGTGACACCGGAGGTGGCGTGCCAGAAACCACTGTGGTTAATGGTTCTTGCGTTTGATAATTATCAACTTTACCTACTTCTGCGTCATCTGGTTTCACATCATCTTTGGTGATTGGAACAGGTGTTGGATTGGCAGCAATGGAACTGACCGGATCTTCCGTTTGAGCACCACTTCCGGCCATAGCTCCCGGAAGTTTTGCTTTAACTTCCCTACCTCTTAAATCGCCATTAGTTCCAAAGTAGCCATTAGCCAATTGTGCCGTAGTTCCACTAGCCTCAAAATTAATCTCTGTTTGAGCCTTAAAGCTTATCTTGTTCGACTTGAAATTCAATTCCTGTTCAGAAATAACCTCAATTTTACCAGCACAATATATTTGGATCACACCTTCTTCACTATTTTGAATAAGGATTTTATTAGTTCCATCATCCAAAATAACACTCATATTCTTTTCATCTTTAGATCTAAGTGATACCCTAGAATCGTTCGATGACAAATGTAATCCACGATTATCAACGTCTCTTACATCAACCCATTTTTCATTATCTCTTACTTCAATTCCCTGTTGCTTTGGGGATTTAAGTCTTATGTATTTATCCTTTTCATGCAATAACAAATGGAATGATGACTCTTGAGCAAACTTCTTCAACATGCCAGATGCGGTTGAAAATTCGTTATCTCCCAAACCAGCCCACGGTCTTGATATATGATGTGGTAAATCAGTCGTGATAAGTACAAAACCGTCCTTATCATTAATTTCTATTAGTTTGCTATTTGGTGAATACATTTTCATAGAATTCAATTCATCTTTTTCATTGAATTCTACGCCAAAGCCTCTGTTATCTCTTCTTCCTTTTACTAAAAACCCATTTCCTCTTGGAGTTTCTTCTATATCCGCATCAGTTTTACTAGATCCACGGTCATCTAGTACTAATTTGAAACCATATCTAGTTGCAAGACGAATACACCTCTTATCATCAGATGGAAATTCACTTTCTCTATCAATATCATCCACTTCATCTATTGCATTTCTTGAAACAAACGTATCATCCTGATCGAAACCAACGTCGATACATTCAATTAACATTCCTGCTTTTGTTCGAAGCTTTAACCAGCGTTGATCTTCGCCGCCTTCCGATAATGTAACGCTATCATCAGTGTACTCTGGCCTAGATTTAGTCCAACCAACATCTCTAAGCTCGATTTTATGACCATATCTAGTAGCTAACTCAATTCTTCGCTGATCCTTGCCTGTGGGTTTATTTTCATGGTTTACTTTTTGTAAATATGTAGATCTTTTTGCCTCAAAATCGAAATCTTCTTCCGCATTGCCAGTAAATTCAGCCTGCCAATCATATCCAACATCACTGATAATAATTCTGTTACCGTATTTTGATTGTAATATTATATTCTTAAGATCAGGATTATTCTTAATTGGTTTTGCTTCTGGCGATTCAAATGGAGTACCGGCCAAAACATCATTGCCAGCATCGGTAGCAGTTAAATCGTGAGTGTTTGGAAAAAATCCAACATCATCAAGAATAAGCATGTGCCCATATCTAGTCTTGATACCGTGAGATAGCGGCCTACCATCTTTCGGTAAGTAATCTTTATTGTAATCTGGTGGATTTGGTGGCTCTTCTATGCCACCATCAGAATTTTGATAGGCAGGTGATTGGGTATAGACAGAATCAACTACATAAGAACGAACGCGAGTTGGATCTGCCGCACCAACAATGACCGGGGCGTAAGGATGTCCACGCTCCCAAGAAACAAAAATTATATCATCAATAGCAAAGCTATTCCAAGATCCAGAACCGGTACCGCCAAGCGGCTGCATTTGCAATGCCCAAGGCAGCATATCAGTCGATAAATCTTCGTCGTGAATGTCTGGGCAACGGAATTTGACCCTATGCATATTCAATGGGTCATTAGTTTCTACTACCACTGCCCTTAGGATTGGCTGAATACGGTTATTACTTAACCGTTTTTTCCTTGTTTCTTGGAAACGGTTTCTTACTAGATCAAGACTGTCACCGAATGGAGTAGGCATTAAATATTGGCAATCACTATGGTTCTTTTCGGAGCGTAGATTATGCTACCGGCTTTTGGCCAATTCATTGGGTCTAGTGGCTTATTTACAGCTAGCAATATCCACATTAAGTTAGAAAAATTATATAATTCAAAAGAAATCTTGTCCGGTCTACCTTCCGTTTCACTATCAACTTTATATACCTGAAAATCAATCGACTTCAAATTTTTAATCCAATTTGGCGCAGTCCATAGGCCAACAGTATCGTTCCCATCAATATTAATGATTGGAGTGTGAAAATATCTAGAGTTTGTGGTTAATCTAGCCATTAGAACCACTTACTTTTAGGACTACCAAGTAAATTAGAAGCTTGGATTTGTGACCCATCACCCGGTTTAGGATTTAATTGCGCAGTAGTTATCAACTTCATATCAATACTAACTTGATGTTTCAAATGACAAACTGTTGCGCCACTCCCGGTACCAACCAATGGGCCAGAAGGAGTCACATTAACTGAAATTCCTCTCCACGTACCACCGCTTGGCGAATATTCATACAGTTTCAAGTTGATGATTGGGAATTTGTCCTGAGCCTCTGCCATCGATATGTAGAAATAAGCTTTTGCTTGACGTATTTCTTCCATTACTCTAGTTACTGTCCAAGGATCACCATCTACTATATATTCCCATTGAACAGTTATCAGTCTAGCGTCAGAGCCCTTATAAACCGGAAATGGTTCGAAAGTTCCTTGATAAATTTCGTCCCACGATGCTGTTTTCCCATCTTTCATCACACGTGGTGGGAATTGAAACTTAATTTCCCTCTCACCACCATCAACGGCTGGGCCTACGAGGCTCATCTTGACATTTCGCAGTATATTGCTATCCCACTCCGCGTATTCTTGTTTAGCCATAGGTTATTTTTGATTATATTTCTTTGCGAGCCAGCGCATCCCAATCAATGCGGGCCAAATAAAGTTCAGTCTGCCAATCGTCAGTAGTTACTATATGTCTAAACCCGTACAGCAACCATCTACCAGACAGGAAATACGGATTGCCATCAATGCCAATCCACGACAGATTAACGGTAGATGCTCCAAGCAACGTACTATCGCCAATAACGTGCCACCCAGATACATTAACTTTAATCCGCATAACGGAGTTTAACATTCCTAAAAACAATCCACGTGCTCTTCCATCTATCCAATCTTCATAGTCCACGCCCATTTCCCCACCATTCAACTCTGGAACTGGCGGGACGGTTGTTGACTGACTTAAACGTGGTTTTTCCGATTCCGGCTTTTTAAATGCTCTTTCCTGACTAAGACCAGACGGCTTAACCTTATTCGCAGTAGTGCTATCATCGACAACAGCTTTACTAATCTTATTCGGATCAATATACTTCCCATTTACAGCACTAAGCCCAGATGTTGTTAACTTAGATTGCAAAATTCCTATATGGTTATCAGATAGTAACTCCACAAAATTTATATCATTACCACCATCGGCACCTGCAGTGTTGATATCGATAGGTCCGTGTCCAAACCCATTGCCGGGATCGCTATAATCAAAGTTTGGAAGATCTGACCACTCTTTAATTACTAATTTAGGTTGCGCAACCTTACGATCATTGGCTTCAACTATCGTTTCACCACTTGCAATCACCCAATTCGTTTTATTTTTAGTTAAACTAGATGACCATTCAAGAAGCGAATTTATGAAAGTACGGGGATCTTGCCGCATCTGATACCAAATGCCATCCTTATTATCCTTAGTCTCAGATACCTCTACTACAATTTTGGGTTTAGGATCTTGTTTCGTATGCTGAAAGGCTATTTTGCTGTATTTTTCTACAACCTGTTTTAAGACACTGGAAATATTGCCCTTATAGGCTCCGCCAAAAGAATCACCGTGGCTTAAAACAAAGGAAGGTGGGTCGATAGCCATAAAATTTAGCTCTCCACTACTCGATTCACCGAGTGCGGATAAGTTGGTAATATATGCGGTGATTTTAGGAGTGCTTAGGTCGGCTTTATCGCTTGCCCAACTTATGCTAAATGTTATCGGAACTGGATTAAAGCGGGCTTCTGACAAATAATCATTAACTGCTATTTGTCTTAATCTTTCATAATAATTATCTGTTACCGTAGCTTCAACACTATACCCGGAATTAATAAATGAAGACCAAACCAATTGAACAAGGCCATCACCTATATCAACTTTATTGTCTCCTGCCCCTATCTGTAGGCGCAGGAGGGGTCCTAGTCCTCTTGGAATCGTCAAGTGGCGCTACCTCATATTCTTTCACAATTTCAATATTATCTTTGTTTATGGTTTTATATGACAAATTGTATGCTCTTGGCATTACCTTTCTGAGCCATATTTCTCTTTTAATCACATCCATTCTGTCTAACTTATTTACGTTCATTCTTATCAAGTTAGATTCATCTTTCGAAAGACTTTTGGTTTCTAATATATGAATTTTACTATACACTTGTCCTATTAAAAGGCCAAGTATATATTTCCTCTTCGCACGCTTTTTTCTACGTTTATCTTTTGGATTATAATTTTCGTATCGTACCCAAACTAACTTCATACCATAGATTTGATATGCGAAATAATAGTCGGCTCGTGTTTGCATTCCAATGTGCCGTAGTCAATCGAATGCCATATATCAAATATCAGTAAATATTTTTTAACATATTCTTCTAACCCATCAGCATGGTTCGATAGATCGCTTTTACCGTCACCATCTATATGAAAACTAAACTTTAGCCCATCATGCGTCATATTTACAGTATACCAAATTTTTCTTGGATTTACACCGTCAGACATACGTACGAATATAACACCCTTATAATGCGTCCTAAATTTCAACTTCTCCTTTACCATTTGTTCCAACGTAAAACAAGATATGCCAGTGACATAAAGATCAGTATTGATAATCCTAATCTTGTTGGCATTAAAAATAATCTCAGTGAAATCCATTTTAATTTCCCTCTAAAATTTTCAAGAATTTCATCCTATCTCTAGGCTGCTTTTTAATTGTCAACCGAAGCTTAATTGCCACTTCTTTCGTTAATTTTTTAGCATGTTTATTGATATACAATTTCACACAATCATCTCTCTTTGCATATTCCTGCGGCACAAGATTGGGGAAGAACATGCAAAGAATATGGAAATCATTCCAATCCTTAATATTATTACCGTTCTGATCTTTTATGAGTGGCGGTTGGCAATAATATAATACATCATCGAAAATACCATGCATCAACATTCTGTTTTGGTAAATAGAAGTGGTTCCAGCTTCATCGTTATCTGGGCACAATATCACCCTGATTGGCGAAAAAACTTTTAGTCTCATTATTTGTTTTAAATCTAGAGTGGCACCACCAGAGGCTAACCCACCATCACCAATAGAAATAGCTCCAAATAACGATTCTGTTACGAACAAATCTGATTTATGATCTGCTCTATCCCAACCATATAAGAAACTAGTTTTTAAAACACCAGTACTGGCATCTGGGAACTCAAATCTTTTTGAATCAGTATCCCTAGTTTGCCAATATGCAACTTCGCCATATTCAATATATGGAAATACTACTTTAGAAACGGCATACATCACGCCCCATTTTTTAATCTTTTCTAAAGTTACACATCTTCCAATTAGATAATTAAGAACCATTGTTTCCATCATAGTTCTTTTTTCGCCATCCGGTTTAAATTCCTTAGAACCCGGTGGTAATTCCAAATCACCAACTATTATTTCCTCATCCCCATCTTCCTCAGGTGTCTCTAAATATGAGGTGATATTAGCGTGCTTCGCAGACTTTATGTTCCTAACTGCGGCTCGATAATCGCATTGAAGATAAGCCATAACGAAATTCACGAACGGACCATCGTGATTTTGGTGGTGTGGCCTCCAATCATGAACTAAACCCTTTTTAAGGTTCACATTCATGTGAAATTTTGTATCTGGAGTGCCTGTTTCTAATTCTTGGAATGGATTACAAATCTTAAGTTCTTTAATGCCATCTCTAACATCAAAGTTTGCCCGTACCCAATTTTCTATTTCCTTCGGGCTTATATGCATATCTACTTCCAAAAACAGAATGAAAACTCTCTATCGCGTTGTAATAAGTAACAGTATCAACATCAAAATTTGATATGTCCATAAAATGTCGTAAACGAAGCATGTTGAACATCAGCCTTCCAACACGACCATTATCCGATCTAAAAGGCTGCATACATTCAAATACATTATGGACGTACCAGAAATAGTTGTTGGCGGCTACATCTCCGCTTTGAATAATGCCATCACATAACGTTAATAAGTAATCAAACTTTTTAACGACATCGCCTAAACCAACTGGATCTGGGCATTCATACGCTCTAACTATTTTAGATTCTGTTCTTATTGCCCCTCTATCTTCTCTATTCCTATCAAGCTTATAATGTATTGCTCTAACATCATTAAATGTGATACCATCAGTAATTCTTACGCGTTCGACCATCCAAGCATACGCAGCATACTGACCAGCAACAGATGGATATTTGGCTTCAAATGCTGGTGTTATTCTTTTGGTGGTAGTCAATAACTTGTAAATAACATCAACAGTTTCAGATGGTTTACCATCAATAACATTGTTGTTGTGTATGAATTCAGATAGTAGTCTGAGGCTGTCCATTAAATTTGCCGACCATATCCCCTCGTATCGGAAGCTGAGGAGGTATCTGGCATCGTTCCCGATTTGTTTAACTGCGATAATTGTGTACTGACTTGTGTTTCATTTTCCAAGTCGTCTGTTTCGTCTTCTCTCCCATCAAAGTAATCTTCTAATCTCCTGCCCTTTTCGGAAGTTTTTCTTTTTATAGCGTCTCTATGTAGCTCTTCTAGTCTCATTTTACCGCCGATGACATATTCGCAAACGCCGTGGCAATGAATCTTTTCACTTCTTCTGCCGAAACTAAGTCCATCTGCTTGACGGCCTCTGGGAGATATTTCTCAAATAATCCCGGTACGTCAGATATTTTAACGTATTCTTGCTCAAATTCCTTCGGTTCCTGATGATCAGACAATTCAGCAGTGGTTTCTTCTAAAACCACCTTACTGATTGGGGCCAAAATTCTAATGGCCCACGATGATCCAACTTTATTCTCAATCATTACCACATATTGTTTTTTCTTGCATTCAATCATAACTCTTTCAATATCATACGTAAGCATTCTACCATTATCAAAATGTAAAAATGGGATTGATTCAGACAATTCGTGGTGAAGGTTCTCTGACACCAACGGTACGTACATCACTTCATCTAACGCATCGAGCATGTATCCAATAACATTCGCGGCACCGGAATCAACAATCCATTCATTCACCGGTACGCCATCTTCTTTTAATGTTATCGACAATCCGTTTTTGTCATATGGTATCATTTTTAGGCCACGCTAAAATGCATCCAAGGGCTTGTTTGTCTAGTGCCATCCGGTAAGTTCATAGTGACACGGGAGCGGTAATTGCCAACCAAAAATGCAGTTGTGTCTAACTTATGCTTGAAGACGAATGGATTGGTTCTGTAACTACCTTGTCTTAGACCACAAATCATTGGCACATTATCGACCAACAACTCACAATTATTTGTTTCTACGGTAATAGTAGCATTCGACATCAATATCGCCGGGATTGACTTATTCTGATCAAAGTCGTACAACGGCAATGGCATAATACCAACTTCAAACCATTTTAGTTCCGGCTTATAAAATTTAGTGGTTAGTTGCTCAAACTTAAATTGTAATGACGTAAGATTGTCTGTGCAGAACCACCCACCATCTCTCAGCCAAAACTGGTTACAACATTTAAACCATAATGTTTCATCATTAATATCGCCACCGGTCCCAAGTGGTTCCGGTAGAAAATACCAGACATCAAAATAAATATCCATATCCAATTCTTGACCAGCCAGCCAAGGTAGGATATATTCGCCACTTTCAATCACGCCATCGCTATCAGCGTCCTGTTGTTGAAGTGGGGAAGGATATGATGGATCGTCGGGATCAACGATAGCTATCTCTTCTACTTTATTTTCTTCTTTTATCGACCCTTTATATATATCAATTCTTCTTATAGCGTATGGGGCCGCTTGCACACCATCCTTGTAAAAGGATGTGTTCAAATAGACTGTAGATCCGATTCTTCCGGTCAATCTTGGACTGGACATAAGCTTTCACTCCTATCTATATTTGAGTATGGCCAATATCGATTGGAGCGGGCCTAGTTCCCCATCGCTTCTTGCGGGCCGCTATTTCGCACGGCGTATGATGTTCTCTTATTATGTTTCGCATTCTCTTGCAACGACTTCAATATACCATCAAGAGCTTTCAATTGTTCAACATCGCCCTTATCAATCAGATCCCCGGCCCACTTATCTCTATAATCAAACGCCGCTTGAAATGCAGCCTCTTCAGAAGTAGCGCTACCGCCCTTCAGATTTCTCAGATTCATCGCATACATCGAGTCGAATTTGTCTGTAACTTTCTGTATAATAGCGGCACTTAATTCAACCTCTTTAACTTTTTCTGGTTCCGCTTTTCCTTCTAATGCTTTATTGGCAGCATCGTTAGCATCGTATATTGTATTGTCGTTTGCAGCCTTCCTCTCCAAATGCTTATCAACCCTATCCCAATTATCACCATTCCGTAAACCACTAGACTTAAGTCCTTCTGCCGCATCGTCAATAGAACTTTTTATACCAGACTTAAATTCGTTTATGGATGGAACTATATTCTGTTTAAATCCGATGCCAGCAGATTTAATAAGTTCTTCATCCTTTTTGGATTGATATGCTTCAATTTCTTTATCTAGGGCATTCTGACGATCTTCCAACATTTTGTTATAGCTAAGATCAATAATGCCCATCTTAGCCTGACGCTTGGTTTCAGTAACAGCGGCATCAATTGAAAGTTGCTTCGCTTTAAATCCAGCCATAGCTTTAATGTCATTACTAAAACCTTTCATGCTTTGCGCAGCAGCGCCGAATTCTTTTTCAATACCACTAACATCTAAGTCACCTAACCCATCGCCTAACCCCAAAAATTTTAGGATTGGACCAAGTGCCCCATGTACAAAACCAACAACTTTCAATATTATTTTACTTATTCCTATAAATATTGGCATCAACTTAATTCCAATTGCCGCCAAAATGCTAAGAACTTGGTCTTTAATTTGGTCCATCATTCTTGTCATATTATTGTTGGACTCTTCTGACATTTTAGCCATATTTTTAGCATATTCATTTCCCTTCTCCATGGTGGCTAACCACTGTTCTCTACCCATCACTTCTTTTGTGCCAAGACTTTTCTGTTTGACTAAGAATTCATCATACATATCGCCAGTCTTAAGCAACATTTGGTACATATTGGCATCAAGATTGTACATATCCATATAAACTTGACCCATTTTCCCCTTCATATGGGCTGGTACGTTAGCGATCTTGGCTTCTATGTCTTCTACTTTATTTATAGCTGCAGCAGCACCCTGAATAGGATCAGCGAACGATTTACCATCTGTCAGCAGAATAAACTGATCGACTTGCTTCGTTAACGCTTCCATGAACTGAGCAGCCGTTTCAACCGGGACACCAGCTTGCTTAGCCGCAGATCCAAAGATTGCCAATGCGCTAGCATAAGCCTTAATCGTCTTATCCGAATGGAATGATTTCATTGTTTGTAATGAATTGTTGAAACCTTCCATTAGACTAGTAACATCCTGCGATGTTAATCCATATTGTTCCATTGCCGCAGTCATAGCGCCCATCGATTCTTTAGCATCACCAATAGACATACCAGCAACATCGAACATACGAGTAAATTTAGCTCCAACCTCAGAAGAAACGCCAGTAACTCGCGTGAAATCAGCAACAAATCCAGACAGGTTATCCATATCCTGTCTAATGACGTTAGAGGTAAATCCGACTTCTGCTAATGCTTTCGTAGCCGCAAGTGCTTCTTCACGTAGAACACCGTGCTTCTGAGCTACAAGTTCAGTATTCATAGCCAGCATCTTAGCGCCGCCAGCAGCCTTGAAGTTAACAGTATGAAATTCTTCCAAAGCCTTACTCGCAAGTTTTGCCATTTCAATCGCTGCTTTTACAATGACAACTGCAACAATGACAGCCGCTACAACAGCGGCAATGGCAATAGCAGCGACGGCAGCGGCAGCGCTGATACCAGCCATTGCAGTGCTCATACCTCGCATACCAGCGGTAGCGGCAGCACCCCCACCGCCTCCACCACCAAACATACCCATAATTCCATTAAGACCGCCACCACCGCCACCAGCAGCTTTACTTGCTCCAGCGGCTGTTTCAGCCCCCGTTGTCGTTCTTTTTATCTTCCCCATTTTTTCAGCGAGCTTAAGAAACTTCTCACCTTTTTCAATCTGCTTCATAGTTCCTTTAACATTATCTCCGTCAGCAACTCTTCGGTGCTTAGCCTGCAATCCCTCTTCCAATCTACGAAGAACTAACATATTTAAATATCTCTTAACTAAATTTATTTCTTTCCCAGCAGCCAAGCTAGATAATTTTAATATTACTTCTTTACCCTTTTTCCACTTACCAACTACATAATCCCAAGCATTACCAAGCCCTAAAATATCAGCAGCGCCCTTTACTACGCCGCCCATCGCTTGTTTGGTTTCATCATATAATACAATACCCATTTGCACAACTTTATTGTGCTCTAGTATGTGCTTTCTTCCTCTCACCAATGCTTCTTCTACAGTGCTGGTTGATCGTAATATTGAGTCGAAGAAACGCTCAGCGCCGAAAGCATCATCCTCAAAATCACCAAAGTCTATACCTTCGATATGTTTTTTAAATTTATCGGCCTTATCTCCAAGCTCTTCTATCGGAACGCCAATGTCCTCAAGACCAGATTTTATTTTGTCGGCATCTACATTAACTGCTTTAAAACTATCGGAAATTGACTCCATATTCTCTGATAGTTTTTTACCAAAATTCATTTCATCCAGGACGCCGGTAAGTTTACTAGCTAATTTAATATTATCCTCAAGAGCCGCTTTGAGATGATCTTGAACCTTGAGTTCAATACTTATTGCA
>Ga0307380_10001573_pt1 | contig 33299 bp, 31 predicted proteins | sample UN3MG_FD_202239 | JGI IMG/M metagenome (GOLD analysis project Ga0307380, IMG submission 202239) | Soil microbial communities from Risofladan, Vaasa, Finland - UN-3 | ecosystem: Environmental > Terrestrial > Soil > Coastal area > Acid sulfate soil | place: Finland: Risofladan, Vaasa | collected...
TGAACATGTCTTTGATCTCAGACACGTCTTGAAACACCCAGTCTTCGTACACATCAGTAGGTGTCCCTTGAGCACCTACCACCTGTCTTTGTGCGAGGTTAAAGTCGCTACCTGGGTTCCCGTTGATTACAAATCCTGCGATGTTGGCTTCTCGTGAAGCTGTGATTGCAGCGGCGATCAGGTTCTGCTCAGCATTTATGCGTTTCTTGATTAGCTCAATAGACAGGTCACAATCCTGGGCATATGAGTCAGAGAACGCCATGTTGGCTGATGTCTTGCCTTTCCGATCTTCTGACTCACGGTTGGCTTGTAGTGTGGCAATTAGTGGACGATTAATATCCTGTGCCAAATCCTTCAGGTCTTGAGAGATAGCCCCTTGGTCGTTCCACTTCATAGAACGCTTGCCTCCCTCACGATCGTTACGCATTAGGTATACGGCATCCACAAACACCAACCCTGGTTTGTGGTCCTCACATTTACGGTGAAGACCTTGAACACCACCACCGAACTTCCGGTCATCACGGTCACTGGTAATGATTAGTGATCCGCCTTTTCCAGTTTCTAGTTCAGTGGTCTTCTCATCGGCATACATACCATCCATTAGTGTGTAGAACGCATCCCGCATTGTCCCACCAAGTGGGTAGGGTATTTCGTGTAGATACCCCTTCTTCAGTGCTGAGTACGGAGCCCCTATCAATAGGCATATGCAACGATCACGCATCACTGCAGGAGACATTTCACGTGTATAGATCAACACCTTCTGTCTCGAAACATTGTATGCGTGGACGCAACAGTATAGTGCTACCCAAGTCTTGAGACTCTTGGGTCGACCATACAAGATGATGTACTCTCCATCCTGCATGCCTTGCGTTTCTTCGTTGAGGGGTTCCCATGGGTAGGGTATCCCTCGCATGCTTAGGCCACGTTCCGCTTCTTCATAGCGGGCCACGGCTTCTTTCATATTCTCTGAGACGACGATGTCCGTTGAAGTGCGCCTCTTGGACATCATCTCCTTTACCTCACGTTCGAGGTGCGGGAGTGCTTCGTCTGGTTCATCAACCCACTCTCCTAGGAACCTGCTGAGTTTCCCAAGGCGAAGGCTGATGTCGTGGTTTCTGAACTCCTGTATGGCCGCACTGATGGTCATACGGTCTTCTTCTGGTAGATCGACCGTAGGGAACACATCCCAGATCATATCTCTTGTTGGTACGTTGCCGCGTGTTGATCGTGACCTAAAGAACTCGGTTAGGTACTCGAAGATTAACCGAGCATCGTGGTCTGCGAACGCATCTACAGTAATCCCCGCATCAAGTACCTGCCTAAGTTCCCCAGTGTCAGCGATCTTTGCGACGAGTTTCAGCTCCTTGTTTACGCTCACTGTGTCCCTTTCCTACTGTTTTAGAAGTCTGATGGATATGACCGATCCCTTCATATAAACCGTTCGATAAGCACGTTCTTTGATTGTGTCTTCGATACACAGGTTATACCTGTCAGACCACAGTAATTTTCCATTTACGCCTTCCCGTCCTCCGTGGTATCCGCGGACTGAGATTACAACTTCTTTGTTGATCATAGTTTGGACTTCTGCGTGCCAGTTGTCCTTGGTGTTTAGTTGGTCTTTAAGCCGAGCAACCTGTTGTTCTAGCTCTGTGATTCGCTTCTCGTGGTCTGTTGTTTTCTTGTCCATCTGTTCCTGACCGAACCTATGAAGTTGGACCACAACACCGGCTGGAGTCAATCCGGCAGATGTTGTGGTCCAATGCTTCGCGAGACACAAGATGTGGTGTTATGCAGCCAGCAGTTGCTTGGTGTGTCGACTACTCAACAACTGCCCTGCCATCGCCTCGTATTCGAAACGCTTGTCCATGTCGTCTGTGGATTGGGCCGCCCGAGTCACAGCCTGTAGCATCCCATACAACGAGGGCAGTGGTTCCTTTTCATAGGCCGCTGCGGCCTCTTCTTGAAAACGTTTTGATGCAGCCATTTTCTCAAGCTGCTTCTTCAACTCATCGAGGGGATCTTTGAGCTGTACATCTTTCATCTTCAAGAGTGTCTGTCTTGTACTTTCCCACCGAATAGGCGCTTTCTCAAACACCTTACTCAGCTGTACGTCGATCTGTTCGTCATCAACTCTTCGGTGCTGACGGTACAGTAGTTGCGATTCCCCTTGTGTGATCATCATGCCATTGAGACACACCAGTCTGAAGTTGAACTCGTTGATAGATACAGCCGTGTAACCTACCTCGCTGTTCCGCATATGCATACCTGGGTACACGTAGTCTTGTGTTGGTAGCCCTCCTGTTGCTTTAGCAAGGGCGTAAGCATCACGCACCCGTGGGTCTGAGTGGCCCTCATCTACCGGACCCATGTCTATGCGTTCTCCGACGATGGTGTAGTGACTGCAATGGTCATTTGCCCACCCTCCACGCTTACTGAGGTGTTCAGGCATGAAACGTAGAGAGGCTACGTTCCCACTGAAATTCCGCTCTAGGCGATCGAAGATGATCTCATCATCAATAGCGTAGTAGTTAGGGCCGAGTACAGCACGCAGATAACCATCACAGTTATCTACACCTGGAGCTCCATGCCTGAAACGGCTGGTACGGAACTTCTTCTGTTCTTTTGTTTTGGAGAACCGACGAGTCAGCTCCTCTTGTACCTGTTCGGCAGACACCAGTTCTGTGTTGAACCACTTGTCCCACTGCACTCCCAATAGGGATCCCAGCTGCTTCTTAGACCAGTGGGTCATACCGAATGTGCCGACATTCGGTATTTCGATGTGAAGTTCGGGAGTGACCCGGATGTCTTCAAGCATCACATTCACATCCTGATTCTTCAGGCTATGCGCTTCAGCTACTTGATTCCGTACATGATCAAAGCTGAGGAGTCTCTTCTTCGTTTCTAGTTCCAAGCCCATCGCTGTCATTTTCGTTCTCCTGTGAGTGTGTTCCCCCGAAGTGCCGGGGGAGTAGGTCCTGTTCAATTGAGTCCATTAAGTCTTTGAGTAGTTCCTTGGTTCGAGTCGACCAATCAAAAAACTCAACTACGATCTTTCCCTGTGTACTACACCCCTCAACCGCCCCATCTGGCCCACGTGTAATATGCGCCAGCGCGTATCCCACACTGCTGATCTCTGGATCAGACTTAGGGACTACACGTATTTTTACATCAACGGCATGTAGGCCGTTTATCGGTGTTGGGTTGTCCCCTACCTTCATTCAATACCGCCGAGAGGTAGAGACCCATTTTTATCGTACTGCTTGATGTAGAGGCCCATTTCCTCCATCCCATCGATAGCTAGCTTTTCTGCGAGCATCGCTGCCTCTTCAGCCGCATCTTTAATGTGTGCTTTGGTCTGACCGCAAGTCAGTTTGACTGTAGCCGTTGCCTCTACTGTGATCCCAGAGTCCCGTGTGCTGGACCATACTTTGAAGCCACGGGTCTGTGTGACCTCAGCTTTACCATCTCCGGAATCAAGCTCAATGTCAGCTTGGCCACGCCTGTTCTTCTGTACCATTACGTATCCTCCTGTCCTATTAAAGAGACGAACTTGTAATTCCCAGGCCGCACTAGTCACTGAGCACCGGAAGGGGTGGGAGTGTGAATGCTTTTGGAGTACCAGGCATGTTGGCGGGGTTCTGCAACTCCTCTACATACGCACGTCTCACGATCTCAGCATCGATCTCACCCTGCCGTAGCAAAGTCTCTAGCCGATCCTTATCCACTGTGTATATAACCGTCTCTGTCAGTATCTCATCGGACTGATTAGCCGGCAGTAGGTTAGCCAGCAACTCACCGTTGTAGAAACGCTTGTACTTCTTCTGCGCACCCATACCTTCAATGGTTAACTTGTCCAATTCTGAACGTTGGAGCTCAGACTTTAGCTGCCGCATTGCTGTGTCGAGAGCCCCGTTCCGTGCGTTCACCAGGGCATACAGTTCTTCTATGATTTCACGATTGTCAGCATCTTTCATGAACTCCTCAAGCTCATCTTCGCGGGCACGGTAGTCTGCAACCGCTCGTTCAGCTGCACTCGGCTTCGTACTAGTCTTCTTCATTGCTCATCGTCCTGTCTGGAGGATCGATCCCCCTGTAGATTTTACGTAAGTGGTCTATAACGTCACAAGCAAGTGCGAAATCTTGCGCTGTCTTGATCCAATCACCGTCCTCACTATAGTTGACGGTACGGTCGAGGTGTATAGGGTGGAGCATAGGCAGAACCGGATACCTGATCTCGGTGTGTCTTCCTTGTAGATGGAACGTCTGCATTATCCCACGTGTCTTTGTTATGCTTGATCCAACCTTGCCACATAGAGCCTGCGTGGCAAGACCGCCAAGTGTGATGATGAGTAGGGGATCTACTATATAGATCGTTTCCATGAGACGATCTCTACACCCCTCTTTTTCAGCCTTGGAAGGCTTACGGTTCTCTATATGTAGAATACCTTCGTCATCAGGTACTTTCGCTGTAGGTCTGCACGCGACAACGTTAGTAACAAATATGTCGCGTGCAGGATCTAGTCTTGCCAGATCGAGGAACTTTGCAAGTATGTCACCAGCTGGTCCTACGAAAGGCATACCTGTTCGATCCTCATGCGCGCCTGGTGTTTCTCCGACTATGAGTATGTCTGCTTCGGGGTTACCCTCACCAAACACTACCAGATTCCTGGTCTCAGCAAGACCGCATCGCTGGCAATTGATCCACTCTTCGCGAAGAACTTGTAAAGCTTTTGGTCGATTCATTTTCCTCTCAAGTTTGATCCAGGCAACACTATCCCGGAATGTTGGGCTGACTTCTCTCGGTTAGCCTCTCTCAGTTGTTCCAAGCGCTGGTTGATGTCGTCAGACAGCACTCCGTCCTGTGCAGGGTCCAAGAAAGCGACAGGTTTCACCCACATGTTGAGCCCGGACGCTGACTGTCCGATGGGTAGGAGTAGGGAGATCTGTGCTGGTCCCTCCCGTGTCATGGTCAGCTTCGAGGAGTAGATGAACGTGTCATCTAGTTCGATAGCTTTGCCATCTTTAATAGCAACTCTAATTTCCGCAGCGTCTAGATGTGTTTTTCCGATGTACCACACGGTGGCATCGGACCCGTCGTTGATAAGCATGAGTTTAGCGGTCATTCAGTGTCTCCTGTTGTTGCGTAAGGCCGTATGATCGTGTATTCGAGTGGTCCTCCCTGCTCCGTTGGCCAGTGTCGGAGCAGGTTCTTCATCTGACGCACCATTTTATGAAATGACGGCACGTGTATGTGGTCTATGATCACCATCACTGGTGTCTTCTTTCCAGGTCTGACTCGGAGTATGCGGCCCATACCCTGTTGCATGGTGCCCATACCTCCTTCGTCAATTTCACTACTCCCAAACGGAGTCAGGAAGAACATCGTGTCGAGGGTGTCTTCGTCCAACGCTTCCTTCACCAGCTGTAGTGTGCCAAAAGCGATAGGACACTTCTTCAATGTCTCGATGCGTGCCGCGGGCTTTTCTCTACCAGTACAAAGACCCGAACCTGGGAACATTGCAGAGAGTGCACGGAGCTGGTCTACGCTATGACTGAGGGCTAGAACTTTTCTCCCTGAGCGCAGAGGCACACGTAACTTCTCCGCAATGAACTCGTTGTTCTCCTCCAGCTTACCGAGGTATGATCTCAGTTTCGGTATGCATAGTCTGCCGGCCTTATCAAAGACCTCTTTGCTGACTTCTTTATCGGAGGTGCGGACTTGTACGGGCGCCTCTTGTACGTATATGCGTGGCTTCAGTTCCTGCGATAGATCGCGGTGGAACACATCACCGATGTGGTATTTGTAGACAGGCTCGAGCCCATCTTCTCGTGAGACTGTGGCGGTCAACCCAAACCTGGCACCAAAGAACATAGGTGCTGTGTGTGAGAATAGCGGTGCAGCCAAGTGGTGTACTTCGTCATAGTAGATCGATCCGAAGTACCGATCCATACCTTCTGGTATTTCTTCGTGCCTAAGGGCGAGAGAGTTGATCATAGCTATGACTATCCCTCGCCCTTCCCAATCCCACTTACTTGGGTGGCCCTGTACAAAACCAATACCCCCCGGTACGTGGAGGAATTGGTTTATACGTTCAGGCCACTGTTCCATCAGTGTTGTGTTGTTCACGATGACCATCGCTGGAACCTTACGGTGGGCAGCGTGGTGTAGAGCGAGTACCGTTTTTCCTTTCCCACAGGCTAGGTTGAGGATCCCACCGTGCGTCTTCTTCATTGCTTCGAACGCACGCCTTTGATCGTCCTTATCAGGAGTCTTGTAGTCCAGTGCTACGTTGCTTTTGAAGTCCACTCGTGGGTATTTGGTAGGTCCCATGTCTACGACGGGAAAAGCCAGGTGCTCGTACCGCTCTCGGCGGACGAACTCCCTTGGTACGATGATGTGTTCTCCTGAGTCCTTCCAAAGTTGGAGCCAGTCGATACCGTCGTCCCCCATGACAGGGAACTCCAGGCCGCTCTTAACGGCCGGCACGTTGATGTGTTTGCGTGGCAACCAAAGCTGCCTCCCCAGATACCCCTTGTCTGGGTCTCTCGATACCAGTCTGATTCGCACAGATGCCTCCTATGACGCATAATTTCAGGACAACTGTCCAATAATTGTCGGCCAAGTGTGTGACATTATTGAGGACACACACCTACGTTTTTTCCCCACACGGCTTACCTGTCCTGGTAAGCCTCTTTTATACACATGGAGCCGTGTGGGTGTCTACCTTTACTCCCACCGCCAATTCCGGAAAAACTGGTATCCTTCGTAAAAGGCCCCTCGAAGGCTGCCTACAGCCATGTCTTTCCCCAAACGGTTTAATGGGTTCTCTCCTTCATGGATCAAACCGGGATCCCATGTTGAACCAGTATCCTCATCTACCCCACGGCCTCGTTGCCTATCCGCACTACGACCTACGTAAGAACGTGTCGGGGTTGTACGGTAGCCGCTCTGCGCTACTCGAGATGCTGGGACAAAGCTGCGGTCCTCCCTCTGATACTGGCCAGTTCGTGCACTTGCGTTGTTGGTTACCTCTGCTCGACAAGAGTGTTGAAATCTACAGCTATCGCAATCCATATCTTCCGGGTCATACTGTCTTTCGTCCCCCCAACATACGGGCTTCTGTGAAGACATACTGTTAACCCTATCTGCGTATGACAATGATCTACTCCTTCTGGTGTCTAGGTTTGTGCGATGAGAACAAAGACCTTATATCCGCCAACCTTCAAAATTTTCGGTACCTTGACACCGCGTTGTGTAGGTCCGTAGTATCATTGTGAGATCGCTTGGAGACTGCATGCAGACTGGATCAATTGTTGATTTCTATGACGACCCTACGGGTATCGTCCTCAAAGAGAAACTAGCCCAGGCTAAGGTCCCGGAATTTATCCGGCGATCTGAGTTCCTGAATCAGGAAAAACGCGCAAGTCTTCCAGATGAGGCGTTTGCTTTGATCCTTGTGGATCGCGGACACAAGTTCCGAAAGTACGCCTGCGTTGATAAGGGCAACACAGCCCTCAACGTCATCTACTTCATGGAGAATCAGGACAAGCTGTCTCCAGAAGCGACAAAGGTGGCCGCGGCTAACCTGTTGGGTGCATGTCAGCAATTCAAACTCGCAGCACCATTGGCTTTGCGTAAGCTGGCGAACAAGAAAACCCTCCCACGTATGAAGGGTAAGAGTAAGGCTGCTGACCTCACCGGTACTGAGGTGATGCCTACTCAGAGCGATCCTGCTGCTGGAGATGCAGATATGCAGAAGTCTGCGTCGGCGAACTACGTCGATGTGACTGGTTTCAAACCTGCGCCCCAGGTGCAGCATCGATCATACAGTAACTACTGTCTTACTAAAGAAGGACAGGGACGCTTTCCGATTGATAGCTACGGTCAAGTTCTAGAGGCTAACAAGTGGTTCCAAGATCACGGTGACAGCCTACACCCAGCAGACCGTCGCGAGTATTGTACCAAGCTCGCGTCTCGTGCGAACGAGATCGGTGTGAAGGTCACTGATCGGATTCGTAAATACGCAGGAGCAGGCTTCGCACCAGATGGTGAACTGCAGATGGCCGTGTCCACACGCATGCAGTTCTTCTCCAGCGGTGATCCAGAGCGGGGCATGTTGGAGGGTATGATGGATAAGCATGCGAGTGCGAATCCAGATGTCTTTTGTGAGGCGCTTCGTCAATTCGATGAGTTGACTGGGTTGGATCAACACTGGGACCACCACGTTATGGATCCCTGGTATACCACCTATGGTATCAACAAGACGGCTGAAGAGGGTGAGTGGGTCTGGCAACAAGGCGTAGACCGTGTCACTGGAGAGCAGCTCGCCAAAGGCTGTCAAAATAACGTTGGTTTGATTACCCGTAAGTTCGGGGAAGAGCTCGCGTTGGAATTGTGCAAGGACCCTAAGAAGATTTTTGAGTCCTTGCCACTCGACTCGAAGCGTATCCTGTCGCGTATTGCGACCGACCCACAATTCTAAGGAGACAAATTCATGAGTAAGTCATTCGGTGAACAGAGAGCACGTAAAGACCACCTTCTTCGTAGCGGTGGTCTTGGTGGGGAAATTGCTGACCTCCGCGCAGATGTCGAGGAGGGCATGGATAATAATGAGGCCCGTGCGGGATTCCCTGAGCTCGACTGGATTGACGGTACTCCCCCAGCAGCAGCAGGCGGTACGGTTGTTTTGAAGGGGCGAAACCTACTACAGGGTCAGACGTTTGATTCGTTGACCCTTGGTGCAGGCACCTCTGAACTCATCTTCACAGCGGTAAAGCCTGGTGACTCAGGCTTTAAGGTTTTGCTGACTGACACAGGTTCCATCTCAGCAGCATTCGCCAACGGTCTACTGACTGTAGGCCATGACGCAGGTGTCAGCACTGCTGATGCAGTCGCAACCGCTATCAATGTGGCGGCCACCAACGTTGGGCAGATTCGATGTGTCAGTGGTGGGGTGGGTACTGCCATCGTTCCTTCGACCGATTCAGTTGACGGTGACGCACTGGTTGGTGGTGTTGGTGACCACGCTGGAAACAAGGTTGAGGTGTCTGGTGTTGAGGCACTGCCTTTGCATGCGACAGGTACCTCTCCTGCGGCAACTTGGGCAGACGATGCTATCTCTGTTGTTGTTCCTGATTTGACTGCTGAAGGAGATGCTCGTGCTGCGTCGGACATCGTGGCGACACGAATCCAGTCCAACGGTGTGCAGTCTGCTCCAATCAGCAGCGTCCTTGGCTAAGCCATAAATGGCTACGCCTGAAGAAAAGTTCCTGGCCCACCTTCAAGGGTCGGGCCAGGAACCGGCAGTCCAGGATTCGGATAACCCTGATGACGAGTCCCACTTAGAAACAGGTGGGACTGATCGGGTTTTGCCTGAGGTGGAACAAGAAGAACAGGCTTTAGAGGCACGTCCTGGTCCGGAACAGGACCGCCCGTTTGCCCCCATTAGTAGCCGTAATCTGTTCGTACACCACGACACTCATCCAGTAGTGTTCGACTTGAAGATGCTCGACAAGTACCAGACTGACTGGTTCGAGTGGGAGCCGGATACGATGTGGCGGGAGATTTTGGAGGACTTTCATGTACCCTCTATATCTGACCATGCCAAGGCCAAGATACAGGCCGTCCGAACCCTCCACATCAATGACTGGTTTTGGACCAAGTGGGAGGTGTTTTGTTGGCTGACGCAGGCCTTAAACAACAACATCCCTGACTGGCAGGTGATTCAGAAACCTTCAGTCGCTCAGATGATGAACGCTGTAGAAATCACCAGTATGGTACGTAATGATGTGGAGTTTGGGTTGGAGGTACAAGGTTTCATGGCTGCAGCGGCAGCAGATGAGGGCGTTACCTTCGTGCCTAAGCCGATTCAGTTTTGTCAGGATGAGTTGGAGCACCTTATGTTGGATAGGAAGATCGACATAGGTGCGTTAAACAAACAGATCCAAGAGAAGTACGAGCATGTTATCCGTCTACCTGATTCAGCCTGGACAGAACCTGGGCGGGAGATCTTGGGGGAGAATGTTGTCGACGTACAGGTAGCCAAATTAAAGGTTGCGTGGGATTATCTGTCTTTGAGGCGTCGCCAGCTCAACGAACAGCTCCACATACTGCAATGAACCACATTACACCCGCACACTTGGTCGGCTTCACCGCCGAACTCCGTAAGGAGGCAGACGCAGGGAAACTCAATCTCTTGCGTCGTGTTGGTACGTTTGGGGCCAAGCATTTGGGGGGTAGGTATGGTCGGCAGCTTGGCGTAGGAGCCCTTGCGGGTGGTGCTACTGGGGCGGGTTTGGATGATGACAATAGGGTACGTGGTGCTATCCGCGGAGCTGTGGCCGGGGCAGGGTTAGCTAGTGGCCGCATACTTGCTACGGGAGCTGGTCGTGCTGCGGCGGCAAAGGGTTTAACGCGAATGGGCAAACGTCTACAATACCAAACCACTGGTACCGGTTTGGGTATGGGCCCTACAGCTAAACTTCGAGAAGCCCAGAGTTTGGGGTTGTTGAAGGCTCCTGGTGCTGGAGCGTCCAAGTCTGCACTTAAAAAGTACGACGCACACGTTGAGGGGTTTAGGAAGGGCTACGACAACCTGCCTGGGATTGTTCGTGGGGCTGTTACGCGCCCAGGGGACTTAGCCCGATCTGCGTGGCGTAGATCGGATATGTTAGGTAAAGGGTTTGCCGGTTTAGGTGCTGTTGAAGCTGGCCGTGCGGCTATGACTCCTAGTGAGGAGGGTGGTCCTGGTCGTGCTGAGAGATCTCTGAAGGCTCTCGGTTCTGCAGCGGGATGGATGGTGGCACCTACGGGACTTGTTGCCGGCACCCTTACAGGCATGGGTGGGGAGAAGGCGGGAAGGTTGTTGGGTAGGGGTGTTGACAAAACAGTAGGCGCTGTTCGTTCTGTAGGGGGTGCTTGATGTCTGGTGGGTTCTCAGGAGCAGCGTCATCCTCTGCAATGCGTTTTTCTGGTCGCGGCGGTAGCGGCGGTAGCGGTGCTGATCAAGGAATGCAATATCCGAGTCCATTCTTTGACATCGGACACACGTACCTCCCTGCCACAGTCAAGCAGATGTTTCGGTGGTGCAGGTATTACTACCTGGTCAATCCACTGATTAATGCTGTCGTGTCTAAGATGTCTGAGTACCCAATCACGGACATCATCTTCGACACTGAACGTGAAGAGTTGCGGGACAAGTGGCAGGGATTCCTTATGGAACACTTGCGCTATCGATCATTCCAGGTCGAAGTAGGGTTGGACTACTACACCTATGGGAATGCTTTGGTTTCGATACACTTCCCATTCGTGAAGTACCTGTACTGTCACGCTTGTAATCATGAGGAAGCTGCGGGAGAGGCACAGTATAGGTTTCAGAACTACCAATTCACCTGGATCTGTCCCAAGTGTGATAGCCACGGTTTTGCTGGCGTACGCGACCACTACATTCGTTCCGCCAAAGGCATACGGCTACTCCGTTGGAACCCCGAGGACATCGACATTCGATACAATGAATCGAATGGAGAGTACGAGTACTACTACTCGATCCCAGTCCAACTACGTAACGATATTATGATCGGGAAAAAGTCCACGATCGAATCTGTACCGCAACTCTTCATCGACGCTTTACGTTTGAAGAAGTCAGTAGTGTTTTCACGCGACAACATATACCACTTCAAACGCCCAACGTTGGCCGGAAAAGATCGTGGGTGGGGTACTCCTATGATCCTACCTGTGTTGAAGGACACGTTTTATCTACAGATCTTACGCAAAGCCCAGGAGGCTATCGCGCTCGAGCACATCGTACCGTTGCGCGTATTATTCCCACAGGCAGGCAGTGCCACGTCTGACCCATACACCACAGTTAACCTTAAGGACTGGAGGGACCAGATTGGGAACGAGATCAGACGTTGGAGAACCGACAATAACTACATCCCCATCCTCCCCCTCCCTATCGGACATCAGACTATCGGCGGAGATGGACGAGCACTACTCCTCTCGCAAGAGATTCGCGTATGGTCCGAACATATCGTCGCTGGTATGGGGATACCTGTCGAGCTCATATTTGGCGGCCTGTCGTACTCAGGATCGAACGTCTCCCTTCGTATGCTCGAGAACAGCTTCTTACGCTACCTCTCCGACCATCTTGCGCTCCTTAGATGGGTGATCAAGAGCGTCGCATCGTACCTGGGCTGGGCGCCGGTTAAAGCTCGATTCAAGCCGTTCAAGATGGCAGACGACTTGCAGCGTAAGGCGTACCTATTCCAGCTCAATCAAGCAGGTAAACTCTCTGATGAGTCTCTCTTGGCAGACGCGGATTACGATGCTCGTAAGGAAGACAAGTTGATGGAGCACGAAGCGGCCCGTCGCAACGCTTCACAAGAGAAGAATGCACTCCTGCAAGCCGAGACGCAAGGCAAGGCGGGTATGATCCAGCAGAAGTGGCAGAACAAAGCTGCTCGTGAACAGATGCAGGATCAGATGGCCATGCAAAGTGAGATGGCTAAAGAACAAGCGGCTGTTGGTGCCGTTGCGCAAGACCATATGCTGGCCAGTCAGACGGCGGCTCAGTCGGGACAACCACCACCACAGCGCCCTCCTGAATTGGAACCTACCCCAAGGCAGCCTCAGATGCTGGAACCTCCGAAGGAGGTACAGTCTCCACTGTCTGCACAGACGATCCAAAGACATCCTGCCGGCACATCAAACTCACAGATTGCTGGTGGTATGAACGTGGATTTGATTGTTGCAGCACGTAGGCTTGCTGATCGAATCATGAGTCAGCCAACACAAACACGCCCACAGATACTGGCTCGGCTCAAAGAGGTTAACCCACCTATGCACGACGCAGTGTTAGGGCTAATGATGAGTGGGGGCAATGGCCCCACTCAAGCTGCAGGGGCAGCCGCACGACCACTGCCTGAGCAGAAGCCGCCACGGCGTGGCCCTGAAGCAGCACTCGTCTAACAGCCTTCGTTCAAACGTTTCCGCTCGTTCTCCAACTGCCTTTCAAGTGCGTCGTCGACGCGCTGGTCAACCGCCAACCTATACCTGGTCCAAGTCTCGTTGTGATATTTCAAAGCCAACGCCTCCGCAGTACGGAGGACAGCGGCCATGGACTCCACATCGAGGTTCAATGGACCGTCTAGATCTTTCTTGCGGAAAGTATCCAACAGCCGACTAGCCTCTTCTTTAGGGACGTAATAGATCAAGCTCTTGGTTGACTGATCTTTTATGTACCCATCTGGGTTTACCCAGGTGTGCTTTTGGCTCAAGGTATTCCAAAGGAAGATGTTCTCCCATCGGTTGAGGACCTTGAGTCCGTAGATGTCTAGGTCTTTCCTCGTCTGGATTTTAGGCACCCCCGGATCGACAGTAAAACATGATCCGTATCTCGTGTGCATTTTTGATTCCTTTCATAAGACGCCTTTGTAAACCAAAGCGTCTCCCTCATCCGCATCTCCACCCCCAAAGATTGAAGTGATACATGCGGAACATAAGATCGCTCGTTTAGGTATCTGGTCATCCACTTCAAACTCTCCGTGCGCCCCAGCCCCACCAACGGAGATACGGAACGCCCACGGAGTCATACTGAAATCGTGATCACAGATATGACACTCCCACTGGTCGGGAGTGTGTTTCCAGTTGCTAAGGCCCGCTTGATCTGCCATTTGATAGTAGCAGTCAAAGTGGAACATTTTAACAATAGTGTGTCTGGGTTGCTTCTTGGGAGGCATACGCCAGTCAGCATAGAACCCACTAAATACTGGGTCTTTTTTGTGTGACAATACTCGGCCGGACTCTAGGAGGATTAACTCATCCTCCCCAAAGTCTCTCTGGCAAAGTGGGCACGGATCTGTGGGTTTGACTGTTGGCCGGTTGATCCAAGCATATATGCTCATCAGAACCTACTGAGGAAGGAACCCATCTCCATTAGAAATGTGGAGATAAATGCCATTAGGAGAATTTCCCAAATCATGACGAAGAATCTTCATCACTTTCGTCCTCGTCCTCAGTGTCTCCACTGATCTCGTCATCAATTTCATCAGAGAAGTCACCCAGACTACTGTCGTCCTCTGGATCAGCCATGAGTAGGTATTTGTTTGTATTTGAGTGTTCGTATGTTGTGTGCATCTGTTCTCCTATGGTTGTTGTTTTGGACCGAATGACGGTTCCTTCTCCGGTACAATACTTATAACTCCAGCACCTCCTTTATTTCGGGTTTGCTAGGTTACCGAAGTGGGTGCTACTTTGATGTGTACGCACAACCACATAGGAGACACCCATGGCACGACTTGACCCAGAAGAGGGCCTCAGAGCTCTCAAAGATCGGGGAGAGACCAGCGCTATAGAAAGGTGGGAAGTAACCCACCCTACTACAAGCAAGATCAAAAATAAGATTACCCGGACCCTACCTGGAGACATGCTATGGCTAGATTAGATCCAGAAGAAGGGTTTGAGGTTCTAAAAGATCGGGTAAAGGAGACAGTCAAGGGACTCTTTCCGATCATTGGAAAGAAACACACACTTGAAGTAGACACTGTCGACATCAACGATTCGCTTAGCATCGACGACATCAGGTCGCAGAAGAAGGCGAAAGATGCAGGTCGAACTTGGGCAGTGCCTGTAGAGGCCACTGTTAAACTACGCGACAGTGCTACAAATAAGATCATAGACACCCAGAAGATAAAACTACTGGACCTGCCTAAGGTCACTCGTAGGTTTTCTCATATCGTCAACGGCCAAGAATATCAGATCGATAACCAGTGGCGTTTGAAGCCTGGTGTCTATTCGATGATCAAAGACGATGGCGCCTTGAAATCCCAGTTCAATCTATCGAAGGGACGAGGTTTCCACGTCAAGTTCGACCCAAAGGATAAGCGATTCCTTATGGAGTATGGGACTTCGAATATCCCACTAGCACCCCTCATGCAGGAGTTGGGAGTCTCTCCAGAGAAGATGAAGAAAGACTGGGGCGATCAAATCTCTGCGTCCAATGTGGAAAATAGAGAACAGGCCCTACTTAAGTTCTACAAAGCATCGACTGGACAAAAGACATCAGACACAGACCTTGCCCGCCAACACCTATGGGACACGTTTCAGAACACTGAAATGGGCAAAGGGGAGGTCAACAAAATCACCTTAGGTAAGAACTACCAGAGGGTGAATGGCGACTCTCTCTTGGATGCGTCTAAGAAACTGTTGAGTATCTCGCAAGGCACGGCTACGCCAGATCCACGTGACTCTTTGATGTTCAAAGACTTGCACTCAGTAGAAGACTTCACAGCGGAACGTATCCAAAAGGGCGCGTATGATATCAACAGGCGTGTACGTAACACGATTGATCGTCGTACAAAAGTCAAGGACATAGTAGGGTCCGACATATTCAACCGCCCAGTACAGAGGATGTTTACACATAATTCTCTGGCTAACGTTCCTGAGCAGACCAATCCGTTGGAGATGGTCTCAGGAGCCACTAAGACTACTATTACGGGCGAAGGTGGAATCAAGGGTGAGCATGGCATTTCTGATGAGGCAAAGCTGATCGACCCATCTCACCTGGGTTACTTAGACCCAATCCACACTCCAGAAGGCAAGTCTACTGGTGTCTCTTTGCGGTTACCTATCGGTGTTCATAAAGTAGGCCACGAGGTACGCGTCAAGATGTTCGACCCTAATACTGGGAAGAACAGGAACGTTGGTCCAGGAGCTGCAATGAATGCCACTATCGTACTTCCTGACCAAGTGTCTTGGGAGAATGGTAAGCCTAAGTTCCACGGCAAGACTGTGAAGATGTCTGGTCCTGGTAACGAGATTGTGGAGGGTGATCCTAAGAAGGCAGATCTCATTATGCGAGATCCGTCGCAGATGTTCTCTATAGCCTCAAACCTCATACCCTTTATGGCTGCTGACCATCCTAACCGTTCTACAATGGCGGGCCGGCATATGGAGCAGTCAATCCCCTTGGCTCAGCGTGAAGCCCCACTAGTGCAGGCTAAGTTTGGTAAGCGCACATTTGATGATGTATTGGGAGGCTTCGCCGCGATTAAGGCACCCTCTGGTATTTCAGATGGAACTGTTGTTGATTCGATCAAAGATGATGCGATCATTCTAAAAGGGACCGATGGCAAGAAGAGGGAGGTTCAGATCTACAACCACTTCCCGTTGAACGCGGATAAAGCGTTCATCCACTCTACACCGTCTGTGAAGGTGGGAGACACTGTGAAGAAGGGCCAAATTCTGGCCGACAGTAACTTCACCAAGGGTGGGACCATGGCGCTAGGCACCAACATGCGTGTTGGGTACATGTCCTATAAGGGTTACAACTTTGAGGACGGCGTTGTCATCAGTGAAACGGCTGCAAAGAAGATGGCGAGTGAGCACCTTCACCGTAAAGCTATGCAGCGTGACAAGAACTTCATCTTTGATAAGAACAAGTTCCGCGCTTACACGCCTGACGCTATGAACACGGAACAGTCAGACAAGCTCGATGACGAAGGTGTTATCAAGCCAGGCACTGTTGTTATGCCTGGCGATACTGTAGTAGCGGCGCTTCGTGAAAGGTTTGAGCATGAACGAGTAGAGGACTCTCAGCTCGCGAAGATCCACAAGTCTGCCGTAAAACCGTACCGTGACGCTAGCCTCAAGTGGGAAAAGGACATGCCAGGCATTGTCCAAGAGGTTGTAAAGAAGGGCAAGAACCTTTCCGTAAACATAAAGACACTAGAACCTATGGAGATCGGCGACAAGCTGGCCGGTCGCCACGGTAACAAGGGTATCGTCACGAAGATCATCCGTGACGATGAGATGCCACATACAAAAGATGGGGTACCCCTTGAGGTGCTACTCAACCCAACCGGTGTCCCAGGTCGTACTAACCTGGGGCAGGTTCTCGAGACTGCAGCAGGGAAGATCGCTCTAAAGACAGGGCAGCCTTACGTCGTAAAGAACTTCCAGCCTGGGGCTGATTTACATAAACAAGTGTCCGACGATCTGAAGGCCCACGGCATCAGTGACAAAGAGGAAATCTTCGACCCTGCTAATGGGCGGAAGATGGGAGATGTGTTGGTCGGACCTCAACACATGATCAAACTTAAACACCAGGTAGATACTAAACTGCGTGCTCGAGCAGGCGGCCCAGGATATGCCTACGACCGTAACCTCATCCCAAAGGGTGGTGGTGCACACGGTGCACAGGCTTTGGGTACCTTGGGGCTGTACTCTATGTTGGCGCATGGGGCCAAGGCCAACTTACGTGAGATGCAGACGCTCAAGTCTGATGCTGAGCAAGGAGATCAGTTTTGGACAGCTCTACAAGCAGGTGAGATGTTGCCTGCACCGAGGACAACGTTCGCCTACAAGAAATTCAACAGCTATCTTAACGCCCTCGGAGTGAACGTTAAGAAAGAAGGCAACAACCTTCAGCTTGTCCCATTCACTGACAAGCAGATCTCTGACATGAGTAACGGAGAGATCAAAGACCCAGGAAAATGGGTACGCTCCAAAGACTTGAAACCCGAGAAGGGTGGGCTGTTTGATCCAGAAACAACTGGAGGTATGAACGGCACCAAGTGGGGGCATTACAAGTTACCCGAGGCGCTACCCAATCCTTTGTTCGAAGGCGCCGTACAGTCTTTGACAGGTCTTTCCGGGAAACAGTACAGTGACATCATCGCTGGCCGGAAAGCCATAGACACGAAGACTGGGCAAGTCACCGATGACATAGAAAACAATCTGGTAGGTGGCAAAGCGTTCGGCAGTTTGCTTGGCAAGATCAATGTGTCTGATGCATTGAAAGTCGCACAGACCGAGCTTAACAATCCCAACCTTAAAGGTAACCGTTTAGATCGGGCGCATAAAAAGGTCAAATACCTGTCTGCTCTAAAGAACGCAGACCTTGATCCTAAGTCTGCGTACATGATGCAGAACGTGCCCATACTCCCACCGTCTATGCGTCCACTTTCTGTACTACCTAATGGTAGTTTGAACGAGGACGACGTGAACGGTCTGTACAAGAACATCGCCTTGTCTGCGTCCAAGTTCAAGGAGATGTCTCCTTTGATTCCTGACGATGACGAGTCTAAGGTAGAGATCAGGGAAGAAGTATACGACGGACTCCGTGCCCTCACAGGTCTGGGAGGTCATTCAAAACAGACCAGGCGTGGCATCCTTGATACGATCGGCGGAAAGCGGATTGAACAAGGCACTGGTAAGAAGATAGGCTCCCCAAAAGAAGGATACTTCCAAGACAAACTAGTCCAGCGTAAACAAGATTTGTCTATGCGCTCGACTATTATTCCAGAACCCGCAATGGGACTGGATGAAGTGGGGCTGCCGCGTTCTGCGGCGACAGAACTCTACAAACCGTTCATTATCGGCGAGCTACGCAGACTCACAGGTATGTCTCCGCTCCAGGCTCGAAAAGCGGTTAAGGAGGGCGGTGAGCTTGTCAACAGAGCTCTAGAACGTGTCATAGAAACACGCCCGGTACTGCTTAAGCGCGATCCCGCTTTGCACAAGTTCAGTATTCAGGCGTTCAAGCCACGGATTGTACAGGGTAAGGCAGTCCAGATTCACCCACTCGTGACATCCGGATACAACGCAGACTTTGACGGCGACGCTATGTCTGCGTTTGTACCAGCTAGTCAGGAGGCTGTGGATGAAGCGAAGAAGATGATGCCATCTCACAATCTATTCAGTCCGTCTACGGGGGAGCTTATGTACACTCCCACACTTGAGACGAGATTAGGGTTATATGGTGTAACTAAAGAGGGCAATAAGACCGCCAAGAAATTCGGCACCATTGGGGATGTTGAAAGCTCACACCGCAAGGGTGATATCAAGTTTACTGACCAGATAACTGTGGGAGGTCTGGCAGGCACCACAGGTAGGTTCATGGTTGCTGGTGCTCTACCATCCTCGATGCGTAAGAGCTTTCTACAATCTAAAACCCCTCTTGATGGCAAAGGTCAGGCTGAGTTACTTACTGCTGTTGCGCGTGATCATAAGAATGACTATGGGGAAGTGGTCAATAAGCTGAAAGACTTAGGCAACCAATGGTCCACAGATACTGCATTCTCGATCGGACTTGATGACGTGAAGCCAGAGAGAGCACTACGTGATTCTATCCTGGCCAAAGCAGATAAGGAGGTCGCTAAGCTATCCGGAAAAGATCGTGACGCTAAGGCCATAGATATCTACGCGAAGGCTACCCAGGACATGCACGGTCGTATAGATCGTATGTCGGAAAATAACAGTAACCTTCTGATCATGCACCGGTCCGGCATCAAACCTACGATGGATTCCCTCCGTCAGATTAAGATGTCCCCTATGCTCATCGCTAATGCGAAGGGCGAAGTCATACCCACGCCTGTTCGGAAGTCCTTCTCGGAAGGATTGGATATCTCAGACTACTGGACGAGTATGTCAGGTGCCCGTAAGGGGATTATCCAGAAGGTCCAGTCTGTTGAGAAACCAGGTTTCTTATCTAAGCAGGTAATGAACTCGACCATGAACAACATCATCCTTGATGACGACTGTGGTACAGATAAGGGGATCAGTCTTGCTACGAGTGAGAAGGATATTCTCGATCGTTATTTAGCGGCGTCAGTTAAGTCTGGAAAGAAGACCTTTGGTGCCGGCACGTTGATAACACCAGACATTCGTAACTCATTACGCAATAATAAGATCGGGAAAGTCGTAGTACGTTCGCCTCTACGATGTAATCACGGTCCTGGATTATGTAAGAAGTGTTTCGGACTGGATGAGTCTGGAGAATCCCCAGAACTGGGGACCAACATAGGTGTGCAGGCAGGGCAAGCGATTGGTGAGCGTTCTGTTCAGCTCGCCATGAAAGCTTTCCATACTGGGGGCACCGCAGCTACGAAGAACGTTCTTACTGACGAGTTCCAGCGGGTGCAGGACATGCTCCTATTCCCAAAGAATCTTCCAGGTTCAGCAACGCTGTCTAATGTTTCGGGCAGAGTAGAGAAGATGGATAAAGACCCTGCTGGTGGTCACAACGTGTTCATTGGTGGGCAGAGACACTACGTTCCGCAGAATCGGGGAGTACCTATCTTTGGGAATAAAGAAATCAAAGTAGGTATGAATGTGCGGAAAGGGGACCCTATATCTCGAGGGCCAGTTAATCCACACGACATGCTACCCCTTACAGGTGTTGAGCCAGTACAGAACTACTTGGCCAATGAGCTACACGGTATTTATGGCCGCCAAGGTATCCGTCGTCGTAACAGCGAGGTTGTCGTCAAGGCCCTTACAAACCTCACCAGGGTAGAAGACCCTGGTGACTCTGGTGATTACATTCGTGGCGACTTTGCACCACAAACACACGTCGCCAATCTTAATAGAGGGTTGAAGAGTGGACAACGTCCGATCGTACACCAGCCTGTTTTGAAAGGGGTAAACGTACTACCTCATGAGATGCAGGAGGATTGGCTTGCACGCCTAAACCACGACAGGTTAGGTCAGACTGTCATAGAGGCCGCCCAACAAGGTTGGATCTCTAAGATACACGGACCACATCCAATACCTGCTGTTGTTTATGGTGCTGAGTTTGGCAAAGGTAAGCCTGGGGAATACTGATGCCAACTACGTTCAACAACTCCCCTTCATCCTCAACACTAAAAGATGCACGTGTTGAAACGGGTACTGTGGCCAACGCCAACGGCAGGACCATGACTGTAGACTGGGTGTCACAATACAGTGGGCGTCAGATACTAGACATTCAAGTGATGTCTCCGTACTTCCACTTCAATAACGGAGAAGGGTTCTCTATTCTCCCGGAGGTGGGAGCCATATGTGCGGTGTGTTTCCCATCTGACGACGACAGTCCTTTCGTAATGGGTTTTTTAAGTGGCCCAGAACTCCTGGGAGCTGAGTCTTCAGACAACGTACAAGATCAACAAGATGATCCAGAAGTCAACGGGCCGGAAGATATGGAAACACCCATCACAACGTCCGCCGGCGGCTCAACTGAAACGGGAGAGGGGAATCAATCTGAAGTCACTTATCGTGGTGCTAGACCAATCCTAAACCCAGGTGACCAGATGTGGCAGGGGCGTGATGAGAACTTCGTCATCCTCAGAAGAGGTGGGGTTCTCCAGATTGGTGCTACCAAGATCGCTCAACGTGCCTACATTCCGATAGATAACTTTATCCGAGACTTCTGTGAGAACTATGAGCTTGTAACTGCATCAGGGTCACTGTCTTGGACTGTTGAGCGTCAGGAGAATGACCCCGAAGGTAATGCCCCAACAAACCTATCTCTTGTTGCTCGTGAGTTCGCACAAGATGCGAAAGCGTCAGTACGTTTGAGTGTAGGCAGTCTCGATGCTGTCGATCCTGTACCTGGAGACAGTACAGGAAAGTCATACATAGAACTGGTTATTGCACCGCAGGGAATCAACCCAGACACTGGAGAGGTTGAAGGGACTCAAGTGTATGCCTTACGCTTGGACAAAGTAGGCAACAGTTTCCAGATGCAGTCGGGTACTCGGACAGACAAGATTGGCGGCGCATGGGATGTTACTGTCGAGAAGAACCACAGTCTCACAGTTAAAGGAGATCGTAAGACCAGCGTGGGTGGTGTCGATTCGACTACGATCAAGGGCGACCACGTTGTTGAAGGCAGTGCTGGGAGCAAGGAAACTTGGACCGGATTAAAGTCGATCAGTGCGGCGATACTGAAGCTTGGAGGGGATGCGGCTTCCGAACCCCTGCTGAAAGGGTTACAATCAGTAGCCTGGCTAGCATCACACTCTCATCCAGGTACAGGACCTCCTATTCAAGCCGCAGCATTACCTAGTATTCTTTCCACTACAGTGTTTACAAAGTAGGTCAATATGCCGATGGCGCCTGCCGTTTTAGAGAAGCTGATCGTAGCAGAATTTGCAAAGAACCCGATGGGTGTGATGCCTAAGGGATCAGTAATAGCGACACAAACACTGCCAGATGGATCTTCGTCTTCTGTAGTGACTCCCGTGAACGGTCCAGTTTTTGTGGACCAACTTCTTGCAGGTGCGATTGCCAAGTCAGTCGCCAATGCGGTAGTAGCTTTTTTACAATCGAGTGCTGTGGTGAATACCACGGGGCCTGCAGCCCCGGCTGGAGTCATTCTCAGTGTCGGAAAACTTTTGTGAGGTGAACGATGGATCTCTTTATCGATAAAGAACTGACCTTTGAGAAGCTGGGTATGGAATCCCGGATGGGCGAGGACATGAACACGTGGCCACGTCAAATTTTGGATGAGTTAAACCGTCAAGCACCGTTCACCAGTGACTACACACCCAAAGTTGTCCTCACTAAGCAGGACAACGACAAACGGTATGCGTTGGGGCAGATTGAGTTGACCAACAAGTTGGCCATCAACCCGCGTGATGATGCGACTCCAAGAGGGATGAAGGGCTCTGAGAAGATTGCCATCCCAGTCATCATTAAAGACGGGGTGATGAAGCCCCTCGACATGATGTTGGCGGATGGTCGTGCCGAGCCTCTTACTGAGGACCGTGCCCGTCGTGCATTATTCCGGCCCAACCTGTTCGAGGCTATTCGAAAACGCCCAGGAGACATGAGCCTTATTGAGCAACTTTACCCTCCGCACCGACAGACTGGTAGCGGTGGTGGCCGCGGTATGGTGGCCGATGCAGGCACTGATGGCACGAAGCAAGCGTCTGCTGGCAGACCGTCCTCATTGATGGACGCCATCCTTCCTACGATTCGAAAGTGTGATCTAGATAAGGTGGCACATCGTTTAGCAACCGATGTCACATTGCGTGCAGCTCTTGTAGGAAATGCCGCGACGTTACCATTTATAAACAAGCTGGCTTCTATCGAAGGGGTGCCTGATTATGGTCGTGTTGGGATGCGAAAAGTGGCGTCCTCTATACGACCGGACGTTATTCAGATTAAAAAGATCCCAGGTGGTTTCCGGGTTAAGACGGCCAGTAGCGAGGCCCTCATTCCAGATTCTGAGGACATCCCACGTGCAGCTGCTATTGGGGAGTTTGGTGGTGACGTCGTGCAGAAAGTTGAGCAAGACGGCACTGTTACGCTGAACACCCAGCCTGCAGTCAAAGAGACGCTGGTCAACATAGAAGTCCCAGTTGCCCATCAGTTTGGGATCTATAAAGTACGTGAGAAGGACAGTGGGGCACAGAAGATGGGGTGGGTGTTCCCCAACGTGATGGGCCTTGACGGTGTGGTACTGCCCATGTCTGTCTTCTCTAATGGTTCTGATGCTGCGATGCAGGAGAATATCGCAGGAATCATGGTCGATAACAGTACCGACTTGATTGATGAGCCTCCCTCGGGGTTCGGCTGCTTCTATTACGCTACGGCATCGGGTGCCCAAGCGCTCGTACCAGTAAACATAGAGGGTGAGGTGGAATCGGAGGAGGGCACTGGTTATGAGTGCGAAACCATCCTCGGTGATTCAGTGACTTTGAAGCTGGTTCCAGGCCTTAAAGAGTTGGACCAGTTGAGTGATAACACGTATGCAATCCCTGGGGATTGTGGGTTCATTCCTATGCGTGAAGTCACGGAGCTGGCCTCTAGTCCGGAGGAGTTCTTCAAGCAAGCATCTGCGCAGGCTCTACCTACCGCAGTCAGGGTTACCACTCAAGATGGGCGGTACTTCAGTTTTGAAGGGCAGCCTATCGAGAAAATAGCCAAGGTGACACCTACCCGGGGGTTGGACTTAGATGACGCAGTGTTCTTAGGTGCAGTGCTTGGGCAATATCCCGAGAAGCTAGCATCTGATTTAGGGTCGATTCGTTCAAAGGGGCGGTATGAGATGTGGTTCACTGCTGAACCTGTTTCGTTATTTCGTGAGAAACACGCATCTGCACGGAAAGAGGCGGTCGCATTCTTGGAGAGACTCCCGGACATAAAGTACGATCTCCTGAAAGAGGCTGCTCCACTTGAGGACCCAACTGCGGTTGATAAGGTTCTTTCTATCGGATTCGTGAATCCGGAGAACCTTTCGATCTTTGCTGGTTATCTATCGGACTTTGAAACAACCGTAAATAAGTTGTCGGAGATTTTGATCGCAAGCCGTATGGGTTTGCAGTCAGTTGATGAGGGGGCTCTACAGAGATCGCTTGTTCACCTAGATAAAGTGATTGTCGGTTTGAAGTCTTTGAGCAAATTGCCACAAGTGTAGCGGTCATGCTTGAACGCTTACCATTCGAGTACTTCATCAAGTACCTCATCTCGAAGGGATTCGAGGTGCCGGTGGTTGCGTCTGTGCTCCGAGACCACGGTTTGTATGGCGGTGTAGCTAACGCCGTAACAGCTATCTCAAACAAGATGGAGATGCCTACTCCCTTTGTCCCGACTGAGGACAAAGGGTCAAAAGCAGACTTCATTCGTACAAAGGATTGGCTTCGTAGGGAGAAAATCAAAGACCTCTGGTATCCGAATAAGTCCGCTCAAGAAGCGTACCTCATACTGGCGCATCCAGAACTGAGAGAGAACGTACAACAACTCCTACTATCGCCTCTCCGCATAGAGAATGTCGTGTCTCGGATCAATTCACACCATAAGTCGACCTTGACTGTGGATGGTTTGAGAACATTCGGGCATTACTTCTGGAACAGAAACCTCCTCTCAATGGGTGAGTGGGTGGAGTACCTAAACAGTGTTCCAGGTTCTAAGAGAGCCAAGAAGATGCTACGGGTGTCTCCAGATATGGCAGACATGGTGGTTCCCTGGTTATCGGGGATGAGTGGGATGCCTACGAACCTTCACTCAGGAACCATCGCACGTCGTATGCGCGATTTGGCTTTTATGAAGGTCTTGGAGATTGAGCAAGAAGACGCCGGCATGGATCACTCTAAGACCATGAAGAACTATATGGACGTGATTCGTGGAGCAGAGTCCGAGTTGCGTCAATCGGACGTGGCATTGAAAGACGTATTGGGTGCTTTCGAGAAATTCCATATGAAGACCGACGAATCCAGAGTACCGTCGATAGAGGAAGTGGCTGGGCCGAACTACAGCCACTCTGGTGAGGGTACTGATGGGGACGAGGAAAAGAAGAGAGATCTATTAGGAGATACATGATGGCTGAGATGAGACCGTTTTGGAAAACGACCGATGACAGTGAGACGACCGCACTCAAACAAGCACTCAGTGAGAAAAACATAGCGCCTGCTCTTGAGCAGGCGGTCCCCACGCTGACTAAGCTACCGATCAAAGACGATTTGTATGCCGAATACACGATCAAAGACGGTATGCTTCTGTATCATTTTTACAATGTGAAGCGTAAAGAGATCTTCGAATCTGCTTTGAAAGCCATGGAGGATGCCCCAGCTGCAGAACAGAATAGGCTGGGGGTAGAGGCCAATGCGGCTCTCGAAAAGCATCCTTGGCCTTTAGAGTTTAGTGAAAACCTATCTTCTGTGTTTGTTGAGCACTTTCGACAACCGCTACTCAAAGTAGAGTACTACCTCGAGGTAGATAGCTGGTCTGTGATGCTACCTGAGCCAGAGTTGCCAGGTTCCAGAGCAAAGACACACTTGGAAGCAATCGCACCGTTTATAGCTTCCAAGTGTGTGGGCTAAATGAGACCGGCGTGAGCCGGCCAGATAACAGGAACCCCCACTGACTTCTCCCATAGTTGTCGAGATGTTGGCAGGGTTCCTGATGGTTACATGTTTGATTGTTAGATAACAGGACCGCCTCGATCTAGTAACTGGCCTAATGGGAACATTCAGTGGGCTACATCTCCAGCCAGTTACTGTCCTTATAACGCTAGGCAGTGTGTTTTTCGATGAGTACCATACATCTAAAAGAGCTCGAAATACTCAAGACCGCTAAGAAGATCAAACTGATCAACTCTTTTATATCTGGACCTGATGGACGGAGATATAGTGAGCCTTTTTACGATCTGGATGATGAAGGCAACCCTTGTGATTACGACTTTGATGTAGATGTACCCGATCCTACCTTAGATCAAATAACAGGCTTCCATGGAGATCCTGGCCTGGTAGGTGTTCGACCGAGTGAGTTTGCTGAGACAGCAATACGTATCCCAGAAGCTGGACGTGTCACGGATTTCACTTTTGAAGGACGTGAGTATCTGCGTAGGATCTACGACTCATCATCAAAGAAGGTCCTACTGAAGTGCGGGCGTCAGGTTGAGAAATCGACAACCGTTGCTAATAAGCTTATTTGTTACGCGGCCCTGATGAACCACTTCAGGGCTTTGTACGTTGCTCCTTCTGCAGATCAAGCCAAGGTATTCTCCAATGACCGTGTCCGTGACGTCATTGAGAACTCCCCACTGTTGAAGGCGTACACTCCAGGGGCTCTAAACCAGAACGTGTTCCGGAAGAAGTTTGTCAACTTCTCACAAATCACTCTAAGGTATGCTTATCTGACTGCTGATCGCGTACGTGGCATCTCGGCCGATATGATCACTATCGATGAGATTCAGGACATCCTCATCGAGAACATCCCTGTCATCGAGCAATGTGCCTTCCACTCTCCAGTTAAGCAGTTTCTTTACTCTGGTACACCCAAGTCCCTTGATAACACCATAGAGCACTACTGGCAGGAGTTCTCCACTCAAAACGAGTGGACTGTGCCTTGTGAACGCCATGGTACGCCAAAAGACCCAGGCTCTTGGCATTGGAATGTGTTGGACATTTCCAACATAGGTAAGAAGTGTTTGATTTGCGATAAGTGTGGTGGGGCTATAGATCCCCAACACCCTCACGCACAGTGGACGTCTTTGAATCCGGTCGACAAGAACAATGCCGAGAAGGTCACGTTTGACGGCTACCGTGTTCCGCAGATCATGGTACCGTGGGTTGACTGGCAGGAGGTTGTTGAGGCCCTCGAGCAATACCCTCGTCCTAAGTTCATGAACGAGAAGCTGGGGATGTCTTACGACTCCGGCGTCAAACCCATTACACGTGCACAGCTTAAAGCGTGTTGCCGACCAGAACTTAGAATTTCTGACATCGACTCTATCAAGAGCATCATTGGCGGCAGACCAGTGTACTGCGGTATAGACTGGGGTACAGGAGAGAATGCCAGTTATACGATGATCTCTTTCGGTGCATACATAGGTACTGGCAACTTCACAATCTTCTATATCCACAGGTTTACAGGTCATGACTTGGAGCCTGATAGACAGTTGGATGCCATTCGCCAAATGGTTTCTCAGATGAACACACGTATTGTAGGTACGGACTACGGTGGTGGCTTCTATCAGAACGACAAACTTATTAGGACCTTCGGTCCTAAGAGGGTATTCAAGTACAACTACAACTGGCGGCAGAAGAAACTCATCTACTGGGAGCCCAACCTAAAAAGGTTCATGGTCCATCGTACAGAGGTAATGAATGCCATCTTCACAGCCATGAAGGACCGGAAAATTGACCTACCTTGTTGGGACGATTTTCACGAGCCCTTTGGCTCAGACATCCTAAGCATCTTTACGGAGTACAATGAGCAACTCCGTATGGATCAATTTAAGAAATCCCCTGGAAAGACAGACGATGCTTTCCACTCAATCTTACTGTGTGTGTTGGCATCGATGATTGAGCATGAACGGCCGGACATCCTGATCCCAGGTAAAGAAACAGGTATCTCAATAAAACATGGCTAAGAAAAAGAGGAAGGGCACATGCCCTTCCTTCTCGTTCTTAGTCTACGATCGTTTCTACCACCGCTTCTACGGCGTCCTCCATGAGGTATTCCACGAGGCGGTAAGCCCCGTATCCCACAGCACCCCAGAACGTCACGCGTCCGAAACCGTCCAAGGCAGCAGACATCTTGTTCGGCCCGCCCTTTGTTCGGAACCGGTAATACGGTGCTGTGACGAGTGCTTCGCCGTAGCTGTCGACTCGATGAGCGCCTCGGTTGGCCAACGATTCGGTGTGCTCATCGTTGGCCTCGTAGTAGAGGTCTTCAGCAAGTTCGATGACTTTGTCTTTTGGAGCTTGTTGCCCCAGGATCAGCTGTGCCATCTGCGTGGCGTGTCTTTGAGCATCTTTATGCTCACCCGCTCTGATGCAGTGTTTCATGCTGATGTGCACGGTTGAAATACCCTCCTGCGATGACTCGTTTTGTTGGGTGTTTCCATTAGCCAACACCTCGTCCAGACGATCTAATACGTCGATACCTTTGCAGGGGAGATCGGTAGGCACGTTTGTTTCTTTGGTCTCTTCAGTCTTGTTTCTTGACATTGGTCTGGTCCTTCCACTGTGTCTGCGTTTTCAACATGACGGCGCAATAAACCGAAGGTGGGAGATTAGATTTTCCACCTCACAATCCTTATCTCAGATAATAGTGATCTTTTTCGCACTAAATGATCGTAGACAGATCGTCACCCCTGAGAAGTACTTTTGTGCGCCCAGATATACCCTTCGGGTACTTACGGACCATAACCACTGCGACATCTCTGATGTTTTTGAGTCCCTTGTTCAACACAGCGTACAATTGCTGAACTTGGTAGTCAGTGCTGACCAACTTAGAGGTACGTACTCGGGTACATAGTTTGGTACACAGAACGTAGAACGGTTCCCATGTGTGGTCGTAGTCGACAATACTTTGGAGGCGTGTGTACTCGTATTCTGAGAGCTGCAAGAATATCTCTGCCCACCTTTCTACGACCTCCATATCGAATCCCTTGGGCGGAATCGCTAACAAATGGGCAGCATCCTGGTACAGAGACAGTAGCTTCTCATCATCCAAGTCTCGTAACCCTGATAGGTCTAAGCCATTTATGCGGAGAAGGAACTCCACCTGGCGCTCAAGACTTGCTACTCTGGCCTCTAGTACTCTTTCGGAACGTCCGGACATCTGGACAACTTCCCACGATCTGGATGATGTGGCTATAATGCAGTGGTTCAGTTCGTGCAGGCTTGTTGACACTGTAAGACCTGGTCCATATCATTTCCAATGTTTATGAGGATTCAATGAACGATCAGCCTGGCTCTGTCCCACTTGCGCTTGTCCAACAACAGGCGGCTAACCCAATTGACCCCGAGCAGCTAGAGCTGATGGGGAAACAAGCAGCCAAGTTGTACCGTTCTCAAGGGTGTCGTTTGAACGATGCTGTTGTGCAGATAGTCAAAACAGCACAGCTCGCACCTGAGCAGGTAAAGAGGGTGTGTGAGTTTGCGAACACATCAGCGTACCTGGAGGAGTTCGAGAAGGCTGGTGAGATGCGGAATATCACCTTTGACGGAGGGCCGGCAAACCCAGGTGTGGTCCTTCAAGAGCTGAATGACGGCACCGCTCCTGCCATTCACCAGGTGGATTCGTCAGACTATAACGAGCCTGTGAGCAGCTACAAGGTGGCCGCAGCAGGGGACGATTTCCTGGCCAGAGCTTTCGGGCATGGTGGTATGCAGAAGGTTGCCGAGGCCAACCACAGTTTACACGCTGATCCCATTGAGGATTTACGGGATATGCGTATCAAACTGTCCAGTATGCGTGACAACTTCAACAGTACTCTGAGCAGCATGCGTGTTGGACTCGATGACGTTGAGTCTGACCTTCTGAAAGAAGCTACGCAGGCTGTTGTAGATGGTGTCAGTTTGGGTGACATTCGTAGGGCATGGGGCCAAACTGGTGCAGATGACTTCTTTGTGAAGAAGGCCATGGTTTCGATTGGTAAACACCTACAGGCTCGTGGAGTAGATAGAGACGCCCTATCGGTGTCCTATACGAAGGTTGCCGGCGCTGGGATTGTGGCAAACCCAGCGCATCCTTTGATGTCGAAGTTTGCTGCTTTCGCCAAAATGAGTCGTGAGCTTATGAAGCTCGGTTACGCCGTTGAAGTGGCTGAAACCGAGCTTGCAAAGGTGAATGCCCAAATTAAAAGGAGCATCTCATGACTCCAGAACGACTAACACTGTTATCGGGATTGATAAAGGAGGCTAGACCCGGTGGTCTGGTTCCTGCTGTATTAGGTTCTGCAAAAGACTTGTGGGGGGCAGTTGCCGGCGGGGCAAATGTGGCTTCTAGGGTCATTAAGAGATCTCCGCATCTCCCCGATGCTTTGGGGACAGCTGTGAAGTACTCCCCCCATGCCGCTGCAGCATACGGAGGCAAGAAGGTGTACGATTCACAGCCCGTGCAAGATGCGAAGTGGAAGTTCCAAGTCTGGAATGCACGCCGAAAGCAACAAAAGGCAATGGGGTACTGAAATGGCAAATGCTGTTGATGATTTTTTGAAGGAAGCGGGGTTCTTATCAGACCTTGGAAGGGGTCTGATGGGTGAAGGTGGGAAAGGTTTTGGTCACGCTGTGGGACAAAACCTATTGGGTGCTGGGATCGCGGTAGGTGTGGGTGCCGCCTCAACAGGGGCTTACAGTGCTTTTAAGAAGATCATGGACTATAGAGCGAGTCCTCGCGATTACCAGGCGATGATGTCGGCACACCCATCCCTCAAGAAAAAGCCCGCTCGCCAGGTACAGATGCTTTACAATTCGCTACGCACTACAGCACCTGATATGGCGAAAGACCCACTGATTGCCGGGTCTTTCATACGAAACATGATGGCTGTCCAACCTGATGAAGGTCTGGCCATCCCCATGGATACAGTGAAGACACTGGCTGATACGCAAAAAGGCATATCGGACGCACGCTCAAAAGACAAAGCTCCCGATTTCTTTAACCCCCTACTCCGCCCAAGTATCGGCTAATGATCATAAAGGTCTGCCAGTTTACCGCCCAGGCTGAGGGCGGACGCCTTGTTCAGGTCTTTCATCCAGGAGAGATGGAGAAGGCTGCTTCGTTTTTCGGTATGGGGAAAACTGCCGCACCAATGTTACCAAAGGTGCAGCAGTATCTCGAGCAGCTGGCACCTCATCCTAATAAGATCTATGTCTTGGTCAACGCCTTGGGTGCGGGAGAGTTTTGGGGATCGAACATCAATGGTGACTATTTCCCAGAGAGTTCGCTAATCCATAAAGGTATGGACTGGGGATACGAGACGTTCTACAACGCTTACCCATTCAAGCATCATGTCAACAAAGACCCCTCCCGCTCATTCGGAAAAGTGGAGTTGGCTTGTTGGCACGACGACATGAAACGTGTCGAGTTGGTGGTCTCAGTCGATCGAGAACTTGCTCTGAAATTTGGTGCTCAAGATGTCGTAGATAAGCTCGAACAGGGGATGTTTCCCGATGTATCGATGGGCTGCAAAGTCCCCTACGATCTGTGTTCTATCTGTTTGGATTGGAAGAGCTACCGTAGAGCACAATCTACTTTCGAACCCGGCAAACACAAAACGGTAGGACAGGCTGTCCTACTCTCCCACAGGAAGACACCAATTAGAGGGGTGTCTGTAACACGGGATGACTACTGTGAGCACCTCGGCAAGATGCTCAACAAGATCCTCCCCGATGGCCGTAAAGTCTACGCGATCAACGACTATCCTCGATTCTTTGATATCAGTTTCGTATTTATTGGGGCCGATAAGACCGCTAAGGTCATGGCCAAGTTGGCCACTGCTCACATCGGCAGTGGGGCAGCTGTACCATCGTGGTATGTGGCTGAACAGCTTGGTTACCAGCCTGAGACGGAAAAGGGTTTTGAAAAAGCCGCATCTGCTCAGACGCACGTTTCCATGGAGAAATCGGCGGGTATCTCTGAGGTGTTAGCCGCTCTGCGTGAGAAGAAGGCTTCCCAACGGAAGAGGGCAGAGATTATAAAGGACGTTGCTCCGAGCCAATTTGGCGGAAAAGCCGTGCCTACCAATCTCCCCTGCAAAGATCTCCCAGACGACGTATTAGATCGTCTGGGTGAACACCCAAGCCTGTCTGAGGCCCTCTCTACGCCTTCATCTATGGGGATTGTGCTGAAACCACGCGAGTTTCAGCGTGTTCTCACCATCCACATGGGGCAGCGTTCATTGGCTGACGAGCTGGATAGTCAGGGTCTGACTATCCCACCTGTGGACGATGTTGCCCCCGCCGCACCCATGGGTGCACAGCACTTTAGTGACATTTTGAAGAAGCTACTCCTGCCTCACATTGGTGAGCGGAGTATGTTGGAACCCCCTCTTAAACGCCGAATCATACAGATCACTGTGTCTGGTGGACCAACCGTGAATGAGGGTCCCGTAAAGCTAGCTTCAGTTACCCCCTTCCTAGAGAAGATCTCTGCTGCATATAATGGCTACATCGAAGACACCCTCGGCTGTCTTTATACGGCAGAACATGTTATTGAGCAGAACCCAGATCTTGCAGCAAAAGTCTTCAACGTTGGAGTTGGGGACCTATTCCAAAAAACCGCCGCAGGTATCGATCCCAGGGTTGTATTTGGATCGATCGCTGGTGGTTTTGCGTTGTCTCAATACGCAGACTGGAAGCGGAGGAAGGCTATGATGGGATCAGGCCCTCCAATTGGAGCCGTCACGGATATGGTGGCTCAGAATCCGAAGATGCTTATGGCCTTAGCGGGCCTGGTGGCTTTACAACAACAAGGCTCTTCTATACCAAGACGTCTTGGTGCTGGTATAAAGGGTCTAATCACAGGTAACTGATCTCGGTGAGCGTTAGAGGCTTCGTACCTCGAGGATAAATGGTCACCGAAACGAGAAACAACTCAACCGAGAAACACAGGAGATCCAAACAATGGATGAAGAACTAGCAGCAATCTATGGTACCGGCTCGTCCGCTACCGAGGATGATATCGAGAAGGTGGCCGCAGCAGAGATGTTGGACAAGCTCGCAGAGGCAGAAGGCGTTGATCTCAATGACTTCTCCGATGATGAGATCTTGGGCATGATCTCAGAGCTTTCGCATTCGACTAAGACGGCATCGGCTCAGCAGGAGGAGGAAGAGGTCACAGATGAGGCTCAAGAGAAGTTGGCTGAAGCCGACTTTTTGGGTCGCGTCATGGCACACTCCATGCACCAAGAACTGGAAAACATCCAGAAGGAGGCCTTGAGCACGGGCGAAATCGGTATGAAGGCGCGTCACCTTGCAAAGAAGTTCCCCGGTGTCAGTGACATCCTGGCTGGTTCAGCAACCCGCAAGGGCGGCAGGAGCGTCGTAGAAGGTGCTCGAACCGGTGCTGCAAAGGCCGTTTCAAGGAGCGGCATTCCTACCCGTCAGCAAGGTCGCGCAGTTTCCAAGCTGCAGAACCTGATCGCGGCTGGTGGCAAGAAGACCATGGGCAGCGGCAGCAGGCAGATCGCCAAGGGTGTCGGCAAGGGGGCAGCCACTGTCGGTGGTGTCGGCCTTGCCGCTTACGGTGCCAAGAAGGCCCTCGAGAAGGAGAGCTCTGCTCTCGAGACTCTTGCTGAGGAGCGCGC
>Ga0307380_10001574_pt1 | contig 33298 bp, 26 predicted proteins | sample UN3MG_FD_202239 | JGI IMG/M metagenome (GOLD analysis project Ga0307380, IMG submission 202239) | Soil microbial communities from Risofladan, Vaasa, Finland - UN-3 | ecosystem: Environmental > Terrestrial > Soil > Coastal area > Acid sulfate soil | place: Finland: Risofladan, Vaasa | collected...
GTGGGCCTATACCTGTAATTACATTAGGCCTCATCAGAATCTAGACTATCTGACGCCCAATGAGTATTATCGTCAATGGAAACGAAAACAGAAGACCCAAGTGTCACTAATGTCCTGACCCCATACACATATTTGACTCCTTGAACGTCTAGATATATGATGAGGTAGGGAACTGCCCGATTTAGCAAATAGGAGGTAGCTAATGGCAAGAAATACTGGTACAAGAACGGATGGCGGGCTTTTTGACGAAGCAACGATTGAGGCTGTCTGGCAAAAAGGGACTTTGGAACCTATCCTCTCTAGTTTCCGAGAGGATTTCTGTGGTGCCAACATGAGAAGGAACAAATACGGTAAGCAAGAACATTGGGGATGGGAAATCGACCACATAATACCTGTGTCAAAGGGCGGGACAGATGATCTGAGCAACCTACGACCCCTTCAATGGGAGAATAACAGATATAAAGCTGATAACTACCCTCATTGGGATTGTAAGGTGAAGTTTTGAGGGAAAAAGAAAAATGAGCAAGTATGGAGATTTGAAATATCTCAAAAAGACAAAGGCAAGGGTAGGTCATATATGTTCATCTTGTGGCAATAAAATTAAGCGCGACAACTTTTATTACGTAGAAACAATGCAGAATAATCCTTTGTATAGGCTCCATGCAAAAAAGTTATGCTTAGATTGTTATAAAAACTTAGAGGAGGGTTGAGGCGCGTGGAGGCCAGGGGGCAGACGAGAAGAGCGTAGACGGGAAGATGATTTGTTACCCAGAGTGAGAAATAATTGACTCGTTGAACGTCTGGATATGTAATTGGGGAGGGAGCTGTCCGATTTAAGAAAATAAGAGATATCCTATGACAACTTATCGAAGAAGAAGAGGACATGACATCTGGCATTGGTGTAGGGATTGCTCAAACTGGCCCACGTCCGATTATGAGGAGAGGACTACGAAACCTTCTTCAGGTGAACTTTGCATTGAATGCATAGCAAAGAAAAAAGTTGGATATGTATTTAGCTCAAGATAACTCTTAATATTTGTCGGAGAGTTTTACATAATATCCTTGCATAAGCATTAGGAGGAAGCAAAATGTCAGAGAAGCTGTCCTATGAAGAATTCGTAAAGCAGGCAATTTTAAAACTGCGAACCGGCAACTACAAAGGGATTCATTCTGTTTATAGTGGTTTTAATGAAGCGTTCAGGAAATATTACCCTGGCGTAGATCCTGTTGAGATAACAAATCAGCTCGCTAAAGAGAATAAGATCACTGTAATACCAAGAAAAGGCGGAGTTATGCTTTATTTGCCTGGCGAAGTTCCTCAAGTAACCAGTAAAGGTGATCAGGTACTGAAAAAAATGGGGTTGGAATAAAGAGGTAGGGAGCTATCCAATAATTCAAAGAGATGATCAGATAGACTTCTCAGGAACAAGAGGATATCTGCTCGTGTCAAGTACATGCTTGACGTCAGCGAAATTCGGACAGGGATTGATTTCTCCTAAGCTATGGTTTCCAATAACAAAACCATACAAGGAGGAAAGAATGACAGGGAAACAGGGAAGCTCGCCGGAATCGATTGTCCGGGAGATCAAGCGACAGACCCGCCGGAAGTTCACAGCCGAGGAAAAGATCCGGATCGTCCTCGAGGGGTTGCGGGGAGAGGCCGGCATTACGGACCTATGCCGGAAGGAAGGCATCCATCCCACGATGTACTACAAGTGGAGCAAGGGCTTCCTCGAGGCCGGCAAAAGACAGCTCAACGGGGACACCATCCGGGAGGCGGGCTCAGATGAGGTCAAGGAGCTCCGAACGGAGAACGACGCTCTGAAGATGGTGGTGGCGGAGCTGACGCTCCGGAACCGGACGCTAAAAAAAACATCTCAGGGTTTGGAATCCGGATCCATCGATACATGAGGTACACGCAGTCGGAGAAGATGGAGATCATCCGGATGGTCGAGGAGTCCTCGCTGAGCGTCCAACGGACATTGCGAGAGATGGACGTTCCCCGCAGTTCTTTTTACGAATGGTACGGGAGATACAACGAAGGGGGTTATGATGGACTGGCCTCTAAACATAAGGATCTGCGGCAGGTGTGGAACAAGATCCCTGAGTGGGAGAAGGCGCGGGTCGTCGAGGTCGCCAGGGAGTATCCGGAGAAGTCCTGCCGGGAGATCGCCTGGCACATGACGGACAAGAGGGGATACTTCATATCAGAGTCGAGCGTCTATCGGCTCCTCAAGGCTTTCGACCTGATCACATCGCCGGTGTTTACCGTAGTCTCGGCCAAAGACAAGTTCGAACATCCCACAACCCGGACGAACGAGCTCTGGCAGACGGATTTTACGTATCTGAAGGTCGTGCACTGGGGCTGGTATTATCTGTCGACGGTGATGGACGACTTCTCGCGCTATATCATCGCCTGGCAGCTCTGCCGGACCATGAAGGCCGAGGATGTGAAAAATACGCTTGATATGGCCATCGCCGAAACCGGGGTCGAGCATGTCCGGGTCGTCCAACGGCCGAGGCTTCTCAGCGACAACGGGTCCTGCTTCATCTCTCATGAGTTGAAGAAGTCTCTCGAGACCCATGAGATCCGGCATGTCCGGACCAAAGTCTATCATCCCATGACCCAGGGGAAGATCGAACGCTACCATCGGTCGATGAAGAACCTGATCCTGTTGGACAATTACTATGCCCCCGCCGAGTTGACCGAAAGGATCCGGGAGTGGGTGGACTATTACAATCACCAGCGGTATCACGAAGCCATCGACAACGTGACCCCCGCGGACAAGTATTACGGAAGGGACCGCGTGATCCTGCAGAAGAGGGGAAAGGTCCGCGCAGAGACCATAAAGATGCGGAGGGAGTTGAACCGGATGGCCATGCTTGAAGCCTTGCCAAACGGCGTCAGCTAAATTATCATGAGAGACGGAATCCGTAGCTTAAGAAATCAGCAAACGAGTCCGAAACCGCCTGACGACATACAACGCCCGGGAGCGCCCGGAACGGGGCAAGATCGAGCGGGCCGTCAACACTGAATGTGATCCGGTTCTCCGCCTCGAGAGAAGCAATGAGGTTTTGGGGCGTGTCGAGGGCGACGATCCGGCCGCGATCCATGACGGCTACCCGGTCGCACAATTCCTCCGCCTCCTCCATGTAATGCGTCGTCAGGAAGACCGTCTTTCCCCGGTCGCGGATGCGCTTGACGAGGTCCCACATGGCCCGGCGGGCCTGGGGGTCGAGGCCGGTGGTGAGCTCGTCCAGGAAGACGATCTCGGGGTCGTTGACCAGGGCCAGAGCGATGAAGAGCCGTTGTTTTTGTCCGCCCGAGAGCTTGGCGAAGGGGGCGGATGCTTTATCGCCGAGGCCGAGGTCGTCGAGGATCGGGCGCCAATCCAGAGGATGACGGTAAAACGCGGCGAAGAGGTCCAGGACCTCGCGCACCCTGAGGCGGTCGGGGAGAGAGCTCTGCTGGAGCTGGACGCCGATCCGCTCCCGCAGTTCGTAGCCGTCGCGCTGCGGGTCGAGGTCGAGGACGCGGGCGCTGCCTTCGCTCGGATGGCGCAGTCCTTCCAGGCATTCGATTGTCGTCGTCTTGCCCGCGCCGTTCGGGCCGACCATCCCGAAGACCTCTCCCCGGCGGACCTCGAACGAGACGCCGTCAACGGCCCTTAGGTCCCCGTAGGACTTGAGCAGGTTATCGAGCACTACGACATTCATCGAATCAATTGGGGACGAATCAATTGGGGACAGTATATCATTTTCCCAATTTTAACCTATGTTTCCTGGCTGGAAAATTCGGAAATGGATATACTGTCCCGAATAATAATGACCGCAATATCCGTAACTACCGACAGCCCGCTGCCCAACTACAAGTCTCATCACAAATATTGTATGATCTTGAAGAAACCGGAGATCGAGGGGATTCATTTATAACGACGCTAACCCGATGAAAAAGATGAAAAAAAAGTCGAAAGGTTTTTCTTTGGACTTCTTAGCTACTCATTATGACAAGTTGACGTTCACGGAAAGAAGCCGGATCCGGAGAAAACAAATGGCCTTGATCGGGCTCAAAGGAGGTAAAAGCGTTCTGGACGTCGGCTGCGGGACGGGGAGCTTGTCGATCCTGGCCAGGCTGGCCGTTGGGGATGCGGGCCGGGTATGCGGGATCGACATCGCCCCCAGGATGATCCGGAAAGCCAAAGAGAAAGCTGAGAGATCCAAATTGGACATCGATTTTCAAACCGCCTCGATCACCCGACTGCCGTTCCCGGAAGAGCGGTTCGACGTCGTCATCAGCAGCCTGGTGTTTCATCATCTTCCCCTCCCCATCAAAAAGGATGGGTTAGGGGAAATCTACAGGGTTTTGAAAAGGTCCGGCCGCTTTTTCCTGGCTGATTTCAGCGCTCCGCATGTCATCACGGCGCCCCTGATGTTCCTGTTTTTGATCTGGTTGAGCTCGACGAGATATCAATTTCTGGGCAAACTGCCAGGGCTCATCACGGAAGCGGGTTTCAAGGATGTGAGCCGCGTGAAAAAAGGCGTCTTTTTGGACTATTTCATCATCAGAAAAGGATGATTTCGGCCGCGTCTATTTGTTCTTGAGATGTTTGTCGACCGCGCCGGCCGAATCATGACCCTCCACGGCGGCGACCCGACCCCCTTCTTTTAGGAATTTGAGCCGGAAATAATCGATCCCCTCCAGCGTGAAATAGTCGTCTGCCATCGGGATCATCTTTATCTTGGGCCTCCCCTGCCTTTGATAAAATAAAGAACCGCCTTCCAGCGTGATCGTCCGAGGGCCATAGGTCCCGGTATAGGATTGCAGCGTCTCTTCAGCGATCATCATCGGGTTCAGCGCGGCCTCATAGCTGTCGTGCTGCCATTGATAATAGGCCTTGAAAGAGGGATCTTTCTCCTTCTCTGCGAGCCTCTTGCTAGCCATGGCAAGCGCGGTTTCCAGGGCTTTGTCGGCGGAGACCTTGACATCGGGCTCGACGCCGACTTCTTCCCAGTTTGTCTTTGTAATGGGATTGACGGCCCGGGCAAAGGGCAGGCTCATCATGAAATTGTCCGTGAGGACGACGAACTTGTTGTCGTGGGCACCGCCCCCGGTGGTTTCCCCGATGACCACGGCCCGTTTCATGTTCTTCAGGTTATAGGAAAACTCTTCCGCGGCCGAAAACGTCCCCCGGCTGGTCAACAGGTAGAGGTCGACCTTGTCCAGCCTTCTTCCGGGAAGGTAGGTGTAGGTCCAATACTGGGTCAATTTATCCTTATCTTTGTAGCTGAATGAATTGAGATGTTGGCGGGGGTTGTCCAGGAAATAGCTGCAGAGAAACTGGACCATTTCCGGGGAGCCGCCGCCGTTGGTTCTCAGGTCGATGATCAGGGCGTCGGTATTGGCCAGGAAACTCATCGCCCCGACGGCGGCTTTATAGGCATCCGTGTCATAGCTGAACCCATTGAATTTGAAATAGCCGATGTTCCCGGGGAGGATCTTGATTTCCTGGAATCCGTAATTGCCGGCCCGGTCTCGCCTTTGTTGGAGCAGGATCGCCTTTTCGTCGAGCTCCTTCCTGCTTTTTTCGTTCTTCACCCATTCCGGATTGAACCGGACGGAGAGGTGCCCGTCCCTGTGTATGGACATCAAGTTGTTAGTGATCAAGCGGGCGAATTCCTGCGGCTGTCCGATGCCGTCGTACTTTCCGGACCGGAAATTGTCCCGGAGCATCCCCACGTATTTTTCGGTGATCTCGGGGAAGATGTATTCGCGCTCCAGGTTTTCGCAGAGAGCCTCGATGACCGCTTTTTTCTCGGTGTTGTCGAAAGCGGTCTGGGTGTTTTGCCCGAAAAGCCCGGTAAAAAGCAGAAAACCAAGGATCATGGGAGCAACGGATTTTTTCATCTCTTTTCGCCTCCTTTTATGTTATGACGCGCAGAAACTGCGCCAATGTTATCTTCATGGGTTATTACGTAAGGAATTACACTTTAGTTTCAATGGACAAAAAACATGGCCGGTTTTCCCGGGTTAAGAATTCGGAAAATGATATACTGTCACCAATTGATTACCAATTGATTAAAGAGAATTCAGAAAATGATAGACTGTCACCAATTGATTAAAAGCAACCCGATTTAATAAAATAGCCTTTTAAACCCTAACGGCCGGTTACCGTATAATCATTCATAAAGGAGATCATCGATGAAAAAATGGCTTTATTTCGTCACGGCGGGAATCTGCCTGATCGCATTCACCTTCGCCTGCGCGCCCAAAGAGAAAATGCCGCGGCTCATCCCGATGAAAGACTTCTTCCGCAACCCGGAGACATTGTCCTTCCGTCTTTCACCCGACGGCCAGTATCTGGCGTTTCTCAAGCCCTGGCAGACACGCCTGAATGTCCATGTCCAAAAGATCGGGGAGGACCAGGCAATCCGGATTACCAGTGCCATGGAGAGAGATATCGCCGGCTACTTCTGGGCCAGCAACTCCCGGATCGTCTACGTCCAGGACAAGGGTGGAGATGAAAACTTCAGGCTTTACGCTGTGAATATCGACGGCTCCGAGGAAAAGGACCTGACGCCCTTCGAGAAGGTGCGGGTGCAGCTGATCGACGACCTCAAGGACGACGACGAGCATGTCCTGGCCGGCATGAACAAGCGGGACCCGCGCTTTTTCGATTCCTACCGGATCAACGTGCTGACGGGCGAGATGGAGATGATCGCCCAGAATCCGGGCAATATCGTGGGCTGGCAGACCGACCATGACGGCAAGCTGCGCGTGGCCATCACATCCGACGGCGTCAACCGGAGCCTCCTCTACAGAGACACAGAAAAGGACGATTTTCAGGTGCTGCAGACGACCAGCTTCAAGGAGACGCTCGGGCCACTGTTCTTCACCTATGACAACAAGAATCTTTATGTGGCTTCGAACATCGGCCGCGACAAAACGGCCATCTATGAATATGACGTCAAGGAAAAGAAACAGACGACCCTGCTCTACGAGAATCCCGATGTGGATGTCGAAAACCTGCTCAGATCAGACAAGCGCAAAAAGGTCACGGCCGTCACTTTCTACACGGATAAACGGCAGTACTATTTTCTCGATGAGGAGAGGGCCAGCCTCCAGCAGGACATCGAATCCCGTCTTCCCGGATTTGAGGTGTCCCTGACCAACATGAGCCGCGACGAGACAAAAGCCCTGGTCTATGCGGGGAGCGATAGAACCCTGGGGGCGTATTACTTCTACGACCGGACGACCTCGGATTTTCGGAAACTCGCCGATGTCGGGCCCTGGTTGGTCGAGGCCGAGCTGGCCGAGATGAAGCCTATCACCTACACCTCCCGGGACGGCCTGACGATTCACGGATATCTCACGCTTCCCCAGGGACTGAAACCAAGCAAACTCCCCGTCGTGGTCAATCCGCACGGCGGCCCGTGGGCCCGGGATGTCTGGGGCTACAACCCGGAAGTTCAGTTTCTGGCCAACCGCGGCTACCCCGTGCTCCAGGTCAATTTCCGGACCTCGACAGGCTACGGCCGGCAGTTCTGGGAGGCCGGGTTCAAGCAGTGGGGCCTCAAGATCCAGGACGACATCACGGACGGGGTCAAATGGCTGATCGATGAGGGCATCGCCGATCCCGAGCGGATCGGGATATACGGGGGCTCTTTCGGCGGTTACGCGACGCTGGCCGGGCTGGCCTTCACACCCGACCTCTATGCCTGCGGCGTGGACTATGTGGGCGTTTCCAACCTCTTCACCCTGATCAAGACCATTCCGCCGTATTGGGAGCCAATGCGCCAGATGTTCTACGAGATGATGGGTGATCCGGAAAAAGACAAGGAGCTCTACGAGAAAGTCTCCCCGATATTCCACGCCGACAATATCAAGGTCCCCGTGCTCGTCGCCCAGGGAGCCAACGACCCGCGCGTGAACAAGGCCGAGTCAGACCAGATCGTCGAAGCATTGAAGAAGCGCGGGATTGAGGTCGTTTACATGGTCAAGGATAACGAGGGCCATGGGTTCCAGAATGAAGAAAACCGGTTTGATTTCTATCGGGCGATGGAGGAGTTCCTGGGCAAGCACCTGGGCGGACGAGTGGAGAAGCTCGAAGCGGAGAAATAACACCGAAGACGGCCCCTCGGCGCAGGCACCCTTTAAAAAATGGAAACGGGAAAATAGGACCGTCCCCATTTTCTAGTTCGTTCCCATTGCTTAGATGCCTGGGACCGGAACGCGCCAGAGTTTGAGCAGCCGCTCGAGGTTTCGCGCGAATACAGGCAAGCCCTCCGTCAGTCCAAGTTTCAGAAGTTTTGCCCGGGCCCGGTTCATTACTGGCCCTGCTTTTGCGCCCAAGCCGAGAAAGGCGGCGGTCTCGTCCGCATCGAAAGAAACGGCCGCTTCTTCGTACCGCAGAAGGCCCTTGTTCTCGGGACAGACCTGCTGGCATCTCAGGCATCCGACCAGACACTTCGGCGAGGGAGGTTTGAGACCCTCGGGAATCGGCTCGGGAGATTCGGAAAACAGGGTGTAACACTTTTCGGCATGGATGAGAACCCTTTCCCTGTCGATGGCACCTGCGGGACAGGCCTTGGCGCAGAGCCGGCAGTCCGGGCACCTGGGGAGGAGTATGTCCGCCGGCCGGGGGAGGAAGCCTTTTCCCTCGATACGCTTGTCCGAGACGAATCCGACCAGTTGAAAATAGCTTCCCAGGCCGTCGATATATCCGACGTTGTTCCGGCCGTAAGAGAGAAGCCCCAGCCGGTTTCCCAGCGCTTTGAGGGGAGCGCTCAGAAGTTCCAGGCGGCAGTCGAGACCGGCCAGCGCGGCCTTGAGGTCATCCCGGACCTCCTCGAAGATCTTGCGATAGCGGACATATGTTGGGGGAAGGATGGTTTCGATTGTCTTGCCGACGACTGAAAAGGACAAAACGTGGGCGGGCCGGGGAACGGCGACGACCAGGACCGACTGCGGATCTTTGAGGGTGCAATTTTCAAGATAAGTGAAAACATCCAGGTTGTCCCGGTAAAAAGCGGGTTCGATCTCTCCCGCGTCCCGGCGTTTCTGGAGGGTGCCCCGGATTTCCTCAAGCAGAGAGATGTTCCCTGCGGCGACGCGATAACCCCTGTTCTTCGCCCAAGCGTGGATGGCCTCTTCGACCTTCATCCGAGTTCCTCCTTGAATTCGAGAGCCGGCCTTTTGATGTTCCCAGCCGAAGGCAATGTAACTACCATTACTTTTTATACCAGTTACATATTGACATATACCCGATTTTGTTGTAATTGCCAATATGTATTTTGGGCGTTACCATGGACCCCGATATCTGGATCGACCTCCTGAACAGCGATTGGCACGACCACCGCGGCACCGGAGCGCGGGAAGAGAGGCTGGATAATCCCCGCTGGCTGGAAAACTATACCTCGAGCTGGGGGCTGGACCTGGGGGGAGTGCCCGGGGAGCAAATCCGCCTTGGTTTCCGCGGGCTCAGGGAAACATTGCGGGGCATCGTCGACCGCACCGTGGCCCGGAAAAAGCCCGCGGCCGCGTCCTGGAGCCGCTTGAATGACTACCTGGAGCGTGTCCCGTTTATCCGGAAGGTCCGGATCAAGGACTCCAAGGCCGAGCTCGTCGAGGCCCCCGTCGGTGATAAGCTGGATATCACCCTCGCAGCGGTGGCCGGGTCCTTCGCCGAATCGATCGCCCGGGAAGATCTCTCGCGCCTCAAGGTCTGTCAGAACAGGGACTGCCTTTGGGTGTTCATGGACGCCAGCCGCAACCGGAGCCGCCGCTGGTGTGAGGACACGTGCGGCAACCTAATGAAGGTCCGCCGTTATCGACGCCGGCACAGGGAGGAAACAGGATCGCCTACCTGGGCGCGCTGACCCCCCCCAATCAAGAAGGGGACAGCATATCATCTTCCCTATTTTTCTCCCCTCCTTTCCGGACTTGAAAATAGGGAAAATTATAATACCGTCCTCAATTTAATAATTTACTTCAGCCGGTAGGTCAGGCCGGTCGCGCCGTAGACTCCGGAAAAACGCCCGGTCACTGACCAGGCCGCTTTGAAGGTCACCGATAGCCTTCCCAGGAAACCCTGGGAATTCGGCCAAAAATTGAGGTGGATCCCGACGAAAGGCGCCAGGTGAGGTTCGCTCTTCAGGCTGCCGTCATAGGTATTGCCCAACATATTGCTAACGGCGACGAAGCTGTAGCCGAGATTAGCGCCCGCGCAAAAGTCCAGGCACCTGACTCTCTCTATGCCGAAGTGATAGGCAAAATCGAACGACGGCTTGAACAGCCGAAAAGTCCACTTCCCGCCGAACATTCCCAAGTAATCGGACCATTGGTCGTACATAACTGTACCGCCGACACCGATATTGTCGGTCAGCATGACCTCAATACCCGCCCCTAAGGGAAAGGGCATGGTCTCAAAGGGATCGGCAAAGGGGTCCGCCGTCCTGACCATGGTATTGAGTCCGACCTGACCCGTCAGGAACATCGAACCCTTGGGAAGGGGCCGTGTCTCCTCGGAAGCCCGAACAGGGTTCAAGGCGAATATCAGAAAGCCCAGCGAGGCAAGAAATATCTTTTTCATCTTATCCCTCCAGACATTTCAATCTTGGCCAATATTCCGGCCGTGCCTTTTCCCCTCTCGACTAAAACCCTAAGCGAAAAGCGTGCCAACCCGGCTACCCATATCCCGCCGTTCTCCCCTGTCCTCTTCTCAGGACGAATGCAAAAGAACATGGATTGTGACGAAGAAGCAGCCGGGCCGTGGGATTCCCGAGGCTGAAGAGATAGAGGCGGGCATGTCCGCCTGCGGACATAACGTGTGCAGAAACGGACAGGGACTCCCTCCCTGGTTCCGAGGCTGAGCTTGTGCACGCCTGGAGCATCTCCATCAGGGACCACGCTGGCACAAATCTTGCCAGACATATCCCCGAGGAACGTAATGTAATTCTCCTGGAGCCATTATGTTTTGGAACTACCTGAAAGTCGCCTTCCGGAACCTCAAGAAGCACAAGGGCTATTCCCTGATCAATATCTCCGGGCTGACCGTGGGGATGGCCTGTTTCATCCTAATCTCCCTCTGGGTCTATGACGAGACGCATTACGACTCCTTCCAGGCGAATTCCGGCCGCCTCTTCCGTCTCATCATGCACAAGGCCGACGATCCCGCCGACCCGGGCTTCCCGAGCGCACCCTATATCCTTCCCCAGATCCTCAAGAGCGAATTCCCCGAAATCGAAGAGACCGTCCGGGTCCGCGACCGCGCCTATTCGAGCGCCGTCCGCTACGGAGACATATCGTTCTACGAAGACCGGTTCTTCATGGCCGACGCCTCCTTCTTCACCCTGTTTTCCTACAACTTCCTGAAGGGCGACCCGGCAACGGCCCTGGCCGGTCCGCGGGCCGTCGTCATCACCCGGGAAACGGCGGCCAAGTACTTCGGGGCGGACGATCCCATGGGAAAAATCCTCCGCTGGAACGAGACCGAGGACCTGGTCGTCACCGGGATTATCGACGACGTTCCGGCCAACTCCCACCTCCAGTTCGATTTCGTGGCCTCCCTTGACCTCTGCGGCCGGGAGAAATTCTCGACCTGGTGGCGGGAAGCAACCGGCTATGTCCTCCTCCGTCCCGGCGCTTCCCGGGAAGAGGTCGAACCCAAAGTCTCGGGAATCATATTGAAGCATCATCCCGAAGACGCCTACAGGGTCTCGCTCCAGCCGCTCCGGGATGCTCATCTGACCTTCTCCCACGGGGGGAGCAATGACCGGCGGGTCATCTTAATTTTCAGCATCATCGCCGCGGCCATCCTCGTCATGGCCTGCGTCAACTTCACCAACATCACCACGGCCCGCTCCTCGATCCGGGCCCTCGAGGTCGGAGTGAGAAAAGTGGTCGGGGCCCGGCGGCCGGAAATCGTCCGCCAGTTCCTCGGGGAAGCCGTCGGTCTGTCTTTCATCTCGCTCCTCCTCGCCGTCGTCATCGTCGACCTCCTCGTCCCCCTCTACAACAAAACCCAGGGGAGAGAGCTCGCCCTCCTCGGGGCGGGAAGTCTGCCCGTTTTGTTCTTTCTGGCGGCGGTCGCCCTCGTCACGGGGTTCGCCGCGGGCAGCTATCCGGCCCTCCTCCTTTCCTCCTTTAGGCCCGTCAATATCCTCAAGAGCCGGTTCCAAAAGGGAGGACGGTCGGCGGTCCTGCGGACGGCCCTCGTCATCAGCCAGTTCGCCATAGCCGTCGTCATGATCATCTTGACGATCTTTGCCCGAAGACAATTCACCTACATCCGTAACGCCGACTTGGGATTCGACCGGGAGAGAATCGTCCGCTTCCAGGTCAACGATGCGCTCCGGGAAAAGTACGATCTTTTCAAGGAGCGGCTGCTCCGGAACCCGCACGTCCTCAACGTGACGGCGGCGTCCGCCCTGCCGCATTATCTCTTCAACGTCAACGACCTCGAGTGGGAGGGAATGGACAGGGAAAATCCCATCGAGGTCAATTTTCTGCACGTCGATCACGATTACGCCGAGACTTTCGGCCTGGAGATCGTCAGGGGCCGAGACTTCTCCAAGGAGTTCCCGACGGATGCGAGCGAGGCCTTCGTCGTCAACGAATCGGCCCTTCGCCTGCTCGGTTTCGCTGAGCCTTTGGGGAAGAGGCTCACCCTGGCCGGACAGGAGGGACGGATCATCGGGGTCGTCAAGGACTTCAACTTCAAGCCGTTGATCTTCGAGATCTCCCCGCTCGTCATGGCCATTAGGCCGGACTGGTACTTCGACCTCCTGGTCAAGATCGGCCCCGAAGAGATGCCCCGGACCCTGGCTTATATCAAGGACATCTTCGAGGAAGTCTCTCCCGGCTTTCCTTTTGATTACGCCTTTATCGACGACCTATTCAACCGGATCTACAGCCCCCTCCGGTTCATTAACGGTATTCTCGACGCCTTCACCGGGCTCGCCTTTTTCATTTCCTGCCTCGGGCTTTTCGGCCTGGCTTCGCTGCTCACCGAACAACGGAGAAAAGAGGTGGGAATCCGAAAGGTCCTGGGGGCCTCGGCTTCCGGTATACTTGCGCTTCTCTCGCGGAAGTTCGTCCTGACCGTCCTCGCCGCCAACATCATCGCCGTTCCGGTTTCCTATTTTGTCACGAGGCAGTTCCTGAACCTCTTTGTCTACAGGACGAAATTCGATCCCCTGGTCATTCTGGCCGCCGCTTCGGTCACCTTCGCCGTCGCTCTGGCCACGGTGAGCTTCCAGGTCTTGAAAACGGCCCGAGTCAATCCCGCCGACTGCCTGCGCTATGAGTAAACTCAAGAAAAAAAGGGACGGTTTTATTTTGCGCGATCGAGCTCGCGCAGGAATTTTTTGGCCTCTTTGGATCTCCGGCCTTCCGGTTCCCACTGGAACTCGTCAAGGTCGATGCGCCCGTTATCGTCGACCCGCACCCCTTCCCGGATGAGGAGGCGCTTCTGCTCCTCGAAGCCCCGTCCCCGCTCGAGGGAGATCCCGCCGCGGCTGTTGATGACCCGGTGCCAGGGAAGGCGGTCCTTAGTGGAAGACGAATGGAGGACCCGGACGACCTGGCGGGCGGCCCGATGGTTCCCCGCGAGGGCGGCGACTTGCGAGTAGTTGACCACTTTGCCTCGCGGGATTGCCCTGATGACGTTCTTTACCCTGTCCTCGAATTCCACGCTCGGACCTAGAGATAGAATAATGGGGGACAGTATATTATTTTTCGAATTTCCTGACCAGGATATGAAGCCAAAAAAAGGGGAAATGATATACTGTCACCAATTTGTATAGTTGGCTTATCCCCCTCCCTTTTCTTCTTCCTTAACCATTCCGTTCTTGTTCTTACAGTTTAGCGGCGGCTTTCGACCGGACAAAGGCATACCATACGCCGTCTACGTTCCAGTCAGCGACCTTCTTATAGAGCTCCGCCGCTCCGGCCTCATCTCCCGCCTTTTCTTTAGCCGCAGCAAAAAAATAAATGAACCAGGGGTTGTCGATTTCTTCCTGGCTGAAATACTCGTTCGCTTTGGCGGCATCACCCTGAACAAAGGAGAGATAGCCGAGAAGCCAGCCCGGATATTTCTGGAGGGCCGGATTGTTGACAGCGTCGACTTTCCCCTTATATTCATCCGCCTTGGCCATCGCCGTGTCGAAATCTTGGCGGCCGGCCGCAACGACAGCCTGCCAAAACGTGGCACCGGATTCTTGGTTATTCTTTCTCGAAGCAACAAGGTCCGTCGTCTCGAGGTAATTCAGGCAATCGGCGATGCTGTCATCCGCTTTGTCATATTCACCAAGCTCACAGTAGATAGCGCTCTTAACAACGTAGTCAAACGAAGCCTGTTCCAAAACGCCCAGCTCGCCGGCCATCCGGATGGCCTCATCCGCCGCCTCCAGGGCCTTGGCGTAGTCGCCCTCGTAGATATAGGTCCTCATGATGCCTTCCTGATCATAGACCTTGTTGCCCGGATCAAGCTCCATGTCCATAGTTTTCAAGAATGTTTGCCGGGCCTCCTCGAATTTTCCCTGCAAAGCCAGGGCGGAACCGATGTTATAATTCGAATAGGCAAATGTCGGGTCCATCTGGATGGCCTCGGTGTATTGTTGGATGGCCTCATCGAATTTTCCCATTTTCTGGTACAGGTCGCCCAAGTTGTCATGACCGTTGGCTTCATTCGGGCTCAGCCTGACATATTCTTTGAGGTACCCCTCCGCCTTGTCATATTGATTCTTCCAACGATAGACATAGCCCAAGGTCTCATAGGCCGGGGCAAAATTCGCATCCAGGGCTTTGGCATTTTCTAGGGCTACGATCTGTTTGTCATATTCCTGCATCTGGCCATAGGTCCAGGCCAAATAATAATGAGCCCGCTTGTCGTTGGGAAACAGGGTGGTCAGTTCCTTGAATATCTGATTGGCCTTGACCGCGTCGTTTTCTCCATAAAACGCCCGGAATCCGGCGATGACCTTCTGCTCGCCCTCAGAGGTATTCTGGGCCAGGGAGACCGCTTTGGCCAGATCGTCCTGAAAATCCTTGCTTCCCACAGATGACCCCGCCTTGAAGAGATATCCCATGGCGAATTCCGGGTCCTTTTCAACGGCTTGGGCAAAGAGGTCATTGGCCTTTTCAGTGTGCCAGAATTCCGCTAAGTTGCGGCCTTCGACAAACAGCTCCTGGGCCTCCTTGGATTTGGTGGTGATGGGCACTTCGTCGGATTTGGCCGGCTTGCACCCTGTCTGCAGGACGATGAGCAGGGCGAAGGCGCAAAGCACCAAAAGACCTGCGATAGAGATTCCTCTCCTCATGATACTCCCTCCTTTTTATCGATTTTATAGAAGATTAAACGGGGTATAAGACCCCCGGAAAATCAAAAAAAGCCACCAATTGCCGGAAAAGACCATTTTTCCCCCGACCGGCCCATCTTATAAAACCAAGGGGCGGATGTCAAGGCTTTTTTGCCGGGCTAGGCTGATGATTATCCAACAGATTTAATATAGTTTGCGCAGCCAATTCTCCAGGATGTCGAGGTATGGCGGCCCATAGTTGAGCCACTGACTTCTCGACCTCCTTCTTCTCTCCTCAAGGCAGCCCGTTTCCGACAAGACAAGGCTATGGTCGGCGTCCGGGATGAGTTCCACCCGGAAGTTCCGGTTTCCTGCCCGCTCGAGGCCCGCCCGGTAGGCCTGCATCCCTTGACGGGGGTCGACCTGGGTGTCCTTATCCCCGAAAAAAGCCAAAACCGGAATCGTGGTCTGTTCGATGACCTCCATGGGATCCCAGTAATAGGGGCCGTTCAAATCATCCGCGTGCCACTCCTCCTCCGGCTTGATCCTCATATTCAGCCCGAGCTCCGTGATCGAGGCGAGGGCTGGATAGGCCAACAGCCGCTTTTTATACCGGACATATTCTTCATACGTTCTTGCCCTCTCGACCGCGGAGAGGAGAGCTCTTACCTCTGCCGCGTCCTCTTTGGGGAGTCCGCCGCAGACGGCTTGAGCCGTAACCAGGTAGATTCCCTGGTCAATGCCCGCCTGCCCCGGGCAGGAGACGGCGATCATGAAGGCGACGTCCGCGCTTTTCGAGAGGACGGTGGGCATCACGTAGCCGGCCTGGCTTATTCCCCAGAGTCCGATCCGCCGGGGATCGATGTCCGCCCGCTTTTTGAGCAGCGCTATGGCGTCCAGGACGATCTGGGAACGCTGCTCGGATAGCCGGCTGCGGTCAATCCGGCCCGTCGACTCTCCCGTCCCCGGCTTGTCCCAGGCGAAGGTGGCAAAACCGGCGCGCAGCATCCGCGCCATGATAGGCAGGTACATCCCTCCTGCGGTCCTGTTGTTCGGTCCGTCGCCGTGGACGAAAAGAATAACGGGAAGGGGGCCCTGTCCTTCCGGCTTTCTGAGGTCTCCGACGACGTGGAAGGGTCCAGAGCGAAAGGGGATCTCTTCCGTCCATGCCGGGAAAGAGCAAGCGATGAGAAAAATTATGGAAAGAACAATCCAAAGGATCAAGACTCTTCCCCTAAGCACCGATATCGTCATATTCATTTGGCCGCTCCATCAGTGAAATAATCTGCCCTTCTATAAAAAAGGTGACACATTATTAAATACTCTCATCTGAAAAAAAGGTCACCGCTAGACTTGCTTAAAATCGAGACCTCCTCCCTTTTTTGGGGTACAATGTCCGTCCCGCTTTTTTGGAGGAATGACATGTTTTTGAATATCAAACAAGGACTGGCGGGAGGCCTGGCGGCCGTATTCATCTGGCTGCTCATATCTCCGTTGTCCTCCCCTGCTTTTTATGTCCACTCGCAAGACGAGGAAAAAATCTCCCGCTTCGGCGAATACAAAGGCTACTCGGAGCCGGCCTACGACTCCTGGGTCAGGACTTCCCAGTACCTGACCATGCGCGATGGCGTCCGGATCGCCATCGATGTCATCCGCCCCGCCAAGGGTGGCAAAGTGGCCGAGGAGAAGCTCCCCGTCATCTGGAGCCACAACCGCTACCGGCGCGCCTCCCTCAGTGATGGGAAAATCTACAGTGTGGTGGATTCACCCCTCTACCAGTCCTTCATCAGATACGGCTACATATTAGCCAATGCCGATGTCCGCAGGTCGGGCGCTTCGTTCGGAACGTGGACGGGAATCTTCACACCCGAGGAATCCCGGGACGCCTACGAGATCACCGAATGGCTCGCCTCCCAGCCCTGGTGCGATGGGAACGTGGGCATGTTCGGCGGGTCCTACCTGGGGATCACCCAGCTCATGGCCGCCTCCACCCGTCCCCCTCATCTCAAGGCCATATTCCCGCTCGTCGCCCTCTTCGACCTCTACGGAATCGCTTACCACAACGGCGTCTTCTTCGATGACTTCATCCGCACCTGGAGCGACTTGACGATGGAGCTGGATAAAACGCCGGGGGTCGCCCCGGTCGACGGAGAGGACGGCGAAGCCTTGCTCAGAGCCGCGCTCGAGGAGCATGCGGGCAACCGCCGTCTGATCGATATTTTCACGCCGCTCCGCTTTCGGGACAGCCGGGACGAGGCGACGGGCGCCCGGCCATACTACGATTGGCAGCCGGCCGGATATATCAGGGAAATCAATGAGAGCGGCATCCCGATGTATGTCTGGGGCGGCTGGTTCGATTCCTTCACCAAGGACTGCATCCTCATCTACCGGAATTTCGCCGGCCCGAAGAGGCTGGTCATGGGGGCTTGGTCCCACAGCCCCAGGGATCCGGAAATCGGGCGGGAGGAATACACCCTGGCCATCACCGAAGCACTGAGATGGTTCGACCGCTGGCTCAAGGGCATCCCGAACGGGATTATGGACGAACCGCCGGTCCAATACCAGCTGATGAAGGGCCCCAAGCAGAACGAGTGGCGCTCGGCGACGCAGTGGCCGGTCGCGGACGCGGTTGAAGTGCCATACTATTTCGGCGGCGGCCCTTCGGGGAACGTCCCCACCGTTAATGACGGCGTGCTGGAGACGATACCGCCAAAAGACGATGCCGGCCGGGACGAATACCGGACCGACTACACGACGACGTCCGGGAAGACATCGCGGTGGGACAACGCCGTGGACGGCGGCTTCGATTATGGGGACATGACGGAGAACGACCGGAAAGGCCTGACCTACACGACACCTCCGCTCGAAGAGAGCCTCAACGTGACCGGGCATCCTCTGGCCCATTTGTGGGTGAGCAGCACGGCCGAGGACGGGGACTTCTTCGTCTATCTCGAGGAGGTGGACGCCCAGGGCGCATCGCACTACGTATCAGAGGGAGCTATCAAAGTATCCCACCGGGCGTTGAGCGAGCCATATTATGACAACCTGGGACTCCCCTTCCATCGGAGTCACGCCGACGATGCCCAGTCGTTGAAACCGGGTCGGACGGTGGAGCTTGTCTTCGACCTCCAGCCGACCTCCAACCTGTTCGACGCGGGGAACAGGGTGCGGATAACCGTCGTAGCCGCGGACGTGGACAACGCGCTGCCCGTATCTCAGGATCCACCCCCAGGGGTGACAGTTTACAGGGGCAAAAAGATGGCTTCGTACATCAGCCTTCCCGTTGTCGGCGCGAAGGCGGAGGAGGCGGTCAAGCCGGACGAACAGATCGTCGGTGAAGCAGGGTTTTCGATGGCCATCGCGCTCCTGATGGTCGGCATCGTCATCCTGGTCATCGTCTTCGTCGTCTGGATGCGGCGCCGCTTCCGAAAATAGTGAAGCGCCGTCGGCGCGCCCCAGTTATTATGGTGACATTAAGCCTAAAGGTGAAAAAAAGGGAAATGATGCGCGTGGGAGTTATGTTAGGTGTCACTTTAATCATCACTTTAATTGGCGGTTTTGGCTTACTGGCTTTCTTGGCCAGATCCGGCCAGGCAATCAGGTTCGACACCGAGGGAGATTCCGCCAGCCGACCCACGCAGAGTCAGGATGACCCCAGGTTTACCTGCCGGGAATTCTTCTCCCCCTTCCTCGAGACCGACCGGAAAAGCCTCCGGCTGATCCGGCGCCGGCTCTGCGGCCGCTATGGAGATTACCGGAGAAGCTATAAGCCCGGACACCTCCACGCCGGCATCGACCTCAAGGGTGATTTCGAGGAAACCATCTATCCGGTCGGCCGGGGCTTCGTCCACCTCGTCTTCCGGGAGTCCCCACATAAGAGTGTCGTCGTCAAACACATACTTCCCGACGGGGATATCTTTTATTCAATGTACGTCCACCTCGAGGATATCTGGGTCGAAGAGGGAGACGCGGTGACCGAAAAAACGCCCCTGGCCCGCCTCTTCAACGGGGAGGAGCTCGAAAAGGCCGACTTCGGGACGGCCAACCACCTTCACCTCGAAATCCGCCAGAGCCTGGAGGACGGAGGATGGGCCAGCGCCTCCAGCATGACGATGGAGGAACTCGATAGGTTCTGCCTCGACCCCCTCGAATTTTTCAGGAAGCGCCTCTCGCCCTAATCCGCCCGGATCGCCTCCAAAAGTTGATCATAGATATCGGGAACGGCAGCGATGACCCTGTGCCAACTCGGGATCAGGAGAATCTCGTAGGGATTCTCCCAGAACGCCTGCCCGGCGATCTTCAAGGCTTCGGAGAAAGACTCCACCGCGGTCGACTCGGCGTGGCGGTCGAAGTGAAGGCAGTTGATCTCGGCATCGTTCTGGTAGCGGACGATCGTCTCCTGGGCGATCTTGAGATAGATATTGCTCAGGGTCTTGAAGAAACCCTCTGAGAACTGGACGCCCTCGCCGGCCAGTGTCCTGAAGATTGACTTGGCGATGTCGACCGCCATCTTCATGAGTCCTTTTTCCGAGTCGCGGGGGCTGAGCTGCTGGTGCTTGTGTTCATAGGCCTCGGCGATATCGGTCTGGCAGATCCGGTTCAGGGACATATTCCGGTAGACCTCGCCCAAGGTTCCGACTTCCAGCCCCCAGTCCCCGGGGATCCGCATGGCCACGGCCAGGTCCCGTCGCAGGGCGATCTCCCCGGCCAGCGCGTAACGAAAGCTGTCCAGATAATTGAGAAAAGGAAGATGGCCGAGCATGCGCATGAGAGCGCGGATGAACGGGGTGAAGAAGATCCGGGTCACCCGTCCGTGCATCCGGTCCGTCACCCGGGCGTAATAGCCCTTGCAGAACTCGTACTCGGAACGGGGATTGGCCACCGGGTAGCAGAGGCGTGCCAGGAGCGACCGGTCATATTTCACGATGTCGCAGTCGTGAAGGGCGATGACACGGCTCTTCCCTTTGGCCAGGACGTAGCCGAAGGAAATCCAGACGGCCCTTCCCTTGCCTTCCTTCCCCGGCGAAAGATCGTTCTTTCTGAGCCGTTGATAGATTTCCTTCAGCCCGGGACTATCGTTCCAGACGATGGTCAGGTTTTTGGCCTGGGAGAAGGCTTTCCTCACGATGTCATATTGGGGGCGCGTGGCTCTGTCCAGGCAGAGGACGATCTCATCGATGTATTTGGCTTTCCGCAGTTCAAGCATGATCCGGGGAAGGGCTCCGCTCGAATATTCCCTGTAGAGCGAGGGCAAAATCAGCGAGATCGGCCGTTTCCGCGAGAACTCGCCGAGCTCTTCCTCGAGCCGCTTCAGGTTAGTCTCGCCCAGACGGTGAAAGGTCGCGATCACGCCGTTGTGAAAAAAGTCAGACATATTTATCTCCCGTGAAGAATGATCAACTCAGACGAAATGCTTCCGTAAGAATAAGAGATTTTGGAAGTTGAGTCAACGTATAATTATCAACGGGCAGTCCAGCGCGGCCAGACGGGAGCGTCGGCCTGGATTCCCTTCCAGCAAGCCTCAAGTTTAGCGGCCATCACCGCCGTCTTTTCCGGCATTGTCTCGGAAAGGTCCTCCCGCTGAGCGATATCCCGGCCGAGGTCGTAGAGCTCGAAGCGTACGGGCCGGGCAGTCTTTATCCAGTCCATCCAGGTCTGCGCTGGATCTTTCTCATTGAAATAGGCCACAAGGGAGTAGGGCCCCTCCCTCAAAACCATGGGCGAAACGAAGGAGTACTCGTGGGTCGGGAAATTCCAGCAGACGGGTTGGCGACGGACAAACTCCTTCCCGCTCAGGGCTCCGACGATACTCTCGCCGTCGACGGTCCGGTCGGTCGGCGGTTCCGCGCCGGCCCCCTACGGAGAGGGAGAAGACGCTCCAGAATCGGCAGATCCGCTGGAAGTACGCCATGAACGCCGCACGGCAGGTCCTGGTCTTCCAACGCCTGGGCGGGGAGTTCGAGTTCGCCAACTTCAACAACATGGCGAACACATGGGGGCAGAACGTCATCGAGTGCGCAAAGGAGGCTGTCATTGTTTCCGCCGCCGGCCGCGTGTTTGAGCTCTTCTCGCGCTCGACCGCCGCCTGGCCAATAAAGCTTGAGGGCCCGCAGGACCAAGATCTCGTCGTCCAGGCCGCGTGGGACCTGGAGCGGAAGAGCCTGGTGATCGACGTCTTGAATTACAAAGGGGAGGGGGTGGAAATGGCCTTCGATATGTCCGCACTCGGTTTATTAGCCCGGGAGGCTGGGGTGGCCATCCTCCACGGCTCATCCCTTGCTGCCCGGAATTCCATTGTCGATCCCGACGCCATCCGGAGGGAGGATTCGCACGTCCCCCTGCGTTCGCATAGTGAGTTCCGGCTCGCAGTGCCCCGCTATTCGGTGAGCCACGCCGTCCTGCACTGAGGCCGATTCAACCGCACTAACGACCTCGACCTGCTAGGCAGCCGGCTCTATAAGAAAAAGTAGGGCAAAGAGAGCACGGTAGCTAGGGGAAACCATTAAGTTAAGGAAGGACTCTTCGCACATATACTTGCACGTTTTGGAACCCGAAGCTCACTCTTTTGATCATCTTCACTTTGGCAGTCACGCTTTCCTCTCCGTTCTTACGGCCCGGGAGCGGCTGGGGCCCCAGGCTTCGCGGCCCAGACCGGCCTTGACACGCGGAAGGGCTTGTTTTATTCTCCATCTCACAAGCCAATCGGATCGTCATGTCAGATATCCCCTCCGGGCCGGCCCGGACGCAAGCCAGCTCCCACCGGGAGGACGAACGCGCCTCCAAGCGCGGAAGTCTTTCGGCCCTTCGTATCCCAGCGAAAGTCGTCGCGGGTGCGTTGACATTCCTGGTTTTGTCCTTGCTCTGCCTGGTCGCATGCTCAGGCACAGACCGGGAAAAACGCGCGGCCCCATCCCCGGCTCTGGGCCCGGCCGGTGAGCTCACACCGTCCAAGTCTCACTACTTCGATTGGATCAACAGCCAATACGAGGGGACGACGGAAGCCCAGACGCTCATCAACATGGAGTTTTTCCAATGGCTTCATGACGAGTTCGGCCTAACGCTCGACGTCTATTCCCTCGACGTGGGCAATATCGATGACGGCCCTTATACAGCCGGTGTTGGGCGCCTCATACCGTACCATTATGGGACCCTGAATACCGAGGAGTTCAAGGCCCAGTTTCCGCGCGGCTTTGCGCCCCTGGTCAAAAAGGCGGCCGGGTTCGGCGGCCGTCTGGGCGTGTGGATAGGACCCGACGGCTTCGGCGACACTCCTGAAGAAGAAAAAGCCCGCGTGGACATGCTCGTCTCGCTCTGCCGGGACCATAACTTTATCGCCTTCAAGATCGACGCGGTGGCCGGCCAACTCAGACCGGGGAAACAGGAGGTATTCCGCCGGGCCGTCGAGGCCTGTCGTGTTTTCTGTCCCGATCTCTTGATCCAGAACCATAGGGTGAAACTCGGTGCCGCCGCCGAGGTTGCCAGCACTTCCCTTTGGGAAGGTGTCGAGACCTACATCGACGTCTTCATGCCCAACAGCGGGACGGCTGCCCACCACAGGGCCGGCGCCCTGGCCAGGGAGCTGCCGCCGGGCCTCACCCGGCGCCTGGAAGACCACGGTGTATGCCTCTCGTCGTGCCTAGATTTCTGGGAAGATGATCTTGTCCTCCAGGCCTTCAACCGGTGCCTCCTGCTCGCCCCCTCTATCTACGGCAATCCCTGGCTGCTCAGGGATGACGAATTTCCCAAGCTGGCCCGAATCTTCAACCTCCACCGAAAGTATCGCGACATCCTGTTGAGTGGGATCGTCCTGCCCGAAAGCCGGTATGGCCCTTTCGCCATTTCAAGGGGGAACGGGGCGACGCGCTTCATCACGCTCCGCAACCTGACCTGGAATCCCGTCACCTACGCCGTCCGGCTCGACGAGACGGTCGGGCTTGAATCTGACGGAGTCATCGAAGTCCGGCGGCTCCATCCCTCCGAGTCCGTGCTCGGCCGTTTTTCCCCGGGGTCCGAAGTGCCCATCGAAGTGCCGGCTTTCAGGTCCTGTCTCATCGCCGCGTCGTTGCGGCCCCTCTCCGAAATCGGCGTCGAAGGCTGCGACTATGAAGTCGTCCGGGAGACGCCGGGCAAGTCGGCTATTGTCCGGCTGTTGGGGATACAGGGAGCCGGAAAAGAGATCCGCCTTGCGCCGGGCAGCCGCAAGTTTCGCCGGGCCGTCCTGGACGGGGCCGATGCGAGTCCTCTCCTCGAGGGGAAGACCCTTCGAGTGGATTTCCCCGGTCACGGGCCGAAAACCGATTGGCACCGGAAGATCGGCGATCTCGAGCCCTGCGCCGTTCCAGCGGATGCCGAAGCCCTCTACGAGGCGACATGCTTCGCCGCGGACAATAATGCCCTCGAGGTGAGATCCTTCCTCCGCTCCGGTCCGAGCGAGATTCCGCAGGTCAACGCGGCCAGGACGGCTTTCTTCTCCAAGCCGATGTTCGTGAATCGGGGCATCTGGGACCGGAACCTCTTCGACGGCAAAATGGACACGGCCTTCATCGCGCGTTTGGGCGGGCGGTCGTTCCGGCTGGATTTCGGCCGCCCTCTCCGGATGGACAGGATTGTGCTCAAGGTGCGGGACCGGCAGGCCGCCGACCTCAGCCCAGACCTGGACATCTTCGAGAAAGACGCTCTAGCCGAGGTTTCCGCCGACCTCGAAACATGGGTTCCCCTGTCTCCGACCTGGGGCGGCAAGGGGACGATCGCCGTCCTCAAGACGCCTTCAGACGGGCACGTGCGATACCTCCGAATCCACGGCGCTCCCCGCCGTCTGTCTGAAGTCGAGGCCTACCTGGGCGGCAAGCCGCTGGACCGGTCGGGCTGGCGGGCATCCAATCTTTTCCAGGCCTATGCCCTGAAACCTGCCGTGGCCGCCTGGCGGCTCACCTTCAAGCCCGAAGAGGTCTCCGAGAACGCCTATCTCGCCGTGGCCTTGAACGGAAGCCACGGCGATGAGGGGGCCTACGCCGCACTCCGCGTCGACGGCCGGCCGGTGGGCGCCCCTGACCGCGCCGTTTCCTTCCCTAGCAATACCTGGGAATACTATAATGTCGAGAAAGACGGTAACTACACCTACTATTTTCCCCTGTCCGAGTCGATGGCTGGAAAGACAGTGGACATTGTTGTCCTCATTCTCCAGGGAGGAACCAACGGAGTGAGGCCCGAGGCCTGGATGACCTCCTATCCTCCGCCTTGGGCTAAGCGGGAGCTCATCCTTTACGAGTGAGCGGACCGTCCGGGCCGGGGGAGGAGGCCATATGAGCAAGAAATCCGGGTTCATCGCGCTTCTCATCGGGTTGTTTTTTGTCCTCTCTACGGCCTCCGGCGACGGCCGAACGCCCGTGACCACCGGGTCCTTATTTGAAGAGATGGTCGATCTCGAAGCCCTGGCTCGATTCCCTAGCCCCGCATTCCGGACTGTCCAGTACTCCTCCTTCGACCGCCGCAGCCGGGTGCCTGGCGGGCCGGACTGGTTCGCTAACGCGGACGGCTTCGGCGGCGAGCCGATTCCGAACTTCGAGAAGGTCCTCAAGGCGCCCGAGGGGAAAGGCCCAGGCGAATACCTCATGGCCGACGTCCCCGGTCCCGGCGCCGTAGTCCGTCTTTGGACCGCCTCGATTTCTGGCAGAGTGCGGGTCTACGTAGACAACATGGAGCATCCCCTCTACGACGGCGAGGCCGACCCCTTCTTCCGCCGCCCCTATGACGTTTTTCCGGAGATGCAGGCGGTCGACGGCGAACGCTTCCGGGCCACCGTATACCAACGCGATGCCTCTTACGCTCCCATCCCATTCGCCAAGCGACTCCGGATGGTGTGGGTCGGGAAACTGGACGAAATCCATTTCTATCATATCCAGGTGCGGAAGTACGTCATGGGGACGGCCGTTAGTTCTTTCCGTCCGGACGACATCGCCAGGTTTAAGAAAACGATCGACCGGGTCACCCTGGCCCTCGCCGACCCTGACGCACGACCCGTTGCGCCGTCGTCAAAGCCACCCCGGGCCTTTGAAGTCTCCCTCGCGCCCCGGGAAAAGAAAGAAGCGCTTAAGCTCGACGGCCCGGCGGCCCTTGAAAAATTCTGGCTCCTCCTGCAGGCGGATGATTTGGACACGGCTTTGAAGCAGACCGTCCTCAACGTCGTTTGTGACGGCTTCCCTGGGGGCCAAGTCCAATGCCCAGTGGGCGATTTCTTCGGAGCCGCGCCGGGCGTCAACCCCTTCCGGTCGCTCCCGTTCTCGGTAAGGAAGGACGGCCGGATGACCTGCCGGTTCGTCATGCCCTTCGAGAAATCCCTCAGCCTGGTTCTCGAAAACTGCGGCGGCCAGGCCGTCCGCGTGGCCGGAGAGGCCGTGCCCATGGACTTCGCCTGGGACGAGAGGACGATGCACTTCCGAGCCCGCTGGCGTGTCGATCACGACCTCATCGCCTCGGGAGAGGACGTCCAGGACCTGCCGTTCCTCCTGGCCAGGGGGAAAGGCGTTTATGTCGGCACGACCTCCATCCTTCTCAACCCGGCGACCGTCCCGACGTCTTGGGGCAACTGGTGGGGGGAAGGAGACGAAAAAGTTTTCGTCGACGACGATAGAGTTCCGTCCATCTTCGGCACAGGATCGGAGGACTATTACAATTATTCTTGGTCCTCGCCCGACATCTTCTTCTACCCATACTGCGGCCAGCCGCGAAACGACGGGCCGGGAAACAGGGGATTCGTCACGAACTTCCGTTGGCACATCCTCGACCCCATCCCGTTCGCGGATTCAATCTGGTTCAGCCTTGAGCTCTGCAGCCATGAACAGACGCCGGGCATGTCTTACGCCCGGACCGGATATTACTACGCCCGGCCGGGCACGATCGACGACCATGAAGCCATCATGCCGGACGACCTTCGCGAGCTCCGGCTTCCTGACGGGTGGCAGCCGGCCGCCCGGTTCGGGGCCAGGAATTCCGTTTTTTATGCCGTCGAGGAGGTCATGGCCGACCGGAAAAACACGGTGCTCCAGGACGGGCGGCTCTGGGCCGGCGGCCGGCTCCTTGTCTGGATGCCGGAGAAGCCGGGGGAGCGGAAAAAGCTGAAAATCATGGTGGATTCGCCGGGGAAAACGCAGGTCCATATCACGGTCGCCCTGACCCCAAGGTCGGGCACGGTGACAGCCTGGCTCGACGGCCTTCCGGCCGGCCGGACGGGGAATTCCGAGATGATCGACCTTTATGATCCATTTCGCACGCTGCTCAGGACCTTCTCCTTGGAACCGGCGGAATTGTCCCCGGGCGAGCACACGCTGATCATTGAATACAAAGGGGACAGAGCCGAAGTGGTCCGTCCGGAAATCGGCCTCGATTTCGTTTGGGTTCAAAAGCTCGACGGGCGACCCTGAAAATTCCGTTAAGGAGCAAAAGAAATGAAGGCGATGATCACCCGGAGAAAATTCCTCGGGGGGTGCACGACGCTCGCGGCCGGGTTTCTGGCCACCCGTAAGGCCGGCCTGACTTCCTGTCTGGGGCCGGCCGGCAAGGGAGGCTCTGGACTCTCGGTCACCGTCGATCCCCGTCCGAGATTCGCCCTCTCCCCATATCTCTACATGCAGTTCATGGAGCCGCTCGGAACAACGGACAGCTCGGTCGACGCGGCCTGGGACTTCAGCCGTGACGTCTGGCGGGAAGATGTTGTCAAGACAACCAGGGAACTCGCGCCGACTCTGGTGCGCTGGGGCGGCTGCTTTATCTCCTATTATCGCTGGAAAGAAGGCGTAGGCCCCCTGAACGAGCGCAAGCCCATGATCAATCTTCTCTGGGGAGGGATCTATAACAACCAGGTCGGAACGCGTGAGTTCGTCGAGTTCTGCCGGGCCGTCGGGGCTGAGCCGCTTATATGCGTCAATTTCGAGTCGGACGGCCGGAAGGGGTGGGCCGTGTCACCTAAGGGAGAGGTCCGCTCGGCCGGTCCTGACGAGGCGGCCGAGTGGGTGGACTATTGCAACAACCCTGCCAACGGCACCAGGATCCGGCACGGCATCAGTAACACGCTCGACGTCAAGCTTTGGCAGATCGGAAACGAAACGTCCTACGACCCAGAAGGGTTCAACGACGAGTCAGCCGCCAGGAGGACCCTGGACTTCGCCAGGGCCATGAGAAAATCCGACCCATCGATCAAGCTCATCGGCTGGGCGGACAGCGGGTGGGCCAAGACCATGGCCCGGATCGCCGGGGAGGAGCTCCAATATCTGGCTTTCCACAACGGCTACGGCCCCGGGGGCGACAACTCACCGCTGAGGGGGATCGAGTACCGAAAGGACTGGAAACGCACCTGGGAATTTTTCATGCAGGCCCGGCGGATGCCCGAATCCAAGATCCTCGAGATGCGGGAAGAGACGGAGGGGCTCGGCCTTCCCCTGGCCATCACTGAGGCCCACTTCAGCCTCCCTGGCCGGAACCGTTGCGAAGCGCTGTCGACTTGGGCGGCCGGCGTCGCCAACGCCCGGATTTTCCACGTCTACGAAAGGAACGGGGACGTCATCAAGATCGCTACCCTGGCCGATTTCTGCGGCAACCGCTGGCAGAACAACGCTGTCATGATCCCCACGCCGCAGGGAGCCGGGACGCCGTTCCTCATGCCAGTGGCGATGGTGATGGGCCTCTACCGTAGACACACCGGCGAGAACGCGCTGATGGTGGCGGAGGCCCCCGACGACCTTGACATCACGGCCAGCCGGACGGGCAACCAAGTCTTCCTCCATGTCGCGAACGTCAATCGAACGCGGCCCGTGGACGCGCAGTTCGACGTCCGGGGCCACAAGGTGATTTCGGGCCGCGTCTTCCAGATCGACCTCGACCCCGAATATGAGGTTTTCGAACACAAACCCGAAATAACGCGTCCCAAGGAATTGCCGGTGCCGGCCTCGGGCGCATGGACGTTTCCAGCCGCGTCGGTCAGCGCCGTTGAGCTGGGCATTTCAGGCGAGGAGGGATGATATGAGCAAGCCGAGCACCGCCTTCGTCTTTTACCTGGCGATCCTGGCGCTGGCCGCCTCCTGCCGGCAGGATTCTCGCAAGGCCGAAGCTCCCGGCGCCAAAAATCTCCAAAAATTACTGGTCCAGACTTCTGAGCTAACTCTTAGGTTCAGTCGTCCGCCCGGCGAACGGCGCCTTTCCTTTCGTAACGCTAAACTGCCTCCGGAGGAATGGAAGGCTCGCGCCAGCCAAAAGCTGGCCGAACTGCTAGGGGTCTCCCGGCCAGGGCCAGCCGATGTCAGCGAACTGAGACGCCTCGAGTACCAGGGAGTGACGATCCATGCCCTGCTAATGTGCGTAGACGACACCCTGACGATCCCTGCCTATCTCCTTGTCCCAGTCAAGCAAACGCCGAGACGGAGCGCGGTCATGGCCATTCACGGCCACGGCTCCGTGGAGCCCTGCCTCGGCCTAGAGGATGACTATCATCACTTTTTTGCCCTGGAGCTGGCCAAGGCCGGCCATCTGGTCCTGGCCCCCGAGCTTCGGGGCTTCAGCACGCTCCGGGACCTAGCTGCAGGCCTGGACATCGACCGGCTGGACTACTGGATCGGTGGCTACAGCCAGTTCACGCTTGTCACGGACGGTTTCCTTTACGGCCGGACACTAATCGGAGAGACCGTCGAGGACCTCCTGCGCTGGGAGGATTGGCTGGTTGCTTCCCAAGGAGTCGACGAGCTCGACGTGGCCGGCATTTCCTACGGCGGGGACTTGAGCATCATCTATCCGGCCTTCAGCCGTCGAGTCCGCAGGATCTTCGCCAGCGGCACCATGGGCTCCTTCTCGGTCATCTTTTCCCGCTGCTACAACGCTCCAGCCCACTGCATCCCTGGCGTCCTGGAGTGGATGGACAGGAGCGATATCGCCGGGCTAAACGCGCCGAGGCCGATCGTCCTCCACTACGGCGAGTTGGATACTCCCAGCCCGACAAACGCGTCGGCTTCCTATAACGAAACCGTGAAACCGTCCCTCGATGAACTCCGGGAGATCTACGGGGCCTGGGGTGCGGACTCAGCGGTCCGACTTATCGTCACGCCGAACGCCCATCACGAAATGGACATCCCGGCCCTCCTGGATTCTCTCGGGGCGCTCTTGGGAAAAGAAGGGGAATCGAAGTGAAGACAGACCGTCATCCCGGGGTCTCGCGGATCGCCGTTCTGACGGCCGCCGCGGCAGTTTTGCTGGCCGGCGCTGGTGGCGCCCGGTCCGGGAAGGAATCCGAGGCCCGACCGGCCGGGAGGCTCCTCGAAAAGCTGATCAGGGTTCCCTCTCAAGTCAGCGTGCGCCAAGTCTCGAGCCATAATAAGAAAGGAGTCAATGGGGACGCGGACTGGCCGCTCTACAAGGATTCCCGCGGCGATGATGTCATCTTCGATGCGGCTGGCCCCGGCTGCGTCAGAAGCATGTGGGGAACGGACTTCGACCGCAACGCCGTCCTCCAGTTTTATTTCGACGGAGAGAAAGAGCCGCGCCTCCGGATAAACGTCCTCGATTTTTACCAGGGAAAGCATCCACTCTTCCCGCCCCCCTTAGCGTCATACGAAAAGCGGGGCTTATGGGGCGCGGAGCCTTTCGCGGGAAACTGCTTTGTCCCCATTCCCTTCGCGAAGTCGCTCAAGATCAGCGTCAAGGGAGAATCCCGCTTTTTTCATATCATCTACGAGACGTATCCCTATCCTGCGGCCATTGAGACCTTCACTGGGAAGGAGGACCGGTCGGCTCTGCTGGACGCTTTCAACCGGATGGGCGAGGCGCCCTTCGAGGCACTCGAATCGGACCCCTATATAACCCAAACCGAGACGATCGCCCCGGGGCAGACTGTCTCTCTTCTAAGAATCGAAAACGCCTCAGGCATTATCCGAGCAATCGTCGTCGAGGCCGACGGGGGCGAGGATTTTTTCCAGAAGACCTGGCTCAGGATGCGCTGGGACGGCCATGCGCGCTGGGACGCGCAGGCCCCCACGGGAATTCTCTTCGCCTCCGCGGTCAGGGCCAACGACATGCGCTCGCTGCCTCTCCGAGTGGAAAGACTCCCGGGAGGAAAAGTCAGGCTGACCTCGTTTTTCCCAATGCCATTTTGGGAAAAAGCCGAAATCGAATGGACGAACGCTTCAGACCGGCCGATGGCGCCGCTCAAGGCCCGGATTACGGTCGGGGAAAACTCGGTTCCCAGGGGCGACGGGACATATTTCACAACGCTCTATCACGCCGGGGAGACGATCTACGGCCGCGATTGGCTGCTCTTTGAGGGCCAGGGGGCAGGCTGGCTAGCGGGGGTCGTCCAGTCCATGATGCATTCCCATTACTGCGAGGGAAACGAGCACTTCACGCTCGACGGGACCGTTTCGCCGCAGATCAATGGGACAGGAACCGAAGACTACTACCTGGCCTGCTTCTGGCCGAACGTCGATTTCGACATGCCCTTCGGCTGCGTCACCGGAAATATCCAGGAGGAAGGTGGCGGCGACATCCTGGGCGCCTACCATGTGCAGGCATGCTACAGCCGCTTTCACATTGAGGCCCCGATTCCCTTTTTCGCCTCGATCGACGCTAGGATCCAGCACGGGGGGGACAGCGATATCATCTCCGATTACCGGAGCCTCGCCTTCGCCTACCTTCAGAGGTCGCCGCGGCTGCGCCCGACGGACAGGATTGACGTGGGCAACCCTGCGAGCGAAAAGGTCCACGGCTATAGGACCTCAAAGAGGGGCCCCGCGTTCGCGCTCGCCGCTTTCCCGGAGGGCGAGCATTCCGAGGTCCTCATGAGGGACACCGGGCGTGTCCTTGAAGCGGGGGAGATCACTTTCCAGGCCTCGGTTGATCCTCGTAACAGGGGAATCAGGCTGCGGCGCCGGATCGACCAGAAGATCTCCCGGCAGAAGGCCCTTGTCTATGTCGACGGGAAATATGCCGGATGCTGGTACGACGCTTATCAGAACGAAGACCTCCGCTGGCACGACAGCGATTTCGAAATCTCCCAGGAGTTCACTCGGGGAAAGGCGTCGCTCGACATTAGGCTCGTGGTCACTAGGGACGGCGGCGAGGGGCCTTTTTCGGACTTCGGATATGAGGTCTTCTCCCACGGCCTCTAGGGGACGCCTGCGGCACTCTCGGCGGGATTTCAATAAGACCTCGGTGACGACCGTGTCCGTGGATCTGGCGGAACTAGATTCACTTTTCTTAAGGCTCAATCGGCCGTTAGTCTGGAAGAGGTAACCCTTTGCGACGGTTCCTTGATCCTTGACTTCGATCCTTGGCCGGCGATATAGTCGTTTCACGATGGGTAGAAACGATTCCGAGCTCATCGGCAATAAAGAGCGTCTATCAAAGAAAAGGACTGGAATCCACCATGAAACAAAAGGACCTGAAGCGAAGAGAATTTTTTAAGTACTCAGCCCTCGGATTCACCGGCGCGACGCTGACCGGAATAGTTTTTCCCCGCAGTACGGCGGCAGCTGATTCGAAAAGGCCGGGCAACGATGATCCCCTTCATCAGAAAGTGCTGGAAACTCCCCTCATCGATACCCATGAACATCTGATGAATGAATCGGAGAGGATCCGGGCCGAAAAGACCATCTGGGACAAAGCCAACGACTGGACCTTCCTGATGAGTCATTATTTTGACTCGGATCTGGTGGTGGCCGGAATGAGTCAGGCTGACCATGATCGTTTCTTTTCGACCGCTCTGGGCCCTCTCGATAAATGGAAGCTGTTTGAGCCTTTTTGGCCATATGTGAAACACACGGGCTACGGACTCAATGTGCGTTATACCCTTAAGGATGTCTATGGCATTGATGATTTGACCGGGGAAACCGTCAGAAAGCTGGAGGAGGCTTATCATGCTGCCATAAAACCGGGTTTTTACCGGCATCTCCTCCGGGATATAGGGAATATCGAATCCTGCCAGGTCAATCTTTGGCCGTTCCTAGAATCAGAACAGCCCGACTTACTGATGAGCGATCTCCACATCAGCGGGATGATCGAAGAAAACTGGGATCCGCAGTATGCCCGGGAAGCAGGGGTCACCGTGAAAGTCCTCGATGACTGGCACCGGGTAATCGATTATTGGATCACGACCTACGGGAAGAGGGCCGTGGCCGTGAAATCAACGATGGCCTATCACCGGGATCTTGACTGCGTCCGGACACCGGCTGAACAGGTTGAAAAAGCATTCCTGAAAAAGATCAATAAAGAACCCATGGCCCCGGCTGAACAGAAGGCCCTGGAGGACCATCTTTTCTGGCACGCGGTGGACCGGGCGACCGAAATGGGCCTGCCCGTCAAGCTTCACACGGGCTATTATGTCGGCCACGGTCAAATGCCCCTGCGAAGAGTGCAGGGAAATCCGGCCGCGATCTGTGAACTTTGTCAGCGTTCCCCGAATACGCGATTCGTGCTCTTCCACATATGCTATCCCTATTATGAAGAGATGCTGTCGATCGCCAAGCACTATCCCAATGCCTACATGGACATGTGCTGGTCATGGATCATCAATCCCCTGGCGGCCAAGGATTTTCTGAAGAAGTACTTGGTTACGGCGCCGGCCAATAAGATATTCACTTTCGGAGGAGACTATATCCCCGTGGAACTGGTCCCGGGGCATGCGGCGATCGCGCGGCAGGGAATCACCCAGGCTTTATCGGAATTGGTAGATGAAAGATGGATGACCCTGAAGGAAGCCATGAACCTGACTGACGTGATCATGCACCAAAATGCCAGAATTTTTTATAGCCTCTAAGACCTCCGAACCGTTTAAATTTTAGGAGTCGGCAGGCTTAGAAAAACTCTTCCCTCATCGAGCGCCGCCATAAAGGAGTTTCTCCGTCTCGACTGCTTGACGTCAGCGAAATTCGGACAGGGATTGATTTCTCCTAAGCTATGGTTTCCAATAACAAAACCATACAAGGAGGAAAGAATGACAGGGAAACAGGGAAGCTCGCCGGAATCG
>Ga0307380_10001576_pt1 | contig 33253 bp, 27 predicted proteins | sample UN3MG_FD_202239 | JGI IMG/M metagenome (GOLD analysis project Ga0307380, IMG submission 202239) | Soil microbial communities from Risofladan, Vaasa, Finland - UN-3 | ecosystem: Environmental > Terrestrial > Soil > Coastal area > Acid sulfate soil | place: Finland: Risofladan, Vaasa | collected...
GCTCATGGGCTCATCAAGGCGCACGCAACCGCCCACCGCCGTCTGCAACTCGCGGATGTCGCACCCCGCGGCGGCAAGCACCGATGCGGCGGGTTGTGCGGCCGCCGTGTTCAGGCCCGACACGCTGTCCCTCCCGGCCCCGACGGAGCCGCGCCGCGGCGGCGCAGCCGCGCCGCGAGATCACGAGCCACTGATCCGATGTCGCCTGCGCCCAGCACCAGCACCCAGTCTCCCGTTTCTAGACCTCCCACCAGGCCCTCTGCCACCTGGTCCTTCTGCGGCCAGAAAAACGCATCCTCTTGCCCGCGCGCACGCACCGCCTCCACCATCGTCTCGCCGCTGACGCCGGGCAGCGGCTGCTCGCGCGCGGCGTAGATATCGGTCACGACTATCGTCTCTGCCGCGGACAGGGCGTCCGCGAAGTCCGCCAGGAAATCGCGCGTCCGGGTGTAGAGATGCGGCTGAAAGACGATCACCAGCTTGCCGCCGCACCGCGCTCGGGCGGCGGCGACGACGGCGCGAATCTCGGTCGGGTGGTGGGCGTAGTCGTTCACCACTGTCACCCCCGCGGTGGTGACGGCCTGGAAGCGCCGCTCGACCCCGCCGAAGGAGGCGAGCGTCGCCGCCGCCTGCTCCGCGCTCACCGCGACCACGGTGCAAGCCGCGATCGCCCCGAGCGCGTCCGCCACGTTGTGCGCGCCGGGCACGGCCAGGCGCACCGCGGTGCGCCCCGCCGGGTGAGCGAGGGTGAAGCCCATGCCCATGCCTTCGTCGCGGACCTCCTCGGCGCGGAAATCGCCGCCGCCACCCAGCCCATAGGTTACCACATCGAGGCCTGCCGCCGCCACCTTTGCGCGGCTGACGACCGCGGCGGCGTTGGCGTCGTCCGCGCACACAATCACGCTCCCGCCCGCGCGCACGCGCGCCAGGAAGCGAGCGAAGCTGTCGAGCACCGCCCGCTCGCTGTGATGGTGGTCGAGGTGCTCGGCCTCGATATTGGTGATGACCGCGATCTCCGGCTCGAGGTCGAGGAAGGACTCGTAGGCCTCGCAAGCTTCGGCCACCAGCAGCTCGCCGCCGCCGACGCGCGCATTGCCGCCGAATTGCGGCAGCTCGCCGCCGATGAGCACCGTCGGGTCGCGACCGGCCTCCGCGAGGATGAGGCCGATCATGGCGGTGGTGGTGGTCTTGCCATGGGTGCCGGCGACGGCGAGGCCGCGATGGCAGCGCATCAGTTCGCCCACGACCTGGGAGCGGCGCAGCACCGGCAGGCCCGCGGCGCGGGCGTGCGCCAACTCGGGGTGGTCGCGCCCGATGGCGTCCGAGATGATGAGGCGGTCGGCGCCCGCCAGGTGCTCGGGGTGGTGGCCCTCGCTGAAGGCCAACCCCAGGCGCTCGAGCTTCGCGGTGAGCGCAGAGGCATGCAGGTCACATCCGGACAAGCGCTCCCCGCGGGCGAGGAGGACTTGCGCCAGCGCGCTCATGCCGATGCCGCCGACGCCCATCAGATGGGTATGGGGTTGTGATGCGCGATGGCTCATGCGAATGGGAAGCGCTCCGCGCGCGAGGACGACGCGCCGCCGGCGGCCGCGCCCCGTGGGCGCAGGTCGCGCCCCGGCTGGCGCGAGATATTCAGCAGCACCCCGACCGCGGTCATGGCGGACACCAGGGACGAGCCGCCGTAGCTGACGAAGGGCAAGGGGGCGCCCTTGGCCGGCATCAGGCCGGTGACGACGGCAACGTTGATCAGGACCTGGAGGGCGATCAGCGAAGTCATGCCCGCGCCCAGCAGCGCACAGAACGGGTCCGCAACGCGCAGGGACGCCGCCAGGCCGCGCCATAGCAGCAGGCCGAAGAGCGCCAGCAGCACCCAGGTGCCGAGCAGGCCCATTTCCTCGCCGATGACGGCGAAGATGCAGTCGGTCTCAGCCGCCGGCAGGTAGGAGTATTTCTCACGGCCTTCGCCGAGACCGCGGCCGAGGACCCCGCCGGCGCCGAGCGCGATCACGGAATGGTGCTGCTGATAGCCGCTGGTGAGCGCGGTCTTGCCCGGGTCACACCATGCCTTGATGCGCGCCAGCCGGTAAGGCTCGGCGACGATGGCGACCGTCACACAGGCCAGCCCCACCACGGCGTAAACCGCGAGGTGGCGCAGCTTGGCGCCGGCGAAGTGCCACATGAGGAACGCGAGCGCGGTCACGACCACGGCGGTGCCCAGATCGTGCTCGGCCAGCACCAGCGCCGCCCCCGCCGCCACTACTGCCATCGGCAGCGCCAGCCCTTTGAGGCTGCGTATCCGTCGCGGGTTCTCCATCGCGAACCGCGCGGCCGCGACGATGACTGCGAGCTTGGCGAACTCCGACGGCTGGATATGACAGGGTCCGATCTCAAACCAGCGGCGTGCGCCGTTGATCTCGACCCCCAGCACCAGCACCGCCACCAGCGCCAACCCCGCCAGCGCCGCCGCCCCGTAGGCGAGCTGGCGAATGCGCTCGAGGTTGAGGCGCGCGACGACGAACATCGCCAACGCGCCTGCTACCGCCGCCGCCACCTGCGGCTTCACCTTGTAGAGACTGTCGCCTGCGGACAGCGCGGCCCGCGCGAAGGTGGCGCTGAAGACAGCGACGATGCCGAAGCCCACCAGCGCCGCGGTCAACGCCACCATGTAGACATCGAGGCCCGGGCGCTCCTGCCCCCACGACCGGGCGCTGCCGGTGTCGGTCATCGCTTCTCCTCGCGCGTCGGCGCCTCCGCGGCGAGCGCGGCGACGGCGCCGCGGAAGACCTCGCCCCGGTGGGCCATGCTGTGAAACATGTCGAAGCTGGCGCACGCCGGCGACAGCAGCACGACCTCGCCCGGCCGCGCCCGGGCGAACGCCATCCGTACCGCCTCCGGCAGCGAGCCCGCCGAGTGCACTTCGTCCAGCCCGGCCGCGCGGGCGGCGGCGGCGATCGCCGGTCCCGCCTCCCCGATCACCACCAGCGCCCGCGCGCCGGCGGCGATCGCTTGCCCCAGGCCGCCGAAATCCGGCACTTTCGCCCGCCCCCCCGCGATCAGCGTCACCGGCTCCGCGATCGCCTCCAGCGCCCCCTCGACCGCCGCCGGATTGGTGGCCTGCGAGTCGTTGATGAAGGTGACGCCGGCGACGGTGGCCACCTGCTCCAGGCGGTTGGGCACGCCCTCGAACGATGACAAGGTGTCGGCGGCCTGCTCCAGGTCGGCGCCGGCGGCGCCGGCCGCAGCCAGCGCGGCCAACGCGTTCTCGAGGTTGTGGCGGCCGCGCAGCCGCAGCGAGGAAACCGGCGCGACCGCGCGCCACGCGGAGGCAACCGGCGGGGCGGCGACGATACGTTCGCCGTCCACGTAGACCCCGCGGCCCAGCGGCTCGGTGCGGCTGAAGGGCACCACCTGCGACTTGACGCGATCGGCCAGCGCGCGCACCGCAGGGTCGTCGAAATTGAGCACCGCCCAGTCCTCCGCGCCTTGGCGGTCAAAGAGGCGTCGCTTGGCGCCCCAGTACTCGGCCAGGTGCCGGTGATGATCGAGGTGGTCGGGCGAGAAGTTGAGCAGCACCGCCACGTGCGGCCGGAAGTCGCGCGTGGTCTGGAGCTGGAAGCTGCTGACCTCGGTCACCAGCAGGTCGTCGGGGCCGGCGGTGAGCGCGGGCTCGATGATGGGCGCCCCGATGTTGCCGCCGACGCGCACCGACAGGCCCGCGTCTGCCAGCAGCCGCGCGATCAAGACGGTGGTGGTGGTCTTGCCCTTGGTGCCGCTGACGGCGACGAACTTGCCCGCGCTCACCCGGTACGCGAGCTCCAGTTCGCCGATGACCTCGAGGCCGCGGCCGCGCGCCGCCTCCAGCACCGGCAAATCCGGCGGCACCCCGGGGCTGATCACCACCAGGTCGCTGTCCAGCAGGGTGCGGTAGGCATTCTCCCCCACTTCCACCGCCACTTCGGGGGGCATGGCGCACAGCTGCGCCGCCCGCTCGGCGGCCGGCTTGCCGTCGGCGGCGGTGCCCGCCCCGCCCATGCCGGCACGCGCGGTCGCCGCCGCGCGCCCGGAGCCGTACTCGCCGAGGCCGATGACGTAGGCGCGCTTGGCGCTGATGCGCCCCCGCGGCGCTGCGGAGTTGAAGGCGCCGGTCATGGGCGCGCGCTCGAATCCGGGTTCCGACATCTCAAGTTCGCAACCTCACAGCGGCAGCAAGCGCTCGGCCAGCACCGCCCCCCAGCCGATGAGGCCGGCGAGGATCCACATGCGCGACACGATCAGCGGCTCCGGCCATCCCCCGAGCTCGAGGTGATGGTGGAGCGGGCTCATGCGCAGAATGCGCCGCCCGGTGAGGCGAAAGTGGACCACCTGGATCACCACCGACAGCGCCTCGAGGTAGAAGATGACGCCGATGACGAGCAGCCACGGCTCGACCTTGCACATGATCGCCGCCCCCGCCAGCGCCGCGCCGAGGGCGAGGGCGCCGGTGTCGCCCATGAAGATGCGCGCGGGATGGGCGTTGTACCACAGGAAACCCACGCACGCGCCGGCCAGGGCGTAGCACATGGCGCTCACCGCCGGATACCCGTTGACGGTTGCCAGCGCGGCGATGGCAATCCCGGCCATCGCCGCCAGCCCGGCCGCCAGACCGTCGAGCCCATCGGTCAGGTTGACGCTGTTCGAGGTCCCGACGATGAACACCGCCGCCAGTGGGTAGTACCACCCCCCGAGCGCCAGTGGTCGCTGCGAGAAGGGCATCCTCACCACCAGGTTGGCGAAACCCAGCTGCGATATCAGATAGAGGAAGCCCGCAGCGAGCGCGAACTGCAGCACCAGCTTCTCGCGCGCCCGCAAGCCGAGCGAGCGCTGGTGTTTGATGATCGCGCGATCGTCCGCGAGACCGATCAGACCGAACCCCACCGCCAGCCCCACCACGATCGCCACCGCGCTGGTACCGCCGGGCAGCAGAACGTCGCGCATGACGGTGGCACTCACCACCGTGCCGGCGACGAGCGCGATGATGATGATGACGCCGCCCATGGTCGGCGTGCCCTGCTTGGTATGGTGCGACTGCGGGCCGTCGTCGCGCACGTGCTGGCCGCACCCCCAGCGGCGCAGCAGGCGGATTGCCGGGCGCCCGAGGGCGACCGCCACCGCGAAGGCCGCAGCCAATGCCAGCGGGTCATGCACCGGTCAGCCTCCCCACGATCTGTTCAAAGGCCATTGCCCGCGACGCCTTGACCAGCACCAGGTCGCCGCGGCCCAAGACGTCGAGCGCCCACTGCGCCGCCTGCTCATTGCTGGACGCCCAGCGCACCCCTTCCGGCCCCATCGCCGCGCCCGCCCCGTCCGCGATCCACCGCCCGAGCTCGCCGACGGCGATGACGAGATCGAGGCCCATCAGCCCCGCCTGCGCACCGAGCGCTCGGTGCAGCTCGGGCGCGGTCGTTCCCAGCTCCAGCATATCTCCCAAGATCGCGATCTTGCGCTCGCCGCGGAGATCACCAAGCAGCTCCAGGGCGGCCTCCATGGAGGCGGGGCTGGCGTTGTAGCAGTCGTCAACGACGCGAAAACCGGCGGCGGTCTCGATGATTTCCGCCCGGCGCCGGGAGGCGCTGAACGAGGCCAGCCCGGCCGCAACCTGCTCCAGCCCGGCCCCGGCCTGCGCCGCCGCCGCGGCCGCCGCTAGCGCGTTGAGCACCAGGTAGCGCCCGGGGAGGCCCAGGCGCACCTGCACCTCACCCGCAGGCGCGACCAGACGGAAGCCGACGCCTTGCTCCGAGGCGGCTATCGCCGTCGCGCGAAACTGCGCCGCAGCGCCCTGGCCGAAGGTGACGACCTGCCCCTGCGCGCGCCGCGCCAGCCGCTCCAAATAAGGGTCATCCGCGTTCAGCACGGCGGTGCCGCGGCCCAGCGCCTCCACCAGTTCGCCCTTGGCGTCGGCGATGGCGTCGGCCGAGCCCAGGCGCTCGAGATGGCTGAGGCCGACGTTGGTCACCACCCCGATTTGCGGCTGCGCCAGCGACGCGAGGTAGGCGATTTCGCCCGGGGCCCGCATTGCCATCTCGATCACTGCGGCGTGGTGCCCGGGCGCCAGCGACAGCAGGGCCAGGGGAACGCCGATCTCGTTGTTGTAGTTCTCAGGGGTGGCGGCAACCGGCCCGCGACGCGCGAGGATGGCGGCGGTCATATCCTTGGTCGTGGTCTTGCCGGTGCTGCCGGTGATCCCGATCACGGGCACCTCGAAGCGCGCGCGATGGAGGCGCGCAAGATCGCCGAGCGCTCTCAGGGTGTCGGCGACGACCACCACGAACGCCTCGTCGCCGATCAGCGGCAGGCCCTCGGGCACGCGTGAAACGACGGCGCCGGCGGCGCCGGCGCGCAGCGCCGGCGCCACGAAATCATGGCCGTCGAAGCGCTCGCCGCGCAGGGCGAAGAAGCACTGGCCGGCGCCGACGGCGCGCGAATCGGTGGCCACGCCGGAGCACCTCGCGTCGCCCGACCCGGACGCCAGGCGGCCGCCGGTCGCGGCGACAATCTGAGCTGCGGTGAACTGCGCCATGTCCTACACCTGTCGACCGCCGGCTTGGCGGTTGCGCCCGGCGACGATCTCGGTCACCACCTCGCGGTCATCGAAATGGAGGCTGCGGTCGGCGAAGATCTGGTAGGTCTCGTGGCCCTTGCCCGCGACCAGGACGAGGTCGCCGGCGCGCGCTTCGTCGAGGGCGAGACGGATCGCCTCGCGCCGGTCGGGCTCGGTGTGGCAGCGGCGCCGGCTCGCCCGCGGGACGCCGGCGACGATATCGCGGATGATGCGCTCGGGCGGCTCGCTGCGCGGGTTGTCGGAGGTGATGAACGCCAGGTCGGCCAGGCGCGCGGCGATTTCCCCCATCAATGGGCGCTTGCCGGGGTCGCGGTCGCCGCCCGCGCCGAAGACCACGAGCAGCCGCCCCGGCACCAGCCGGCGGGCGTCGCGCAGGGCCTTCTCCAGCCCGTCGGGGGTGTGGGAGTAGTCAATTACGACCGCGAAATCCTGTCCCGCCTCGACGCGCTCGAAGCGGCCCCGAATCGGCGCCACCGATTCCAGCGCCGCGACCGCCGGCTCGAGCTCGACCCCGACCCCCAACGCGACCGCCAGTGCGGCCAGCGCATTGTAGACGTTGAACGTCCCCACCAGCTGCAGGTTCACCGGCAGCACTCCCTGCGGCGTCTGGACGCGAAAGGAGGTGCCGGCAGCGCTCAGCGCGACGTCGCGCGCCATGACGTCGCCGCGTCCCTCGATGCCGTAGGTGACGGTGAGGCCGACCGCGCGCGCGGTGAGGGCGCGGCCGGCGGGGTCGTCGGCGTTGATGACGTTGATGCGCAGGCGGTGGCGCGGGAACAGCAGCGGATCGCAGAAGAGCCGCGCCTTGGCCTCGAAGTAGTCGGTGGCATCGGTATGGAAATCCATGTGATCGCGGGTGAGGTTGGTGAAGACCGCGAAGGAGAAGGCGCAGTGGTCGGCGCGGCGCAGCGCCAGCGCGTGAGAGGACACCTCCAGCGCGCCATGCGTGACGCCCGCCTCGACCATCCGCCGCAGCAGGCGCTGCAAGTCGGGGGCCTCGGGCGTGGTGTGATGGGCCGGCACCAGCTCGTCCCCGATGCGGTGGCCCAGCGTGCCCATGACGCCGGTGGTGAATCCCGCGTGACGCAGGATCGCCGCCGTCAGGTAGCTGGTGGTAGTCTTGCCGTTGGTGCCGGTGATGCCTACCAGCGAGAGCTGGCGCGACGGGTAGTCGTAGAACGCGTCCGCGACCGCGGCGAGGGCGCTGCGCGTGTCATCCACCGACACCACCGCGGCCGCGCCGAAGTCTTGGCCGTCGGCGACGCGTCCGGGCTCCACTAACACCGCCACCGCCCCGCGCGCCAACGCGTCGCTGATGTAGAGGTGGCCATCGGTCTGCCGGCCCGGCAGACAGGCAAACAGGTTGCCCGCTTCGACCGCGCGCGAGTCATAGGCAACGCCGGTTATCCGCACCTCCGGCGCGCCCGTGAGTCGCAGGTAGTTGACGTCGGCGAGTAGTTCGAACAGGCTTCTCATCAGCGAGCGTTTCCTGCCGCGCCCAGCAGGCCCAGCACCATTGTGATTATAGCAGAACGCGCGTCCCCCGGACGCGCCGCGCACCAGAGAAAGCGATCGCCCCCGCACCGCTACTGCACGGGCGGCATCGCCTGCGCCAGCATGCGCGGCGGCATTCCCAGGTAGGCAAGCCCACGGCGGGCGATGTCGGCGAAGGCCGGCGCCGCCACTACGCTGCCGTAGCCGCTGCCTTGCGGCTCGTCAATCACGACCAAGATCGCCATGCGCGGGTCCTCGGCGGGGGCGAACCCGACGAAGGAGCCGACACGCAGGCCCGAGGCATACCCCTGCTCGGGCGTCGGCTTCTGGGCGGTGCCGGTCTTGCCGGCGACGGTGAAGCCGGCGACCTGCGCCGACTTGCCGGTGCCCTCCGTAACCACATCGCGCAGGATGCCGACCATGGTCTCGGCGGTGCGGGCGGACAGCGCCCGGCGGCCGCGCAGGAGCGGCTCCGCCGACGCGCCATCGGGGCCGCCGACGCGGGCGACGATGTGGAGCGGCGGCAGTACGCCGCGCGCGGCGACGGCGGAGTAGGCGCGGACGAGCTGCAGCGGGGTCACGCTGATGCCCTGGCCGAAGGCGAGGTTGGCCAACCGGATATCGCGCCACTGCTGGAGCGGCGGCACCGATCCCGTCGCCTCGCCGGGGAGGCCGACGCCGGTGCGTTCCGTGAACCCGAGCGCGCGCAAGGTGTGGTAGAACTTGCGGCTGCCCACCGCCGCGGCGATGGTCGCGGCCCCGATGTTGCACGACTGCACGACCACGCCGTGCAGATTGAGCGCGCCGTGAGCGCGGGAGCCGTGGTGCTGCGCGCAGTGGATGACGCGTCGCCCGATGCGCTTGGCGCCGGTGCAGCACAGCACCGGCGACTCGGGCGTCATGCCGCCTTCCTCGAGGGCCGCGCACGCGGCAACCAGCTTGAAGGTCGAGCCCGGCTCGTAGACGCAGGTGACCGCGTGATTGCGCCACTGCTCGCGGGGGAAGTCGCGGTAGTGGTTGGGGTCCATCGTCGGGTAGTTGGCCAGCGCCAGCACCTCGCCCGTCATCGGATCAACGACGACGGCGCTGCCGCCGGCGGCGCCGAATTGCTCCGCCGCCGCGCGCAGGGCCGCCTCCGCTGTCTCCTGGATGCGGACGTCTATGGTCAGGTATACGTCGCGCCCGCTTTCGGGCTTGACCTGCTGCAGGCGGCGTCCGGGGATGACGCGGCGATGACTGGAGCCGTCCACCTCCGCCACCAAGTAGCCATCACGCCCGGACAGGACCTCGTCGTATGCCAGCTCGATCCCCGCGCCGCCCAGGTGGTCATCGCGCACGAACCCGAGCGTCTGCCCAGCGAGGGCGCCGTAGGGGTAGAGGCGCTTCTTCTCCGCCTTGAACCCGACGCCCCGCAGGCCCTCAACCATCTTTCCGTCCGCGCCCCTGGTCGTCTGGCACAGCTCGCGCACCCGAACCACCACGTCGTCGTTTGCGCGCCGGCACAGCCACTGGAAGCGGCCGCCGCGCGCGAGCAGGGCCGCGATCTCCGTCTCCGGTCGCCCGAGGATCGCGGCGAGCCTCGCCGCCGGCCGCTGTTGAGGGACGATTCTCCCGGGATCGGCGAAGATGGAGTAAGTGATGCGGCTGAAGGCGAGGGGGACGCCGTTGCGGTCATAGATGGTGCCGCGGGCTCCCAGCAAGTCGGCGCGCACCCGCTGCAGCTTCTCCGCCTCCTTGGCGAGCACGGGATGGCGCACGACCTGGAGGTAGAAAAGCCAGACCCCCAGCAGGACAAAGCCGAGGGCGAACACGCAAGCCCATATACGGATGCGCCGGCAGATGCCGGCGGAGCTAAGCTGTCGCATTGGTTCCGCGCTCCAGTGATAGCGAAAGCGCGCCACCCCGCATCGCGCGCTTCCGGGCCGCCATTCGATTTAGAGCCGGTCGCAAGCGTCAGAGCCGGTCATGGGGTCGCCCCATCTGCGCCGTCCCGGCCGCGGTCCGCACCGCCGGGCTCCAGCCGGTGGTGACGACGCTGGTCACCTGCCGGGCGAGGGCGAAGTCGCGCAGCACGGCATGAAAGCGGGGATAGTGCCCGGAGCCGGCGACGGGCGCGCCGGCCGCGGACGGCAAGATGATGTAGTCAACCTCGCCCGCGGGGTCCGCCACCGTCATGCCCCACTGCTGGGCGACGGCGGCGATCCGTTCCTGGGCGCGCGCGCGCTCGACGTCGAAGCGTAACTGGCTGTTGGCCGCCTCCAGGCAGCGGGTCTCGGCGACCAGCGCCTGGCGCTGGTATTCGAACTGCGCAAGGCGCGCGTAGGAGCTGACATGAACGAGGGCGGCGATAATAAAGAAGGCGGTGAGCGCAAGGGCTGCGATTACTGGTTGTCTCGCTGTTGCCATTGGACGTCGGCGCTTGGGTCGCTCGCTGGGGGCGAATTGACGGTCCTGGTGCAACCGCTGCTGCAAATTGTGCTGTGACATGCGCTCACCGCCGCGGCAGATCCCGACGGAGGCAACGGGAGTCTGCCATTTGAGGCCGTATTAACCTGTGTCATTGACCCTAAGGGCTCTGCGGTATCCTCTCTGCGGCGCGCAGCTTGGCGCTGCGCGACCGCGGGTTGGATTCCACCTCCGCCGCGCCGGGGGTCACCGGCTTGCGCGTCAACACGCGCACCAGCGGCCGCCCCTCGCAGCGGCAGATGGGCAGGAACGGTGGGCAGCGGCAGGCTCTGGAGTGATCGCGGAACGCGTTCTTCGTCAGCCGGTCCTCCAGGCTGTGGTACGACAGCACCACGATCCTGCCCCCGCCGCGAGTGCGACGGAGGGCCTGGGGGAGGGCCTGACGAAGTGCCGCGAGCTCGTCGTTGACCGCGATTCTCAGGGCCATCATGCTGCGGGTGGCCGGGTGAGTTCGCTGGCTGTGCGCGCCGGATGGGATCGCTGCTGCGACTAGTTCTGCGAATTGCGCGGCGGTGCGGATCGGCGTCCGCCGCCGCTGGGCGACGATTGCCCGCGCGATGCGCCTTGCCCACCGTTCCTCGCCGAACTCCCACAACAGGCGGGCCAGATCCTGCTCTGGGAGCTCGGCCACCAGCGCAGCCGCCGGCTTGCCGAGCGCGGGATTCATCCGCATGTCCAGGGGCGCGTCGGAGCGGAAACTGAAACCGCGCCCCGCGACCGCGGTAAGCTGCTCGGCGGAGGCTCCCAGGTCGAACAGGAAGCCGTCGGCGACCGGCCGGTCCAAATTGTCAAGGATCGTTTCGAGGTCTCTGAAATTGCCCTGAACCAGGAGCGCCCCGCCGCTCGGGGCCAATCGCCTGCTGGTTCTCTCTATGGCCTCGGCGTCCACGTCCAGGCCGATCAGCTCGCCCGTGGGCCCCAGTCGCTCCAGCATCGCCTGGGCGTGTCCGCCGCTGCCCACCGTGCAGTCCACCACCCGCATCCCCGGCTGCAACGCCAAGTGCTCAAGCACTTCGGCCACCATCACCGGGCGGTGGACCTGCTCGTTCATTTTTTCTTTCGGCAGGATTCAGCGCCGGTCCGCCGAATCCTCACAACTGTAGGCTGGAAGCCGACTCTTGCACCGCCTCCTGGCTGAGCTTGCTCTCCTCGAACAGGCGGTACGCTTGCGGGTTCCAGATCTCGATGCGGTCGAACGTGCCCCGCAGGATGGCTTCGTTAGCAATGGACGCCCGCGCCCGCAACTTGGGCGGAATGAACACGCGGCCCTGGCCGTCGAGCTTCGCCTCGCAGCCGGAGCCGAACAGCCGCTGCAATGCCATCCCCTTCTCGTTGTCGTATGTCACCTTCGACAGCTTGTCCCTGATCTCGTCCCATCGCCACTTCGGCAGGATGAACAGGCAGTTGCCGTTGAGTCCCGGGCACAGGAAGAAGGGTTCCGCCAGTTGGGGCCTCCAGGTCGCCGGGACCGTGACTCGGCCCTTGTCATCGAGCTGGTGTTCGAACTCCCCCCACAGGTCGGAGGTCACCTTTCGCCCCTTCGCGTTGCCGCTGTTGGACCACTTCGGGTCCACCGTCTCCCACTGCGCGCCACAATTTACCACACTACCTCACCAATGTCAATAGCCTAGCCCCCTGTATTTCAGGAATCTTGCGAATTATTTCCACACCGCTCCACGCCGGGCCCGTTTCGACACCGCACCACATCACCTCTCAGGCTCTCAGGCGCCCGGCGCGAGCAATTGCGCCCACCCGCCGCCAACGATCCGCGAACCGCCAGGGCCAAACCTGCATTACTATAGGCAGAGCAGTCTTGGCTGCTCCGCGAGCCAGCCCGCCGGGCGGCGCGACTCCGGCCGGAGCGCAGACAGGCAGTAGGCGGTGAAAGCGGCGATGACATGGGCGGCCCACCCGGGGACGTATGAACGTTTGGCGCGGCGCTTCCATGCGGGGGTGTACAGCTACCTGTGCTGGCTATGCAGCGATGCCGACCTCGCGCAAGACCTGACCCAGGCGACGTTCGTTCAGGTCTGGCGGCATCCGCCGGAGTTCCGCGGAGAACGCGCTCTGAGGGCATGGGTGTACCGGGTCGCTCGCAACGAGTACCTCCAGCACCAGCGGCGCCCAAGCCTGGAGACCATCGCCCTCGATGAGAGCACGGAGGCCTCGGCGGTGGAGCCACCCAGGTTCGATCCACAGCTCCGGCTCGAGCGACAGGAGCTCGTCCGCGCCGTGCGGGGCGCGCTCGGCAGGCTGCCGGACACGTACCGCGAGGTCATCGTCCTGCACAACCTGGAGGGCTTCTCGCTCGAGCAGGTGGCGTCGGTGCTGGGAATCCCGAAGGGAACCGTCAAGTCGCGCCGCGCGAAAGGGTTTGCGCTGCTCCGGGGGTTGCTGGCGGAGGAGGTGATCTGCGATGAGATGCAGCCGAGTGCGACAGATGCTTCGTGAAGGGGAAGGTGGTCTGGGGTGGAGGGTGTCCCCTCGCCGATGCCTGCACCTGGCGCGGTGCGGCGGCTGCCGGGCCGAGGCGCGGTCCCTGCGGGCGCTGCGGCGCGCCCTGGGAGAGGTGGGGCGCTTCGAGCCGCCGGCGGAGCTGCTCGCGCAAATCCTGGAGGTGCCGGAAGCGATGGGTGGAGGTGTGACCTTGAGAGGTGGGGATAATGCACTGCCGGATGTGGGACAGGCGCCCTCGCCTGTCAGACAGGCGCCGCTCTGCGGCGCCAACACAGCCGAGGCGGCTGTGCCACATGGTGAGTGCCTCAATCCATCCCCACAAGAAAGAGTCATACCTGTTGGCGGGCGAGGCGTCCGCCCTACCAAAGAGAAGGGGGAGAGGAGAATGAGACGGATGGCATTGGCAGGTTTGGCATTGCTGGCAGTCGCGGTTACCGCCGCGGTGTTCGTTCCCCGCCGTGGGGCCAAGCAGGATGCGAGATCCATTCTGATCGCCGCCGCCCAGGCGATGGAGGAGGCCAAGTCGGTGCACTTCGCAGGACACGGTTCGGGACCATCCAAGGACACCCCAAGCGGGATGAAGATGATGTCAGAGCGATTCGAGATCTGGGCAGGCAGTAGCAAGGGGTATGTCCGAGTCGTCTCCCCAGACGGCAAGTTGAGCGGGCTGACCGTGCTCGATGCGGACGCGCGCGAGTGGTGGAACTACGACGCAAAGGACAATGCGGTCTATGTCGCCGACCTTACGCCGATCGCCGACCGGGTGGGCGACGCCGTGGCGCAAGTGAACCAAATGCTCCGTTCATCGTTAGCGACCCCAACCCCAGGGGAGATCAAGACCCTGGTGGGCGCTGCGGGGTTCTGCGATATCAAGGAGTCGGTGACTTCGCAGACGCGTGAAGGACGCAAGGTGCTTGTGGTCACGGTGACCGCAACGATTAGCTCCTCCCCTCGCAAGGTGACTGGGAGATGGGTATGCGAGGTAGACGCCGAGACAAACCGTCTCCTGACCATGCATCAGTACGCCCAGGCTGAGGGGTCGCCGGAGGAGTTGGTGCAGGTTGTTGATCTGGTCGAGTATGATGTGCCGTTTCCCGCCGCGCCAACCAAGCTGGGGCTTCCTGAAGGCACAAAGACGGTGCAGGCAACCGCAACCATCGAGAAGAGCGCAAGTCTGCTGCGGCTGGTCATGACGGCGGACGGAAAGCGGATCGGCCAGATGGACATCCAACCGAGCAAGGAGCAGTTGAGGGCGCAGTCGGAGCGGTGAGACGCGCAGACGCGGCGGGGCGGTCAGGGGGCCGCCCCGCCGCAGCAGATGGAGCATGGGCGCCCCCGCCCGTGGGAGAGCGGCGCAGTGCGGCGTCCGTCGTAGGGGCGCAATCGATTGCGCCCAACCCATAGGGCGCGAAAGCGGACGTGTTCCGCATGGCTATCACGGCCGAGGCGGCCATGCTCCGCGGGCAATCTCCACCGCCCATGCGAACGTGTCCGCCACGACGCGCCGCCGTTCCTCGGCAGCCCGGCGCAAGGCGGCGCGGGTTTCATCGCCTGCGTTCCAGGCAGCGATGATGGCCTCTGCAAGGCGCGCTTCCGGCAACTCCTCTCCCTGCCAGGGAGAGGTCGGCCCGCCCTCGCGGCCCGGGGGAGGGTGGGCATCCCGTGTGTGTACCCTCACCCTACCCTCTCCCGCCTTCGCGGGCTTCGTAGCCCAGCTTCGTCGGGCGAAGTAGCCCTGAGAGGGAGAGGGGTGCGATGACCGTGACTCCGAGACTTCTACGTCACTCCCAGCGAGGTCGGCGGTGGTCGCGGCCACGTTCAAACCCAAATCGGTCATGAAGGCTTCGACCTTGGGATCATAGCTGATCGCGACCGGCATCGCCCCACCCATGGCGGCGAAGATGAGCGCGTGCAGGCGTACCCCCACCACCACCCGCGCGCTGCCGATCATGGCCGCCAGCAGCGCGGGGGGCAATTCCGGCTGCGCGAAGATTCCGCCGACAGCGTCGGCCAGGGCCGCGCAGGCTGGATCGTCCTGAGGCCGTTGCATGGGGAAGACGACCACCTGTGGCCGCGGAGCGCCCAGGTGTGGGACAGGCGCCCGCGCCTGTCCTATTCGCCGCCGCTGGAGCGGCGGCGACACAGCCGGGGGCGGCTGTGCCACATCTCCGAATTGCGCGGTCGCGCACTTGACCGCCGCCGCGAGGGAGGCGACGACTCCCTCCCCTGCTCCACTGATGTGCCATGTGCGCGGTGCGATGGCAAGCACGGAGCCGGGATCCTCGACGCCGATGCCGCGCCAGGCCGCGGCGACCTCTTCCGCGGGGGGCAGGCTCATGGCGAAGGAGAGGTCGGCGCCGACGCGAATGGGCGGGCGGCTGACCCCCAGGCGCTCCAGCTCGCGCGCGGATTCCGAATCGCGCAGCGCGATACCCTGCACGCGGTTCAGGCAGCGGCGCACGAGCGCGCGCACCCACCATCGGCGCAAGGGGCCGATGCCCTGCCCCAGCACCACCACCGGCACGCGAGCGAGCAATGCCTGGCGCATGACGTAGAGGTAGTAGAGGCATGACCGCGCGCTGGTGGCGTCCTGGAAGAGGTTGCCGCCGCCGCTGATGAAGAGGTCGGCGTCACGCAGCTCGCGCCTGAGCGCGCCGAGACCGCGCCCGATCGCGCGGACGCCGTGAAGGTTCGCCGTAGCCGCGGGAGCGCCGGAGAGGACGGTGATGTCCATTGGGTTGCCGGAACCGGACACAGCGGCTAGGCCGTTGCCCGCCGTGGCGGTCGTTTGCGACCTAGCAACCGGGGGCCCCGATGAATCGGGATTCGGAAACGGCTGTGCCACAAGGCCGGCAATGAGGCCTGCCAGCACCGCCTCGTCGCCCGCGTTGTGAAAGCCGTAGTAGCCTGAGATGATGACGCGCAAGCTCGCTCCGGGTATGGCAGATGGAAGATCTTAACCACCAAGGTGGCTAGGTCAGCAAAGCTGACCGCCACGGCGGCCCCTGGCCTAGCCGCACCAAGCCACAAGGAAATGGTAGGCCAGGCGTCTCGCCTGGCAAGTCACGAGGTTGGCAGCCGAGGCGGTCGTCCTACCATTTCTTGTCTTCGTGTCTTCGTGGTTTACCCGCCGTTACTCCCGGCCTTCGACCTCGAGCCTGACCTGGAGCGGCCCGGCAGTCCAGGTGTCGGCGGCGGCGCGGGCCACCACCAGTACGTGGTCGCGGTGGCGCTTGACCTCGCGGATGACGTGCAGCAACTCGGGGTAGCGCATCTTGCCGACGACCTCGTCGGGTTCGGGGAACAGGGACTCCACATGCTCGCCCGGGTGGCCGGCGGGCAGCGCCATGACCCCGGCAGCGCGCGCGCGAGCCGATACCTGGCCGCGCAGGAAGGCCCACAGCTCCAGAAACAGGCTTACCTCATCGAGCGAACTGCTCACTGACGTGCGTGCGATCTCCTGGTCACGGCGAAACACCAGGGCGTTATGGAAGAGCTCGAAATCCACCAGCACCGTCTCGCCCCGCACGACGTTACCTACCGACACGGCGCGCACGATGACGCTGCCCGGCGTGGCGCTGATGGTGGCGGCGAGCGCGGCCAGCACCTGCTCCTCACCGTAGTAAACTACCTGCCCCGTGTCCTCGTCCAGCACCGGGCGGAAAACGGCGATCGCCCGGTTGTCTTCGCCCTTGCCCGCGCCGGCGGCGTCCGCGACCTGGTTGATGCTGGTGACCATCTGCCGCAGGTCACGCTGCACCTGCTCCGCCGGCCGCGCCCCCTCGACCACCAGCGTCAGCATGTCTTCGTTGGCGCCGAAGATGACCGGCTGGCTGCGAATCTCGCCGAACTGGGTGCGAATCTCGCCGAAGGTCTGCAGCGCGCGGGAGCGCCACTGTGAGAGGTCCTGGATCTGCGCCTGCAGCTTGCCGACCTCCGCCTGCAGCGCGTCGCGCTGGCTCTCCAGGCTCAAGAGGTTGCGCCCGATCTCGAGCGACACCCGTGTGGCGTTCTGCAGCTCGTGGCTCTTGTCGGCGAGGTTCTGCTCGACCTGCGCCAGCTGCGCTGATGTCTGGTCGAGCTGTTCCCGGGCGGAGGCGAGGAGCGAGCGCGTCGAGGTCAGGTCGCGACGGCTGCCGGCGAGCTCGCCGGCGACCTCGTGCAGCCGGGCGGTGGTCGCCTGCAGGTCGCGCTTCTGGGCCTCCAACTGGGCGGCCTTGCGTCGCAGCTGGCCGGACACGCGGAGCAGTTGCCCCTTGGTGCTGGTGAGTTCGCCGGTCTGCGAGCGCAGGGCCGCGGACACTTCCCGCAGGCGCCCCTGTGCGTCATCCAGGCGGCGCTGGACGCGCACGGCGCGGGCCTCGAGCTCGCGCGCGGTGCGCTCCAGTTGCAGGTTTTCCCGCCGCATCGCCGCCACGTGCAGGAAGGCGTCGCGCACGTTCTGCGACACCAGCATCGCCGAGGTCAGGGTGAAGGCGGCGATGAGCATCCCCGCGAACACCGAGATCGCGACCGCGGTGTGGCGCGGGCGCAAGTGGAACAGCGTCAGCCGCCGGCGACCCATGCGGCGACCGATGATATCGCCCACGTAGGCGATGACACCGCTCACTACGATCAGCGCCGCGATCAGGAATACGCCGTAGCCGCCCATCAACCGCCGTTCCCGCGCTCGCGCGCATGCGACCTCGCCCGAGCCGTCGTCGGGGTCATTATAGGCGCGCCCCTGATGCGCGTCAAGGAAAGCCGCGCCAAGCCGCCAGGGGTATGTCCGCGGACCGTGGGGACTGGGGAACAAACTCCTCCCCCTTCCAGAGCCTGCCCTGAGCCTGTCGAAGGGGGGAGGATTGAGGTGGGGGTGGCAGGCACGGCGTTTTCACCCTCACCCCGCCTCTCCCTGAGAGGGAGAGGAGTTAGTCAGCCCCCCGCCCGCCACACCCACCAAGATCGAACACACCCCGCGCCAGGGCCGGCGGGGGCGGCGGGCCGTGCGAACCATCCTGTGCCCCCGCGCGTCAAATGGGCGTGGCAGGAGACGTCGGTGTAAGCGAGCTCCGCCTTGTGCGCTGGGCCCACCACTGCGGGCAGGACATTCCGTACCCGGTGCGGTAAACTAGCGGACGATGGTCGAGCGCCCATATCAGGTGCGTCCGGAGGTGCAGGGATGAGCAAAGGCAGATTGCGAAGGGTCGCCGCATGGTCGGCGGTGATAGTGCTGTTCGCGGCGGCGAGCGCACTGGCGATGGAGGCGGCCGCGCGCACGCGCACGTGGGGTGATCGCGAGGAGGGCGAGGTGCTGGTTAACGGCGCGGTGGTGATGCGGATTCGCAGCGCCGCCGGCGGCTATAGCGCGACCCAGCGCGCCGAGACGGTGGCGGCGCGGTTGAACCAGGCTTTCGCCGCGGGTGCGCAGTGGGGCGATTTCCGCGTAGGCCAGGTCAATAATGAGACCGCGCTGGTGACCGACGGCGGGAAGCTGATCGTGACCGCGGACCGCTTCCACGCGCAGGCCAACGGCACCACGCCGATGATGCTGGCGCGGGCGTGGAACGCCAACTTGGTGCAGGCGCTGGGCGGCGAGGTCGAGGCAGCGGCGCCGGTCTCGCCCGAGGTCAACTGGGAGCGCCAGGGCGACAAGATCGTCCCCATCTTCAGCATCGGCACCCCCGGCGTCTCCATCGGCGGGGCGCGCGTGGTGGGCCCGGCGGTCGAAATCGGCAAGGTCAAGGCGGTCGCGCAGATCGAGGCCAACTTCAAGGACGCGGTGCGCGCCCACATCTACGTTCCCGTCTCCTCCATCAGCGTGCGCCCGCAGCGCGTGCAAGGGGTGAGCGTGGAAGCGCTGATTGACTACAACCTCCCGTTCTAGGGCGACAGGAGCCAATGACATGACGACATTGCGCAGAAAGCTGGACCGCCGCCTGGTGACGGTGCTGGCGGGGCTGGTGATCGTGGCCCTGGTGGGGGGAGCGGCGGTGGCGCTGGACATCGGCGGTCTGGTGAAGATCTTCGGCATCGGCTATGTGGTCCAGCACTTCTCGGGGGACATTGACTCGTTCCTCAATAAGACGCTGGGCGAGCGCGGGGCCGAGATCCGCGGGGCGACCAAAGTGGTGCCGATTCTCTCCGTGGGCAGCGGCGGCTTTATCGGCGCGGCGCAGGTGGTGGGCGTGCCGAGCAAGGTCGAGACGGTCAAGGCGGTCGCCCAGGTCGAGACCAAGTACCACGACCGCTTCCGCATGCGCGTGCTGATCCCGGTAAGCACCGAGACCGTGAGCGGATCCCCCAAGGGCGTGTCCGGCGTCGGGGTCTCGGCGGTGCTCGATTTCGAGATCTAGCCGCCGACCGCTGGGCGCCCACGGCGTGTGCGTCTCTGCGCCGGGGCAGGACCGCGCCGGCGCCAGGCGAAACCGCCTGGCCGAGCCTGGAACATGATCCTGCCTGAGTCGCACCTCGAGCCCGAAGGCGAGGCCCGTGTAGAGGCCGCCCGCAGCGCCATCAACCCGGAGCTGGCGGTGGCCATCTTTCGCACCACCTTCGTGGTGATGGTGGTGGCCACGCTGTCCGGGCGCGGCGGCGTGGTGGACCTGCTGTCGCCCCTCTACGTCACCATCCTGCTCGCGGGAGTATACAACGCAGCGCTGCTGGTGATGTACTGGCGGCGGGTGTCTTTCCCCGGGCAGCGTCATTTCATTCTCAGTCTCGACATCGTCTTCATCACCCTGTGGGTGGGACTGAGCGGCCCCACCGGCCTGGCGTTCTTCCCGCTCTACTACGCGCTGGCGGTGATCGCGGCGTTGTGGTTCGGCACCGCGGGCGCGCTGGCGACCGCGGTCGTCTCGGGGGCGCTCTACGTCGCGGTGCTGGCCGCGGCCGGCCCCGACGCCGCCATGAGCGTCGGCGATGCGCTGCGAGAGCGAGTACCGTTCCTGGTATTGGTGGCGCTCCTGAGCGGCTATGTCGCGGACGCGCAGAAGCGGGAACGACAGACCTTCGAGCGCACGGCGCGAGTGCTCGCCGCCTATCGTCAGCAGCGACGCTTGATGCAGGACTTCTATGACCTGGTCAACCCGCAGGCGCTGGCCTCCCCGCCCGACCTGGAGGTGGGAGTCGCCTTCCGCCCCGCGCTGCGCATGGGGGCCGGTGACTACTATGACTTGCTGCACCTCGACGGCGGGCGCTACGGGTTGTGCGTGGCCGACGTCGCCGGCAAGCACGGCGCGGAGGTGCTGCGCGTGCCCGTGGTCAAGTACGCCCTCAAGGTGGCGGCGATGATCGAGCCCGGGCCCGCACAGGTGGTGGAACGCGTCAACCAGTTGGTCTTCGACGAGCTGCAGCCGGACCGCTTCGTGACCATGTTCTATGCCCAAGTGGATCCATCGGCCGGAGCCATCACCTACGTCAACGCGGGCCACGATCCGCCGCTGCTGGTGCGCGCGTCAGGAGCCACCGAAGCGCTGGCCAGCGGGGGGCTGGTGCTGGGCGTGCTGAGCGACGCCCGCTACGAGCAAGGACGACTGCGCTGGACGCCGGAGGATGCGTTGGTCTTGTACACCGACGGCGCGGTGGAGGCGCGCGGCGCGGGCACCGAGGAGTTCGGCGCCGACCGCTTCCGCGAGACCGCGTGCGCCGCCCTCGCGGCGGCGGACTCGGCGGCCGCTGCGGCGCAAGCGATACTCGCCGCGATCGAGCGCTACGCCGCCGGCGGCCACCGGCGGGACGATATCACGATCATGGTGGCGCGGCCCGCGCGGCCGGCCGCGAAAGAGTGAGATGACGACCGCGGCGGCGCTGGCGGGGGGAACCGCCGAGATGGTACTTGCGCGCGCTATGTAACGGGGAAGGAAAACCGCCAAGGGGAGGGAATCGGACCTGGGCGCGGAAACGTGGGCGCCCCGACCGGTCGGGGCGGGATAACCGCGACTTCAGCGAAGTCGCGCCCTCAACCGCGCGATGAGCCCCGGGGGTGCCGGGGCGCGTCTCGCCAGGCGGGAGGTGAGTGGGGTGTCGCAGAATGAAGCCCCGGCATCTGACGCGGAGCCGCCAGATGCATCCGGTGAGGCCGGGGCGGAGGTGACCGAGGAGGCGTTTGCCTCCCTGGGTTACGTGGATTGCCTGCAGTATTGCCTGGAGCAGCGGGGCGAACATCAGCCCAAGGCGCTGCTCATGGGAGTCTCGGGAGAGAGCTTTCGCCTGTGCTTCGACCGCAACGACCCGGTGCGCGGGCTGGCGGTCATCTCCCATAATCCCCTGCGTGCGGCGTGCGCGGCGCTGGGCTACGACTCCGATGTCGTGTATCACCGTGACCTCGAGGGGGCGGTCAGCGCGCTCTTGGGGGACTTGAGCGCGCGGGGATGCGCGATCCTGCACACGCGGGCGGAGTGGGTGGTAGTGGAGCCCGACGGCTCGGATCCGAGCCGCGTCGTGGCGCGCCTGGCGGACGGCCGGCTCCGGGCGTGGCCGCGGTCCCGCCTGGAGCAGATGTGGTTGCAGGAGCCGGGGCTGCTCGAGCTCGGGCTCGAGGGCTACTACTACTTCCTGATCGGTGACAAGCAGCGCGACCCCGACCAGCGGGAATCGGCGATGGCGTCGCTGCGGCGGGGGGTGCGACTGCTGACGCGCAGGTCGCGCCTCGACGGGTGCGCCTCGGGGCTGGCGGCCTACGATGAGCTCCGGCAGTCGCTGCTGCGCAAGCAGCGCGACCAGTTGCGGCAGGCGCGCACCGTGCGCAAGTACGCCCTGTGGCATTCCCTTCCCCTCGCCTACATCGGCGATTCTCGGCGGGCGGCGGCGAGCTATCTGACCCTCATTCAAGCCCATTTCGAGGAGGAGGCGCGCGATCACCTGCGCAAGGCCGCCGAGGGATTCCGCAAGGCGGCGCAGGCCCTGGACGAAGTGCCGGTGGTCAAGCAGGCGGTGGCTCCCGCGGCGGCCGGCGAGCCGGCCGCGGACGCGCCCCTGGGGCGCGCCGAGCGCCAGGCGATCCGCAGCTTCTCCTATCTGCGCCGCAAGGCCGCGGGCCGGCTGCGCCGCGCTCAGCGCGCCGAGGAGCAGGCGCTGCTCGAGCTTCGCCGCGCGCTCGAGGCGGCGGAGCGCAAGCACGACAAGTAGCGCCGCGGAGGTCCCCACCGGTCATGAGAAAGTTCCTGCGGCTTCTAGGTTACGCGCGCCCCTACGCGGTGCGCATGGGCCTGGGCGTGGTGTGCGTAGGGGTGGTGGCCCTTACCAATATCACGATGCCCCAGGTCACGAGGTTCGTGATTGACCGCATCCTCGGCAGCCACGGGCGCCCGGTCACCCTCGACCTGCACGTGCTCCGTCTGGTCCTGGCCCCGCTGGCCATGCTCAACTTCATCTTCGTCTGCATCCTGCTGCTCTACGCCGTTCAGGGCGTGGTGTCGTTCGCCCGCACCTACCTCATGAGTTGGGTCGGCCAGCGCGTGCTGTTCGACATCCGCAACAGCCTCTTCCAACGCCTGCAGGAGCTGCCCATGCAGTTTTACCAGCGCCGCGGCACCGGCTACATCATGGCCCGCGTCACCGGTGACGTGGACACCATGGGCGGCATGATCACCTCCAGCACCATTGATCTGTTCACCAACATCGTCACCATCGTCGCCATCGTTGTCATTCTGCTGCTGTGGCACTGGAAGCTGGCGCTGTTGTCCTTCGCGGTCTTGCCGCTGTTCGCCGTCAACTATCACCTCTTCATCCGCTACATCCGCATCATCTGGGTGCGGCTGCGGGACAAGTGGTCCGATCTCTACGGCGAGCTGCACGAGTCCATTGCCGGCGCGCAGGTGGTCAAGGCCTTCTCCCAGGAGCGCTACGAGCAGCGCATGTTCTTCCGCTCCATGCGCGAGACCTATGCCCACAGTGTGGACCTCGCCCGCGTGAGCACCCTCATGGGCGCCATCTCCATGCTGCTGGTCGCCACCGGCACCGCCATCATCCTGTGGTACGGCGGGGCCGAAGTCCTGCGCGGACACCTCAGCATCGGCCAGCTCTTCGCCTTCATCGGCTACCTCGGCATGCTCTACTCGCCGGTGGTGACCCTGAGCACCAGCAACGAGATCATCCAGCGCGCCATCATCAGCGCCGAGCGCGTGTTCGACATCCTCGACGCCCGTTCGAGCGTCAAGGAGGACCCCGACGCCAAGCCCCTGCCGACGGTTGCCGGGCACGTCGTGTTCGACCACGTCTCCTTCAGTTACGAGCCGGAGAAGCTGGTGCTGGACGACATCTCGGTCACGGTCGAGCCAGGGATGGCGGTGGCGTTGGTGGGGCCGAGCGGCTCCGGCAAGACCACCTTCGCCAACTTGATCCCGCGCTTCTACGACCCCACCGCGGGGCGCGTGCTGGTTGACGACCACGACATCAAGCGCGTGACCCTGCGCTCCCTGCGCGCCAACATCGGCATCGTGCTCCAGGAGACCTTCCTCTTCAGCGGCACCATCAAGGACAACCTGCGCTACGGCCGCATGGAGGCGACCGACCAGGACATCGTCGAGGCGGCGATGATGGCCAACTGCCACGACTTCATCGTCAAGGAGCTGCCGGAGGGCTACGACACCGAGGTCGGCGAGCGCGGCCTGCGCCTGTCGGGGGGGCAGAAGCAGCGCATCGCCATCGCCCGCGCCATTCTGCGCGACCCGCGCATCCTCATCCTCGACGAGGCCACCTCCTCTCTCGACTCCGAGGCGGAAGCGCTGATCCAGGAGGCGCTCGAACGCCTCATGCGCGGCCGCACCACTTTCGTCATCGCCCACCGCCTGTCCACGGTGATGAAGGCGGACCTCATCTTCGTCCTGCGCGAGGGACGTCTGATCGAGCGCGGCACCCACCAGCAGCTCGTCGCCGCCAACGGCCTCTACGGCCGCCTCTACCGCAAGCAGTTCAAGCTCGACGATGAGGCGGATTCCCTGCTGGCGTAGGATTTTCATCGCCGACCGCGAAGGATGGTCGTGAGGGCGCGGCCTGAGGCCGTAGGTAGGGACCATGTACCGTGTCAACAGGCTCCTGGTGGTGGTCATGGCAGCGGGCGTTGCCGCCGCCGTCTATGCCGGCGCCCTGCGCTGGCGCGTGGAGATGCCGAACCGGACGGTGGCGCTGGTGCTCGACTGGCAGGAGGTCGAGGCGCTGGCGGCGGCGAGCGGGGTATCCCCGCCCGCCGTGCTGGAGCGGCTGCGCGCGGCGGGCGCCACCGATGTGGCGATCGGCGAGCAGCACCTATCGGATCTCGTCGCCGCCGGCCGGGTGACGGTCCTGCCCGCGTCCGCCGCCGGCCTCGAAGAGACCGTCCCCGCTGAAGGCATCGTCCTGTCGGCGTATGACGAGCCCACGGTGCAACGGCTGCGCATGTGCCTGTCCGCGAAGCTCCCGGCAGGAACCATCGCTGAGACCGCGGGGGCGCCGGGGCTGATACCTTGCCGCGCGCCGCAGGCCTACGTTGAGAGACTCGGCCTCGGCTGGCCGCCGGAGTACTCCGAGATCGCCGCTGCGGCCGGCCTGGGCGTGGTCGCGCGCATGGATAACTACCCCGGCGCATCAGCGCCGGCGATCACCTTCATGCTGGTCTCGGCCGCCGTCGCCGGAGCCGAGCTGGTGATCTTCACCGGGGATCAGGTCTTGGGCTATCCCGGGCTGATCGGCGAAACCGCACAGGTGCTGCGCGCGGCGCGGATCAACTACGGATCGATCGAGCTGGTGGGGCAGTCGGGCGATACGACCCTGGGGCGCGAGTTGGATGGAGAGATCGTGCGCGTGCACAGCATCACCGAGCGCGAGATGTCCACCATCTCCCCGGTGGCCGCCATCGAGCGCTACGTGCGCGCGGTGCGCGAGCGCAACATTCGCGCCTGCTACGTACGCCTGTTCCTGGCGCCGCGCGCCCAGGCCCCGCTGCAGTTCAACCTGCGCTACCTGCAGGCGCTGGGGCGCGAGATGCGCGAGGCGGGATACCGCAGCGGCCGTCCGCAGCCGCTGGCGCCGGTGGAGGTGCCGCCGTGGGCGGTGATGCTGATGGCGGCGGGGGCGGTGGCGGCGGCGGTGTACGGGCTGGGCAAGGTGGTTCCGGTGCCGGAGCGGATGGCTTACCTGCTGGTCATTGGCGGGGTGGCGGCGGGGGCGGGGCTGCTGCAGGCGGCGCCGCAAGTGCTGCGCGTGGAGAAGGCGCTGCTGGCCGCCGTCGCCTTTCCCGTCATCGGACTTATCGCCGTCGCGCGGGGGGCGCGGGGGGCGCGGGCGGCGGCAACGGTCTCCGCCGGCGGCCTGGCGGCGCGCGCGGCGGGCTGGCTCATCGCCGCCTCCGCGATTTCGCTCGCCGGCGGACTGGTGGCGGCGGGGCTGCTCACCGAGCGTCTCTACATCAGCAAAGTGCTGCAGTTCGCGGGCGTCAAGCTGGCGCTCGCCGCGCCCATCATGGCGGCGGCCTTGGTGTGGGTGCTTGGCTTGCACGGCCGAGGGAAGTGGGCGACCTACTGGCGACGCGTGCAGGAGAATGCCCGCGAAGCGTGGAACCGTCCGCTTCATGTGTGGGAGGCGGCGCTGGCGGCGGTGCTGCTGGCAGCGGCCGCGGTCATGCTGCTGCGCTCGGGCAACCAGCCGCCGGTCGAGGTCTCGGGGCTGGAGCTGCATGTGCGCGACTGGCTGGAGCGGGCGCTGATGGTGCGCCCGCGCACCAAGGAGTTTCTGATCGGCCATCCCGCGCTGATGCTGGCGGTGGGCATGGCGCTGCGGGGCCGCACGCGATGGGTGCTGGTGCTCCTGCTGCTGGGAGCGATGGGCCAGGCGTCGCTGGTCAACACCTTCTGCCACTTGCATACGCCGCTGGTGGTATCGCTGGTGCGCAGCGCCAACGGGCTGTGGTTGGGGCTGGCAATCGGCGCGATCGTGGTGTGGTTATGGGACCGGCTTCGCGGGCATACCACGGAGATGCGTCAGTAAAGAACACCAAACCACCGGGAGTCAAGACATGCAATACTTCTCTGCTTTGGCGCTCGCCACCGGCTTCGGCGTCGCGCTCGCGGCATTCGGGGGGGCACTCAGCCAGAGCCGCGCCCTGGCCGCCGCCCTGGAGGGGGTCGCGCGGCAGCCCGAGGCTGCCGGACGAATCCAGACGCTGCTCATCATCGGCCTCGCGTTCATCGAGTCACTGACCATCTACGCGCTCGTGGTGTCGCTGCTGCTGTGGGTCACCCGCATGCCGACGCCGGAAGCGGTGCTCAAGGTCCTCCATCCGTAATCCGCCATGGTGGCCGTCTCCATATTCGAGGAGCTGGGCCTCAACCCGGCGGTGATCTTGCTGCAGGCGCTGGTGTTCCTGCTGCTGCTGGGGGTGCTGGTCCGATTCCTATTCGCGCCGGTGCGCGAGATGCTGGCGGCGCGCGAGCGGCAAGTCAAGGCGCACCTCGACGAGGCACGCCAGCAGCAGGCGGCGGCGGCGGAAGCCCGCGCGGACCTTCAGCAGCGCCTGGATACCATCCAGGATGAGGCCCGCCGGCGCATGCGCGAGGCCGCGGAGGAGGCCAAGGCCGCCCATGACCGCGCACTCGCCGAAGCCCGTGAGCAGGCGGAGAAGCTCCTACAGCGCGCCACCGCCGAAATCGCCCGGGAGAAGGGCAAGGCGGTGGCCGAGCTGCGCGAGCAGGTCGCCGAGCTCGCGCTCAAGGTTGCCTCCAAGGCCATCCAGGACGGCCTCGACGAGGGCGCGCAGCGGCGCGTAATTGACCGCGCGATCGCCGGGCTGGAGCAGGCGGAGTGATCTACCGCCGCATCGCCCGCCGCTATGCGGCCGCGCTCTTGCGCGCCGCCGCCGACCAGCAATTGGTGGAGCAGGTGGCGAGCGATCTCCAATCCGCACATGCGGGCATCGCCGCCGACCCCGCCCTCGCCGCTGCCCTCGCCCATCCCGAGATTCCGTCGCCGCGCAAGCAGGAGATCCTGCAGGCGGTGTTCAGCCGACTGGCCCCGCTGTCGTTGACGTTGCTGGCGCTGCTGGTGCGACGCCGGCGCCAGGCCTACCTGGGCGACGTCATCGCCGAGTACCGCCGACTGGCGGACGAGGCGCGCGGGCTGGCACGGGCGCGGGTGGTGAGCGCCGTGGCCATGACCGCGGAGCAGCAAGCGCGGCTGCGCCGCGCGCTGGAACGGCGCACCGGCAAGCAAGTCGAGCTGACCCGCGAGGTTGATCCCGCGGTGCTGGCGGGGCTGGTGGTGAATATCGGCGACGAAGTGATAGACGCGTCGGCGCGCGGGCGGCTGGAGAAGCTGCGCGAGCTGCTGGCCGCCGCGCGGTTCCGAGGGCTGGGATCATGACGCCGGAGGGCGCGTGAATGAGGATCGAGCCGGACGAGGTCAGCTCCGTCATCCGCGACGAGATCGAACGCTACGGCGCCGCGGCGGAGGCGGTGGGCGTGGGCACGGTGGTGCAGGTGGGCGACGGCATCGCCCGTGTCTATGGCCTGGCAGGCGCCATGGCGGGCGAGTTGATCCAGTTCCCCAAGGAGGTCTACGGCATCGCCCTCAACCTGGAGGAGGACAATGTGGGGTGCATCCTCCTGGGGTCGGACACCGAGATCAAGGAGGGCGACACCGCGCGTACGACGGGCCGCATCGCCCAGGTGCCGGTGGGCGCGGCTTTGGTCGGGCGCGTGGTTGACTCCCTGGGGCGGCCGCTGGATGGCAAGGGGCCGGTGGTCACCGAGCGCACGCGCCCGGTGGAAACCGAGGCGCCGGGAGTGATCGAACGTCAGCCGGTCAAGGAGCCGCTGCAGACCGGACTCAAGGCGATTGACGCCATGACCCCTATCGGCCGCGGCCAGCGCGAGCTCATCATCGGCGACCGCCAGACCGGCAAGACCGCGATCTGCGTGGACACCATCCTCAACCAGCGCGACCAGGACGTCTACTGCGTTTACGTCGCCATCGGCCAGAAGCAGTCCACCGTCGCCACCGTCGTGGACGTCCTGCACAGGCACGGGGCGATGGAGTACACGACCGTGGTCAGCGCCACCGCCGCGGCTCCCGCCGCCATGCAGTACGTGGCCCCCTATGGCGGCTGTTCGATGGCGGAGGATTTCCGCGACCGCGGCAAGCACGCGCTGGTGGTCTATGACGACCTGACGAAGCACGCGCAGGCCTATCGCGAGGTGTCGCTGCTGCTGCGGCGGCCGCCGGGGCGCGAGGCCTACCCCGGCGACATCTTCTACCTGCACGCCCACCTGCTGGAGCGCGCCGCCAAGCTGTCGGACGAGCGCGGCGGCGGCTCGCTGACCGCGCTGCCCATCGTCGAGACCCAGCTCGGGGACTACTCGGCCTACATCCCGACCAACCTCATCTCCATCACCGACGGGCAGATCTACCTGGAGAGCGATTTCTTCTCCGCCGGCATTCGCCCCGCCATCAACGTCGGCATCTCGGTCTCCCGCGTCGGCGGCGCGGCCCAGATCGGCGCCATGAAGCAGGTCGGCGGGCCGCTGCGCAATGCCCTCGCCTACTACCGCGAGCTGTCGGCGTTCGCCAAGTTCGCCACCGAGCTCGATAAAGCGACGCGCGACCAGCTGGAGCGCGGCGAGCGCATGACCGAGCTGCTCAAGCAGCCGCAGTACCGCATGATGTCGGCGGCGGAGCAGGTCCTCTCCCTGTTCGCGGGCACCCAGGGCTTTCTCGACGACGTGGCGGTCGAGCAGGTGCGCGCGTTCGAGCAGGGGCTGCTCGATTTCGTGCGCGAGCACCACCCCGACCTGCCGCGGCGCATCACCGAGACCGGCAGGCTCGACGACGACACGACCGCGCGGCTCAAGCAGGCGGTCGGCGATTTCAAGCAGACGTTCGCCGCGCCAGCAAAGTAGCCGCGGCCACATACCTGCCATGATTTCCACGCGCGACGTGAAGCGGAAGATCCGCACCGTCCACAACATCGAGCAGATCACGCGCGCGATGAAGACGGTGGCCTCCATCAAGCTGCGACGGGCCGAGGTGCGGGTGCGTGCGGCGCGCCCCTATGCCGACCGCCTGGCGGGCCTCCTGGCGGCGCTGGGCGCGGTCGAGATCGAGCATCCGCTGCTGCAGGCGCGCCCCGTGAACACCAACGGTATCATCATCATCGGCGCCGACCGCGGGCTCTGCGGCGGCTACAACGCGAATCTCATCCGCCGCGCGCAGCAGGCCGCCCACGCGGCGCCGCGCGCGCAGTTGATCACCCTGGGGCGCAAGCCGAGCGACTTCTTTCGCCGCGCGGGCTACGACCTGCGCCAGCGCCTGTCGCCCCTGGGCGATGAGGCCGATTTCGGCCCGCTGGCGGAGGTCGCCGACCTCGCCGCTCAGCTCTACGCCGATGGCGAATGGGACGCGGTGGACGTCGTTTACACCCGCTGCGTGCGCGGCCAGCAGACCCCCCCGGTGGTCGAGCGCCTGCTGCCGCTGGCGCCCGCGGAGGGGGTGGGCGCGCTCCGACTCGTCGGGGCGCGAGACAGCCGCGACGTCAGCGAAGTCGCGCCCGCAAGGGAGTTCATCTACGAGCCGTCGCCGCGGCGGCTGTTGGACGAGCTGCTGCCGCGCTACCTGGGCACGCGGGTGTGGGCGGCGGCGCTGGACGCCAAGGCGAGCGAGCACCAAGCGCGAGTGACGGCGATGACGCTCGCCACCGACAATGCGCAAGAAATGATTGACGCGCTCACGCTCCAGTACAACAAGGCGCGCCAGGCCGCCATCACCGGCGAGCTGCTCGACATTGTCGGCACCGCCGAGGCGCTGGCGTGAGTGGCAGCCGCGGATCAACGCGCATCAACGGCGATTCGATAGGGGCCGATCCCCCGATCGCCCCAAGAAGCGGAGTGACGGGAGATGGCAACAGGTAAGGTCGTGCAGATCATCGGGCCGGTGGTGGACGTGCGCTTCAAGCCCGAGCAGCTGCCGCAAATCATGAACGCGATCGTGATCGCTGACCCCGAGCATGATCGAAAGTTGACGGTGGAGGCGGCACAGCACCTGGGCGACGACGTCGTGCGCTGCGTCGCCATGGCCAGCAGCGACGGCCTGCGCCGCGGGATGGAGGCGGTGGACACCGGCGGGCCGATCACGGTGCCGGTGGGGCCGCACACCCTGGGGCGCATGTTCGACGTCCTGGGGCAGCCGATAGACAATAAGCCCGCCCCAGAGGTCACGCAGCGCCTGCCGATCCATCGCGAGCCGCCGTCATTCGAGGAGCAGGGCATCGTCACCGACGTTTTCGAGACCGGGTTCAAGGTGGTGGACCTCATCTGCCCCTACCCGCGCGGGGGCAAGGTCGGCATGTTCGGCGGCGCGGGGGTGGGCAAGACGGTGCTGCTGATGGAGCTCATCCGCAACATCGCGGCCGAGCACGGCGGCACCTCGGTCTTCGGCGGCGTCGGCGAGCGCACCCGCGAGGGCAACCAGCTCTACCTGGAGATGCAGGAGTCGGGGGTCATTGATAAGACGGTCATGGTCTTCGGGCAGATGAATGAGCCGCCGGGGGCGCGCCTGCGGGTGGGGCTGACCGCGCTCACCATGGCCGAGTATTTCCGCGATCAAGAGGGGCAGGACGTGCTGCTCTTCATTGACAACATCTTTCGCTTCGTGCAGGCGGGCAGCGAGGTCTCGGCGCTGCTGGGGCGCATGCCCTCGGCCGTCGGCTACCAGCCCACCCTCGCCAGCGAGATGGGCGAGCTGCAGGAGCGCATCACCTCCACCCAGCGCGGCTCCATCACCTCCCTGCAGGCGATCTACGTCCCCGCCGACGACATCACCGACCCCGCCCCCGCCACCACCATGGCCCATCTCGACGCGGTGACGGTGCTCGACCGCGCCATCTTCGAGAAAGCGATCTACCCGGCGGTAGATCCCCTGCGCTCGACCTCGCGTATCCTCGACCCCGCCATCGTCGGCGACGAGCACTACGCGGTCGCGCGCCAGGTGCAGGAGATGTTGCAGCGCAACAAGGACCTCCAGGACATCATCGCCATCCTCGGCATGGACGAGCTGTCCGACGACGACAAGCTCGTCGTCCAGCGCGCGCGCCGCATCGAGCGCTTCCTGTCGCAGCCGTTCTTCGTCGCCGAGGTCTTCACCGGGCTCGAAGGCCGCTACGTGCGCGTCGCCGACACGGTGCGCGGATTCAAGGAGATCCTCGAGGGCAAGCACGACCATCTGCCGGAGCAGGCGTTCTACATGGTCGGCACCATCGAGGAGGCGATGCAGAAGGCCGAGACCCTGCAGCAGCGAGGAGCGTAATGTCGCCGTCGTTCGAGCTCGAGGTGATCACCCCCGATCGCACGGTGTTCGCCGGATCGGTGACGAGCCTGGTCGCGCCCGGCAGCGAGGGCTCCTTGGGGGTGCTGGCCAATCACGCCCCGTTGATTACCGGGCTCGGCATCGGCCGGGCGCGCGCGACCACCGCTGACGGCGAAGAGACCTACTTCGCCGTCGCCGGGGGCTTCCTACAGGTCGCTGACAACCGCGCGACCCTGCTCGCCGATGCCGCCGAGCGCGCCGACCAGATTGACCTCGCCCGCGCCGAAGCCGCCCGCCGCCGGGCGGAAGAAGAACGCTCGACGCTGACGCGCGGCGAGCCGCGATTCGTCGCCGCGGAGGCGGCCCTGCGCCGGGCGCTCAACCGGCTCCAGATCGCCCGCGACCACGGCGGCGGGCAGTAACCTCGCAACTCCGCGCACAGCCGCGCACTGCGCCTCTCGGTGGGACCCGGATCATGGGTTAAGGCTCGGCGGTGCCATTCCGAGTGGCTAAGCCCGGAGGGCCGCTGGCTAGGCGGCTAGGTCTGCTCTGCAGACCGCCGTGGCGGTGGCGGAGCCACCTAGCCACCTTGGGCCGCCATCCCGGTCTCTGACCTAGGGCCACGGCGGTCGCTGCGCGACCTAGCCGCACCCGACCCCGCGGGGCGGGGACATTTCACGTCACGAAGAAACCGGTCGTAATGGTCGCGCAAGACGGTTCTTCCTTCGCCGCTGCGCATGCTGGGAGCGAGATTCTTCGCCCCGACACGTCGGGGCTCTGAATGACACAACCGTCGCCCGCTGCTGTTCGCATACACTTCGGGGCGGCCCCGCACCAGCCCGCGGCAGTGTCATCGTGATCGCGCGTAGTGCTCCGTCAACCATGTTTCGAGGGATTCCTTGGGCGCGCGATTTTCAATCGCGCGAAACCGCCCGTAGGGGCAAGGCATGCCTTGCCCCTACCTGTGTCGCGCCCGGCGTAGCCCCGCACCAGCCCGCAGCAGCGTCATTCCGGTCGCGCGCAGCGAGAGAGGAATCTCGCTCCCGATAGGACAACGTCAGTGTGAATCCTCTTGTGCCTGACGAGAATGCGAAACCTTCAACGTGTCCTGCGCATCTATACATTCGAAGGCAGATGAAGGTGGCGAACGAGACCCGCCTGGTGGAGCGTGCCGCGACCGGCGATCGAGAGGCGTTCAACGCGCTGGCGGAGTCCTGCAGGCCTTGGGCATTTGGGATCTGCATGCGGCTGGTGCATGACCGGAGAACTGCCGAGGACCTTACCCAAGAAGCCCTCCTGCAATGCTTCCGCCGTCTATCGGAGCTGCGTCAACCATGCCGCTTCCGCTCGTGGCTGAGCCGGGTCGCGGTCAATGTGTGCCGGATGCATCTGCGCAAGCTGCTGGCACGGCCCGAGGAGACAGCCCGGATCGAGCAGGCAGAGGTGTCCACGCAGGTAGATGCGCCCACACCCTTTGGCGTGGATGAGGCACCGGCGCGCCTCGAGCCAACGAGCCGACGCGTCGTAGTGCTGTTCTATGGCGAGGAACTAAGCCATGCTGAGGTCGCCGAGGCACTGTCCCTCTCAGCGGCCGCGGTCAAGAGTCGCCTTCATCGCGCTCGGGAGCAACTGAGAAGGGAGATGTTGACGATGATGAGTGAGGAGCAGAAGGCGAAGTTAGGTGTGCCTGAGGAGAAGCCTTGGGTTCTGCGGACGGTTCTCCTGGTCGAGCCGGACGAGGCAATCCGAGGGCCCCTACGCGAGGGGCTGGAAGCCGCAGGCTACGAGGTGGTTGCGCTGCCGACTGGGGAGGCTGCACTGGAAGCGGTCGAGCAACGTCGCGGGCAGATGCTGATTCTGGACAAGGACTGCGTCGAGCCGAATTGGGTGGAAGTGCTGACGCTACTTCGGGTCGACGCGTGGAGCCGAGAGAATGTTCCTATCGGTGTGCTCGCGGGCCCTTACAGTCCTGATAACAAGCGGGATATG
>Ga0307380_10001580_pt1 | contig 33198 bp, 29 predicted proteins | sample UN3MG_FD_202239 | JGI IMG/M metagenome (GOLD analysis project Ga0307380, IMG submission 202239) | Soil microbial communities from Risofladan, Vaasa, Finland - UN-3 | ecosystem: Environmental > Terrestrial > Soil > Coastal area > Acid sulfate soil | place: Finland: Risofladan, Vaasa | collected...
GCATACAAACCAGACGATCAACCCCTCCCGCCCAACTACTATGGAATGACCAAGTGGGCGGGTGAGTCTGCCGTTAAGGACTCCACAGTCCCCTGGGCGATCGCTCGGACCTCGGTCATCTACGGACCGAGGAAGTTTGCGCATCTGAACTCCTTCTCCGACAGGGTGATCGAATCTCTCCACGCCGGGAAGACGATAGCGGCGTTCACCGATCAGACCCGCTGTCCGATCCCTGCCTGTAACCTGGCGGACGTGTGCCTCGAGATCGCCGAGCGGGAATTGACGGGCATCTTCCATGCCGTCTGTCCCCAACCCTCGACGAGGTATGAGTTCGCGGTCAAGATCGCCGAGGTCCTTGAGCTCGATGCCAGTCTGATCGTCCCTACCTCGATGGATGATGTCCCCGCCTGCGCCTTCCGCCCCGAAACCTTGATCCTCGATACGACCTCGACCTCCAAGGCCCTGAAAACCTGTCTCCTGGGGTTCCAGGAAGGAATCATGGGCTTGAAAGAACGAATGCCCTAATCTGGAGGGACCTATGACACACCTGTTTGCCATCCTTGCGATCTGCGCCATACTTCTGGCCTGTGCGAAAGCGGACGCCGCTTATCAACCCACATGGGATTCCATTGACAAGCGGCCCACGCCTCAGTGGTTCGATGACTCGAAGTTCGGCATCTTCATCCACTGGGGAGTCTATTCCGTGCCGGCGTGGTCGCCGAAAGGCATGTACGCCGAGTGGTACTGGTACTGGCTGAACGACCCAAAGCAGGAAGCAGTCCGCAAGTTCCATGCTCAAGCCTACGGTGAGAAGTTCCAATATCAGGACTTCGCCCCCATCTTCAAGGCCGAGCTATTCAATCCCGACCAGTGGGCGGACATATTCGCTCGGGCTGGGGCGAAGTACATAGTCCTGACCTCCAAGCACCACGAGGGATTCTGTCTGTGGCCGAGCGCTCAGAGTTGGAACTGGAACAGCGTTGACATCGGCCCACACCGCGATCTCTGCGGCGACCTTTCCAAAGCGGTGAAGGCAAAGGGCCTCAAGATGGGCTTCTACTACTCGCTCTATGAGTGGTATAACCCGGATTACCGGAATGATCTGCCTCGATATGTGGACGAGCACATGATCCCGCAGATGAAGGACCTTGTCATGCGCTACCAGCCGTCTCTCGTGTGGACCGACGGTGAGTGGGAGAAGCAGAGCGCGGATTGGAAGAGCACCGAGTTCCTGGCATGGCTGTTCAACGAGTCGCCGGTGAAGGATGAGGTTGCCGTCAACGACCGCTGGGGCAAGGAGGCTCGAAGCGTCCATGGAGGCTTCTATACCACCGAGTACGGGCAGGTTCACCTGGGCTCCGATCTGAAGCTTGCCGAGCGCCATAAGTGGGAGGAGTGCCGCGGGATAGGCGCGTCGTTCGGCTACAATCGGAATGAGGACTTCGAGGATTACCAGAAGCCTGCCGACCTCATCAAGATGCTCGTGGAGATTGTCAGTCAGGGAGGCAATCTGTTGCTCGACATCGGACCGACCGCCGACGGTCGAATCCCCGTCATCATGCAGGAGCGCCTGCTGGAGATGGGCGACTGGCTGAAGGTCAATGGCGAGGCGATCTACGGCACGAAGCCCTGGCGCGTGTCGTCCGAGAGCGACTTTACTGCCTACACTTCCAAGGGCAGCGACGTCTATGCCATCGCCTTGAAATGGCCCGGCAAGGAGCTTGTCCTGGCAGAGCCGAAGCCATCGAAGAATGCGACTGTCACCATGCTTGGCTATTCGACTCCACTGAAGTGGCATGAGAAGGACGGCCAGCTCGTGATACAAGTGCCTCAACTCTCGGTGGATGAACTTCCGTGCAAGTATGCGTATGCGTTCAAGTTGACGGGTGTGCAGTGAACTTCTCTGTCTCAAGGCCGTCTGCCAAACAAACGGAGGTGCAAACCATGAAGCTCTCACGAAGCAAGGCCTTATTTGCCATATTACTTGTCCTGATCGCCGGGATGGCGGCGGCGCAGCAGGGAAGGAATGCTCTCACCCCGAGCGATGTCGAGGTCATGCGCGACATCGAGTACGGCAAGGGAGGCGACACGCCGCTCATGCTGGATATCGTTCGTCCGAAGACCCAGCCCAGAGATCCCATGCCCGTGGTAGTCTTCATCCATGGCGGCGGATGGCAGAAGGGTGACAAGCAATCGGCTCTCGGGAGGCTGATCCCGCTCGTCCAGAAGGGCTACTTCGGCGCAACGATCAACTACCGGTTGACCGATATCGCCCCATTCCCGGCTCAGATCGAAGACTGCAAGTGCGCAATCCGATGGGTTCGAGCGCACGCTAAAGAATACAACCTGGACGCCGACCACATCGGAGTCTGGGGCGGCAGTGCCGGCGGGCATTTGGTTGCCTTGCTGGGGACATCGGGCGGCGCGAAGTCGCTCGAGGGCAAGGGCGGCTGGCAAGATCAATCCAGCAAGGTTCAGGCGGTTGCGGATTACTTCGGTCCGACCGATTTTGCCTATTGGCTTGAAGAAGCGAAGAAGAAGGGGATCACCATGGAGCAACTTGAGGCTCAGCATGCGGGAGGGGCGATCACCAAGCTGCTGGGCGGCAAGTTCTCGGAGAAAATGGACGTCGCCAAGCAGGCGAGTCCGGTCACATATATTGATAAGAACGATACTCCGATCTTCATCGGTCATGGCGAAAAAGATCAGTTGGTTCCTTTGAGCCAGAGCCAGGTATTTTACGATGCGCTGACGAAAGCTGGAGTACAGGCGACTCTCCACGTGGTAAAGGGTGCGGGGCATGGATTCCGCGACCCCGAGACGGACAAGATGGTCGCCGATTTCTTCGACAAACACTTGCGAGGAGGAAAGGATGGGAAGTAAACTCATCATGATTATGGCTTCTGTTATCATCTTGGCATGCGCCGGGTTTGCGGCGGATGAGGAAGCACCCAAACCTGCGCCGAAGCCGGAGTTCAAGATCCCGGATGACGTAGAACTCATCAAGGACATAGCCTACTGCCAGGATGGTCATGCAAAGCATAAGTTGGACATCCTTCGCCTGAAGAACGCACCCAAGGAGCCCATGCCGGTCATTGTATGGATACATGGCGGCGGCTTCCGAGGCGGGAGCAAGACCTCAGGCTACCCGCGTCTCATGCGCTTCGTCCAGCGGGGCTACTTAGGCGTCAGCATTGACTACCGGTTCAGCACCGAGGCCATCTTCCCCGCCCAGCTCCAGGACTGCAAGTGCGCTATCCGATTCCTGAGGGCTCATGCCAAGGACTACAACCTCGATCCCGATCACATCGGAGTCTGGGGAGGCTCGGCAGGCGGGAATCTGGTGGCTATGCTGGGCACGACCGGCGGCGTAAAAGAGTTCGAGGGCAAAGGCGGCTGGCAGGACCAGTCCAGCCGTGTTCAGGCGGTGGTTGATTATTTCGGCATGACCGACTTCCTCGCGATTGAGGAGCTTGTGAAAAAGGGCACGGCGACCGCGCGGTTTATGCTCCATGATGGCAAGGACTCGGCCTCGGGCCTGCTCGGCGGCAAGTTCTGGGAGAACCCGGATCTTGCCCGCAAGGCGAGCCCAACCACCTACGCTTCGAAGGACGATCCGTCTTTCTATATCTTCCACGGCGATCAGGACCCCCTGACCAACTACAGCCAGGGCGAGCTGCTCAATGAGAAACTCAGGAAGGCGGGGGTTGACTCGAACTTCTATCTGGTCAAGGGTGGAAAGCACGGCTGGCCGGCACGCGCGGACGTTGATGATAAGGTGGACGCCTTCTTCGACAAGCACCTAAAGGGAGGCAAGGAATGACAAGATGGGTAATACCGATCCTCGCGGTTGCTGCAACATTTGCTCGCGCCGACTCCCTGAAACCGGAGGTCACCCCTCCGAGGATCACCGGCTGGCTGCATACCCAGGGCACGCAGATTCTGGATGAGAGCGACAAACCCGTTCGGCTGCTGGGCATGGGCGGCCCGAATCTGGCGGCGGGACAGCGGCCTTCTAAGGCCCAGTACGACAACATCTCGGACTGGGGCTTCAATACCGTGCGAGTGGTCATCTCATGGGGCAACCTCGAGCCGACCGCCCCCACCAAGAACGCCGACGGCACACTGACCCATCATTGGAATCAGGCATTCCTCAGCACGCTGGATGATGTCTTGAGCGAGTATGGTAAGCGGCATGTGGGAGTCATCCTCACTATGGCTCACGGGCGTTGGTTCGTCGGCCCAGCGGACTCCGAGTTTCCAACCTGGCTATATGAAAGCACGGCGGGTGGAAATCAGTTTCGGCGCGACTTCCTAAGCAACACCGGCGCTGGCCCTGTCAAACCTCTGGATGGCTTCACCGAGGCATGGAAGACGGTCGCCAAGCGATATGCAGACAATCCGACCCTCACGGGCATAGACATCATGACTGAGCCTGGGTATCTGCAAGGCGATAACCTGGATGCATTCTATGCGACCGTGGCGAAGGGGATTCGCTCGGTGAATTCGCACGCACTCATCATGTTCGAGGATATGCTCCCGTTCCGCAGGCAGTTGATCTTGAAGAGCCCGCCGCCTGTGGAAAACGTGGTGTATTCCGTTCACCTCTATACCAAGGACTGGTCGCATGATGGCAAGCCCTGGATGGAGATGGTGAGCAAACAGGCCGAGGAGTGGAAAGTGCCTGTGTACGTCGGGGAGTTCAACGCCTTCAAGGGCGGGTTGAATGTGCAAAACCTGCCAGCGAACTGGCAGCCCGAGACGAAGATGTTTCTGGATTACTGCAAGGCGCATGACGTAAGCTGGAGCTTCTTCACATACGAGGCATCAGGGCCGGCCTTCAGTTCGATCATTGTGCCGGATACCGGTGAGGCGAAGGCCGATCTTCTGAGCATACTCCAGGCCGGTTACTAGAGGAATTTCACCCCGGAATGCCGAATATCAGGTCAGTGCAATGCCGAGGAGGGGTTGTTGTGGCTTCCAGGCTTGGCAGAGTTCATATCGCTCTCATTCTTCTGCTCATCATCGTCTTTTTCGGGCTCGGCGTGCTCCTCAGCGTGAGCAGGGATAGCAGCCGAGTTTCCGAGACGCCTGCTCCGATCATCACCGAGAAGCCTTCCCGCAACGGGATCCCGCAGGCGGAAAAGTCCGAGGAACAGCTTAGCTGGGAGAAGTTCGCCGCCGAGGCGAGGGCCGAGAACAACAGCAACGTGAGCGTGGACTATGATGCCTATCACCAGTACGGGCAGGAGCATTTCGGCGTGCTGGTGGTCGCGTGGAAGGACAGCGAATACGAGGTTGACCTCTATCACTTCGACGCGGAGAAGAGGAGTTGGGAGCTGAGCCCGGTGGTCCAGGAAAGCGTCTATGCCACTGATGTTCCCACAACCTCCAGGAAGTGGGGCGTCCCCGGGAACGTGATCAAGGGATGGATCGATCGGGCGGATACCGAGGTGCAGAAGATCTACAATCAAGAGAACGAATGAAAAACCCCCGAGCGGCTTTACACGGGGGCTTCGTTAGTTCAAAACTGGGTCTAACCTTATACGGCCACTACTTCAGACGCCTGCGGGCCTTTCGGGCCGTCAACGATCTCGAACTGCACTTCCTGGCCTTCGTAGAGGTTTCGGCGACCGGTGCCTTGAATCGCCGAGTAGTGAACAAAGATGTCTTTGCCCTCATCGGTGGCGATGAAGCCATAGCCCTTGGCTTCACTGAACCACTTTACCTTACCCGTTGCCATTCCGGGCCTCCTTTTTGCTAGCGGTGCTAAGCCGAACTAGGAGGTTCGGGTGTTACATCTCCGCGAGACTTCCAATTGAGTTCCTACTTGCACACGCCGTAATTCAGGCATCTGTGTGCCTGCAATTCGCAGTATAACACAGGTTGGGGATTTTGTAAATGATTTCTCTCAAGGCCATTGGCTGAGGTAGATGCGAGTGTCGTAATGGAAGAAGACCCTGCCATTGCTTTGATGCCGCTCGAAGATTCGGACGAGTTCGGCGAGCATGGGCTCGTTGTCGGTTTCGGGGGCATATGACGAGGAAAGCAGCCGGCCTCGAAGGCCTTCGAGATCGAAGGTCTGGGTGTTTTCACAGCAGTGAGTGATGAAGCCGGCAGGGGCAAAGAAGTCGGCAAGGGCCTTTGCGTCAACGTTCTTGTGGTCAACGCTCTTGTACTCGGGGCAGAAGTCGCACATCAACTGCTCAAATGCCTGGAGGAAAGGGGTGTCCACATGCCTCTCATTCCAGATGAGCGCCACCCAGCCGCCCTGTCTCAATATGCGGGCGAACTCCGTTCTCGCCTTGTCCCGGTGGAACCAGTGAAACGCCTGCCCTGCCGCGATCAAATCAACGGAGGCGTCCGGAAGGGCGGTATTCTCGGCAGTGCCGGCGATGCTGATGAACCCCGTGCGGTCCTTGAGGAGTGACTCGGCGGCCTCACGCATTTCCTTGTTGGGCTCGACTGCGAAGGTGGGATTTCCATTCTGAAGGAACAACTCGGTGAGTATGCCTGTGCCCGAGCCGATGTCGGCTATCTGCCACTCGGGTGCCAGGTGGCATTCATCTCGAAGTATCTCCAGCACGCATTGAGGGTAATGCGGGCGGTATTTCACATAGTTCTCGACTCGTGTTGAGAACCTCCGAGTCGGTTCCAGCATGCTACCGGCGCTCCTGCAGTTCCTGGATGCGCTTCTCCATCTCGTTATGCATCCTGTCCATTTCCTCTTCCATCTGCCGGCGCATATCCTCCATCTGCTCCAGCAGGCGGAGGATGACATCCACGCCCGCCAGGTTGACTCCCATATCGTGGGTCAGATGCTGAATCCGGCGCAGCCGCTCGATGTCGGCATCCGAGTACATCCGGTTCTTCCTGCTGACCCGCTGGGGCCTTATCAAACCTACACGCTCATACATCCGGAGCGTCTGGGGATGCACTTCACAGAGCTTGGCGGCTATGCTTATCATATATACGGCTTCGTTTTTGTCTCTCTGTGCCATCTTGTCACATCCTTCCGGAGACTTTAGGGATTAGACTTTGGACTTCAGCCACTGTATTCGAGGCTGCCGCTAGAGTCCAAAGTCTGCAGTCTAAAGTCTACGCTGTCTCCAGCGTTCCCAGTTCCTGTATCAACTCCCTCTGACGGTCGGTGAGCCGCTTCGGGACGGATATTCTGACCTTCACGAATAAATCGCCTTTGCCGGGCTTGTTCAGCCGGGGCATTCCCTGGCCCGTCAGCCGGAATGTCTGGCCGCTCTGGGCGCCTGCCGGGATCTTCATGGTCACCCGACCCTTCATAGTTCGGACCTGAATCTCCCCGCCGAGTGCGGCCGTCGCAAAGGGGACGGTCATTTCCTCAAAGAGATCATCACCTCGGCGCTCGAAGATATGATGCGGCTTCAGCCGCACGATAAGAAACAGGTCGCCCTTTTTGCCTCCGGGCCCGGCCACTCCCTCGCCTGCCAGGCGGATCCTCGACCCATCATTGACTCCGGCAGGGATCTTCACTTCCAGCCGCCTGGACTGACCACCGGAAGGCGATACCGATATTGATTTCCTCGCGCCCTCATAAGCCTCTTCGAGCATTATCTCGATCTGCGCCTCGAGGTCCGCCCCTCGCATATCCTGCCGGGCAGCCCCTCGAGGCCCGAAGAGCATCTCGAAGAAATCGCCGAATTCACCCGTGCCGTGACCTAGGTCGAAGTTGAAGCCTCCGAAATGCTCGTATCCGCCCGGGCCGGGAGCGCCCTGGTGCTCATATCTCTGCCACTCTTCGCCGAAACGGTCGTACTTCGTGCGCTTTTCTTTGTCGTTCAGCACCTCATAGGCTTCGGAGATCTCCTTGAACTTCTCTTCGGCCTCTTTGCTGCCCGGGTTTACGTCCGGGTGGTACTTTCGCGCAAGCTTGCGATACGCCTGTTTGATCTCCTTTTCCGAAGCGCCTTTTGTCACGCCCAGCACGGCGTAGTAATCTTTATAGTCCATGGACTTGAGCAAAGGGCGGGGGCCTCACCGCCCCCCCATCCCAACCTTCCCCCCTCAAAGGGGGAAGGAGCATGCTACTCCTCCTTGAACTCCGCCTCGATGACCTCATCGTCGGGCTTGGCGTGCTCCTCCTGTCCAGTCTCCCCTTCGGGGGCTGCGTCCGGCTGAGGGCCTGCCGCCTGCTGATACATGATCTCCGAGAGCTTGTACGACGCCTGCTGGAGCTCGTCGCTCGACCGCCGAATCCTATCCAGGTCATCCGTATTCAGCGCCGATCTTACCTCGGCGATGGCCGTTTCGATGTTCCCCTTCTGATCCGCCGGAACCTTGTCGCCAAGATCGGCAATCAGTTTCTCAGTTTGGTAGACCAGGCTGTCGGCCCTGTTTCGAGTCTCGGCCGATTCCTTGGCCTTGCGGTCTTCCTCGGCGAATCTCTGAGCGTCGGCCACCATTCGGTCAGTCTCGTCCTTACTGAGCCTGGTCGAGCCGCTGATAGTGATGCTCTGCTCTTTGCCGGTCGCCTTATCCTTGGCCGAAACGTTCACGATGCCGTTCGCGTCAATGTCGAAGGCTACCTCGATCTGAGGAGTCCCTCTCGGCGCGGGCAGGATGCCTACCAGGTGGAATCGGCCAAGGGTCTTGTTGTCCCTCGCCATCTCGCGCTCGCCCTGGAGCACATGGACTTCCACGTCCGTCTGGCCATCAACCGCCGTCGTGAACGTCTCGCCCTTTCGAGTCGGGATGGTCGTGTTACGGTCAATGAGCTTGGTGAACACGCCGCCCAGGGTCTCGATCCCCAGCGATAGCGGAGTCACGTCCAGGAGGACGATATCTTTCACCTGACCGGTCAATACGCCCGACTGGATCGCCGCGCCGACCGCCACGACCTCATCCGGGTTCACGCCCTTGTGAGGCTCTTTACCGCCGCCGAGCTTCTTCACGAGTTCATAGATGTGCGGCATGCGAGTCGCCCCGCCGACGAGGATGATCTCGTCGAGCTGCTTTTCGCTTATCCCGGCGTCGGAGAGCGCGCGCTTGAACGAACCTACCGTCCGTTCGGCGAGATCGGCGGTCAACTCCTCGAACTTCGCCCGGGTGAGGTTCATATCCAGGTGCTTCGGGCCTTCCTGAGTCGCCGTGATGAACGGCAGGCTGAGGGTCGTCTGAACGACGCTCGAGAGCTCGATCTTCGCCTTCTCCGCGGCCTCACGCAGTCTCTGAAGCGCCTGACGGTCCTTGCGGATGTCAATGCCGTCCGATTTCATGAATTCATCGGCGACGTAGTCTACTATCCGCTGATCCCAGTCATCGCCGCCGAGCTGGGTGTCGCCCGACGTGGACTTGACCTCGAAGACCCCCTCGCCGACCTCCAGCACGGATACGTCGAACGTGCCGCCGCCGAGGTCGTAGACGAGGATGGTTTCGTTCTCCTTCTTATCCAGGCCGTATGCCAGGGCTGCTGCCGTGGGCTCATTGATGATGCGCAAAACATTCAGCCCGGCGATCTCCCCTGCGGTCTTCGTGGCCGTTCTCTGGGCATCGTTGAAGTATGCGGGAACGGTGACCACGGCATCGGTCACCTTGTCGCCCAGGTACGTCTCAGCATCCGTCTTCATCTTCTGGAGAATCATGCCGGAGATCTCTTCGGGCGTGTAGTCCTTGTCGTCAATGTTCACCTTGAAGTCGGTTCCCATCTTGCGCTTGATGGATGAAATCGTTCGTTCCGGATTGAGGATTGCCTGCCTTTTTGCAGTGGCGCCCACGAGGCGCTCACCGGTTTTCGTGAAACCTACGACGGACGGAGTAATCCGGCTTCCCTCCGCGTTCGGTATGACCACGGGCTCGCCGGCCTCCATCACGGCCACGACCGAGTTAGTGGTTCCTAAGTCAATGCCTACTGTCCTACCCACGATTCGTCACCTCCATGACGTTGAATACCCTTGAGCTATGGGAGTGAAACACATATTGTTTGGTATTCTAAGTACAATCACAGTATAGTACTTGAGTGTACTAGTGTCAAGTGGTTTGACATACAAATATTCGGAAAAGTTGCAGAAAAAGTTTAGGGGTAGGACGTCAGACTTCAGACTTTAGACTTTAGCGCCCCTACGCCGGAGTAGCGCAAGTCCCAATGCCCCCAGGCCCCCGGCGAGGGCGAGGAGGGAGGATGGCTCGGGAACGGGTTCCCAGAGGACGGCGTGTGGCTGCCACGTAGTACCATATGAGCAGCAGCCAACTATTACCCCACTGTTGTTGATGGCGTATGCCTCGCTTGAATATGCGCCCGGTAATGTTCCTAGATCATAGCAGGAACCATTCTGCCACAACACCGCATGCCTGATGTCGGAATCCAGATAGGAATAGCCGACCACTTGCGTAGCGTCATTTATAGCGTATGCATAACTTTCATGGCCTCCAAGGGTGCCGAGATCCCGAATCGGCGAATCATCCTGCCATAGGAAGGCATGATTCCACCCCTCTAGAGTGTGGGAATAACCAGCTACCTGTCCACTGCCGTTGATGCTGGTAGCCCAACTGTATATTCCACCCAATGTGCCAAGATCCCTCATCCCAACTCCTTCTTGCCAGAGGAAGGCATGATCTGCACCTTCTGCACAGGAAGACTGCCCCACCACTAGTCCGCTCTCATTGATGTCGCTTGCACTGCTACTCTCGCCATCTAGTGCTCCAAGGTCACTCATGAAACCGTCTTGCCATAGGCAGGCGTGGGCGAAACCGTTCGCGACGTAGGAATAGCCGACGGCTTGTCCGTCATCATTGATGCCTGTCGCCACGCTGGTGCTACCCCCAAGCGTACCTAGATCCTCCATGGGCGACCCATTCTGCCAAATAAACGCATGGTTACGCCCCTCGGTGGTGAGGGCATAACCCACCACGGATCCGCTGTGGTTAATGGCAAGGGCGTAGCTCCATATGCCTCCCAGCGTTCCGAGGTCTCGCATCGGCGATCCCTCCTGCCACACAAAGCCACGGGGCTGGCCTTCTGCGGTATGGGAACTGCCCACCACTTGGCCGCTATCATTGAGGTCTTCGCACCAACCGACGTCCCCACCCAGTGTGCCCAAGTCCCTGATTCGGTACTCCACGCTCCAGGAAGCGCTGGCAGTCAGCAGGAGTAAGGATACGATTAGCAGGTATCTCATAGCTGTGGCCCTCCCTAACATATATTATAACAGAGTTGGAGGGCAAAAGGCGGTCTGGAAGAAAAAAGTTGATGGTCGAATGGCTCAGCGAGGTTGGGTTCGGGTGAAGATCACCGCCTTGTTGTCCTGGTAGATCAGCTTCCAGTCGGTCGTTTCCGTGAGGACGTCGGCAAGGAGGGAGTTCGGGCGGAGGACGGCGAGATTGATCCCATGGCGGTCGAATATCCGCCGCCACACGGAGTGCCCGCCTCCCATCGCGCATGCCATGTATTCATCGAATGCGCCGCCATAGAAGATGTCGTTGCGGTTGTCCACGAAGGTCTTGTACTCCGGCCAGAGCGCCCAGATGAAGTAGCTGCCGTAGTTCAGCTCGTTGAACATCGGGCCCGGGGGCTTCTCCTGCTTGATGAACTGGGCGGCCGCAACCGGGAAAACCTCAGGGGTCGTAACATATTCAAAAGGGTTTCTTCCGCCGATATCGGAGATGCGAAATGCAACTCCCCAGACGATCATTGCCGCCGCCAGGCCGTATGCCGCAATCGCCGCCTTCCGGGACTTCAGGAGATCGGTGAGGGGCTGGGAGATCAGGTCGGCAAGCATGGGAGCGCAGGCAAGGGCGAAGAACGGGCCGAGCCTTCGAGCGAAGAGCGACATGAGGAGGAACACAGCAATCTGTCCCGCCTCGGCGGCTCGGATCGGCTTCTGGCGGCTTGCGAGTCCCCACATGAGCGCCAGGATAAGGATAGCCAGGAAGATACCGGACATCGAGCGGAAGTCGGGCGAGGTCCACTCGGCGATCGTACTGGTCATCCCGCCATGACTGATCGTCCGCAGTGGGAACTCATACAATCGAATGCCGTTCGGGTTGATTAGCGCAGCCAATGCGCATCCGACGGTGACGCCCAGATCGCGCATCGGCCGAGCGAAGGGCACGTCTTGCTTGAATGCCAGATAGAGTAAGCCGGCGAATTCGATGAACAGCAGTATCAGCCCCGCTGTGAAGCTCGAATGGAAGTTTGCCCATACCAGGAACAGCGCCGGCAGCCAGAGAGGAAGGCCTTTTCCCGCTCGAATGCCTCTCTCGATGATCCAGACCAGAATGGCGAACAGCAGCAATCCGACGACCTGAGGCCGGGCGTCAACCATGTCGGCGGAGATTCCGGCAACGAGAGCTGTCACCAGGAACGCCGCAGGAGCGATCGCTCGACTTCGGGAGGTCACGAATGAGACCAGGAGGGCCGCCATTACTGAACCGAACGCCAGCAAGACGAGCAGGTTCAGCGAATGCTTACCGATCACCCATGCGAGCACCTGGAATGCCCATTCCTGCAGAATCCAGATATTGTTCGCCGTATATGAGAACGGATCATGGAAGGGGAAGACGCGATGATCGAGTATCCACTGGCCGGCGCGCATGTGCCAGAAGACGTCGCCGGCGACCTGCCGCCCATAGTTGACGGCGAAGATGACGGCGACCAGGCCAATCACCCATACCGCCGCCGGTGTCTCACGTTCTTGGCTTTGTACTTTCTGCCGTGCCATCACCGGCAGTATACCATCCGCACGGACGGGTTTCAAGTTCCAAGTTCAAGGTTCGAAGTTTGCCTAGCTCATCCCCAGCAACGGGCAAAGCACCCGCAGCCCGCCCAGGATAAGGAAGAATCCGCAGATGTCGAAGACGATCCCTGTCTTCACCATTCTCATTATCGGCACCATGCCGGAGGAGTACGCGATCGCGTTCGGCGGAGTCGAGACGGGGAGCATGAAACCATAACTGGCGCCGAAGCACGCTCCCAGCGCCGGTGGAATAGGGCTGACTCCGGCGGCCTTTGAAAGGGCGATCATCACCGGGATGACCATGCTTGCCGAGGCGGTGTTGGAGGTCGTCTCGCTCACGACTATCCCCAGCCCGATTGCCGCCGCAGTTATCCCCCACAAGGTATCCGCTCCAGTCCAGGCCATCAGGCCCTTGCCGATGACCTCGGCCAGGCCGGTCTTGAACATCAACCCCCCGAGCGCGAGTCCACCGCCGAATAGGAGGATCGTCCCCCAGTCAATCCTCACGGCCCGGTCCCAGTCGAGGGTGAACTCTCGCTTCTTCCAGTTGACCGGCAAGAAGAAAAGGATTGATGCCGCCAGTATCGCCACTGTGCCCTCGTGAAGCCTAGCGCTGTATCCCTCGAATGCCTTGCTGTGAACGCCGAATGCGACCGCCAGGAATCCGGGCAAGATCCAAAGCGTCACAGCCACCAGGAAGGCAATCAGTGAGTTCCTCTGCCCGGCAGACCATCTCCCGAGATCCTTTTGCCGCTCGCCGATATATGACTCGATCCCCGCCAACTGCGGGACTTCCGGCCGGTTCAACCGGAGGATCAGCAGATATAGGATGGCGTACATGGCGATCATCATGGGAACGGCGATACTCATCCAGCGGAAGAAGGTGATCCGCTGGCCCGCAAGCTCGTCCAGCATTCCGATGGCGATCAGGTTCGGCGGCGACCCGACGGGAGTTCCGATCCCTCCGACCGACGCCGAATAAGCCACCATGAGCATGAGACCCGATGACAGCCGCCAGCGGGTAAGGTTCGGGCGCTTTCCCGATTCCTTCTCCAGCACCTCGCCGACGGCCTTCAGCATACCGATTCCGATAGGGAGCATCATGGCAGTTGCGGCGGTGTTGCTGATCCACATGGAGATGAACGCGGTTACTCCGCCGAATGCGAGCACGAGTCTGCCAGGCGAGCGGCCGACGAATCGCAGTGAGAGGATCGAGAGAGCGAATCGGCGGTCCAGGCCGTGATGCATCATTGCATTGGCGATGATGAAGCTGCCGATAAAGAGGAAAACTATTGGATCGGCGAATGGGGCGAGGACATCCTTCGCGGTGGCGATTCTGAAGAGGACTGCCAGGACCGCCGCCAGGAGGGCCGTGACGGGAATCGGCACAGGCTCCGTCATCCAGTAGATCAGCACAAAGCCAAGGACCGCCGAAAGCCTGTGCGCTTCGGGGGTCAGCGCCGGCAGCGGGGCAAACCAGATGGCAAGGAATGCGGCAGGCCCGAGAAACAGCCCGATGGTGTTCCGCCAGCGCTCGAACTTCTCCTCAGCCTCAGCCAGCCCCGATGAGTGCATAGAGCAGTTATATCACAGCCGGGGACTTGTGGCAAGGGCACATGGTGGGTTTTAGGTTTTCGGTTTTGGGTTATAGGGAACCCAGAACCGAAAACCCATAACCTCTATGACCCCCCCGGGATCGCGTCCGCCGGCTTTTTGGCTACTCGCGGCTTCTTCATAATGGCCGCAACATCCGTTCCACGAGTGGCCTTGCTGTTCGCGAGGAGGGTATAGCTCTTGCTGAAGAAGAGGACCTTGAACCCGGCCTTGATGGACTGATTGATCGTGAGGACATCGCCGTCGAGACTCCAGGCGCTCGAGCCGCTGGAAACGCGGCCGTTCTTGCCCACCCCAAACGGCAGGCCTGCAACGCTTACCTTGCCGCAAATGTCGCCCGACAGACCCCCACAATCGGAGTTGCAGAGCTTTTCGACAAGGTTGTAGGTCTGCTGCTTGAGATTGTTCTCTATCATGATCGTCCCCTCGCCGGAGATGACATTTGTGACCGAGCCGTCGGCCTCTACCATGCTCTTGATGGTAGCGGTCCCGGCAGGCTGGGGGTCACCGGTGGCCTCGTTCAGTCTGAAGTATGCGAATTCGCCGGTGAACGAATTCGGATCTGATTGTTTCACGGAGAACTTGAAGTATATATCCTCGGCCTGCTCCCCGTCGGTAGTATGCTCGTAGGTGCCCACCCAATCACCCACAACCTTCTGATAGAAGTCCACGGCTCGGGTGGATTGCGCAGGTTGAGCGAAAGCTGTGGACGCGAGGATGAATATGAGGATGGCAAGTAAGGTTACTTTGCTTATAGACAAAAGATTGCCTTTCTACTCGGCACTTCTAATAGAATGCCAGTCAATACATACTAAGACGCTGATTTAAGCTCAAGAGTTCCCAAAACGGCGAATTGGAGGAATGAGACAACGAATCAGAGAACGAATAGACGAATACAGCGGAATCAGAGGCTCACGATGTCGGAAAAGTTTAGCAGGCGGGAGTTCTTGAGGAGTTCGGCGCTCGTGGCAGCGGCGGGGATCGGGGGTGTAGGACCCCTACTGGAAAGGACAAAAGGAATGGACAAGCCCAACATCATATTCTTCTTCACGGATCAGCAGCGATGGGATACGGTCGGGTGCTATGGGCAGAAGATGAGGGTCACGCCTAATCTGGATCGGATGGCGGCGGCCGGGGTACGTTTCGAGAACGCCTTCACCTGCCAGCCGGTATGCGGGCCTGCGCGTTCCTGCATCCAATCCGGCAAGTACGCCAGCGAGACCGGCTGCTTCCGCAACGGCATCGGACTCCCCACCGACGAAAAGACCATTGCCCATCATTTGTCCGAGGCCGGGTACGAGGTCGGTTATATCGGCAAGTGGCACCTCGCCGCCGGCAAGGACTGCGTGAATAACGCCGTGCCCCGCGATCTCCAGGGCGGCTACAAGGATTACTGGCTGGGGTCGAATGTTCTGGAGTTCACGTCTCACGGCTACGACGGGCACATGTATGACGCCGACATGAAGCAAGTAGATTTCAAGGGCTACCGGGTTGACTGCCAGACCGATTTCGCCATCGAATACCTGCGGACCCGCGATCGGAAAAAGCCATTCTTCCTTTGTCTGTCGTATCTCGAGCCGCATTTCCAGAACGATCACAAGCACTTCGAGGGGCCGGACGGATCGAAAGAGCGGTTCAAGGATTTCACGCCTCCGTGCGATCTTGTAGGTCATCCTGAAGGCGATTGGCAGGAGGAGTACCCCGATTACCTTGGCTGCTGCGCGAGCCTCGACCACAATCTAGGTCGAATCCGAGTCGAACTGGAGAAACTTGGCCTGACCGACGATACGCTAATCATCTTCACGAGCGATCACGGCTGCCATTTCCGAACTCGCAATGGCGAGTACAAGCGCTCGTGCCACGAATCGAGCATCCGAGTGCCGATGGTCGCCTACGGGCCGGGATTCAAGGGCGGGAAGGTCGTGGACGGGCTCGTCAGCCTGATTGACATTGCTCCGACCATCCTTGCCGTGGGAGGAGTCTCCGAGCCGCGATACATGAGAGGACGCCCGCTTCAGGAATTGGCTTCCGGGAAGGCGAAGGATTGGCCCGAGGAGGTCTTCGTCCAGATCAGCGAGGCGGAAGTTGGGCGGGCGATTCGGACGAAGAAGTGGAAGTACTGCATTTACGCTCCGGACAAGTCCGGCGGACGCGACCCCGGCAGCGATGTCTATATCGAGGAGTTCCTCTACGACCTGGATTCCGATCCCTGCGAGCAGAACAACCTGGTGAAGGATCCCGGACTCAAGTCGGTTCGAGCGGATCTCGCCGAAATCCTCAAGCGGCATATGAAAGAAGCGGGCGAGAAAGTGCCGGAGATAGGGCCAGCCCCCTAGCATTCACGTTGAGCGGTTGGGGTTGCGCGGCTCGTATCGGCCTACATAGATCGTGGGACGGCAAAGCACTCAACCGAAGGACGATCAACGAAACGAGCGGCGTAACCGACAGACGTTAGACGAGTTTGCAATCCCCCGGTTGCCATGTTATAATCGCGGGTTGGGAATATATCCCCTTGGACAAATTCGAAATTCGAAGCACGAAATTCGAAACGATCTGAAAAAACAACACATCAACGGAGGTTTTGGAATGCCGACAACTATAGAACACGTCCTCGCACGAGAGATACTGGATTCGCGGGGCAATCCGACCTTAGAGACTGAGGTCTATCTGGCCGATGGCAGCATGGGCCGAGCGGCAGTTCCGTCGGGCGCATCCACCGGCGCTCACGAGGCGGTCGAGCTTCGCGACGGGGACAAGTCGCGATTCGGGGGCAAGGGCGTATTGAACGCGGTCAGCAATGTGAACGAGGAGATCGCGACTGAGATTCTTGACCTAGATGCGACCGATCAGGTCGGCTTAGACGAATTGATGATCGAGATGGACGGCACGCCGAACAAGGCCCGGCTGGGGGCGAACGCCATCCTAAGCGTATCCCTTGCCATCGCCAAGGCGGCGGCGGCTTCTCTGCAACTGCCGCTCTACCGGTATATCGGCGGAGTGAGCGCCCGAGAGCTGCCCGTGCCGATGATGAACATCCTGAATGGCGGCAAGCATGCGGACAACAACGTTGACCTTCAGGAGTTCATGTGCATGCCCGTGGGAGCGGAGAGCGTCACGGAAGCCGTCAGGATGGGAGCGGAGGTTTTCCACAGCCTCAGATCTGTGCTGAAGGCTCGCGGGCTGAATACGTCGGTTGGCGACGAAGGCGGTTTCGCCCCGAACCTGAAGACGAACGAGGAAGCTGTCGAGGCGATCCTGGAAGCCATCGAGAAGGCGGGGTACAAACCCGGGGAGCAGGTCTGCATTGCGCTCGACCCGGCGGCAACCGAGCTTTATGATGAGGCGGAAAAGAAGGGCGAGAAGGGCAAGTACTATTTCTGGAAGTCGGACATGATGAAGACCGGCGAGGAGATGGTGGAGTTCTACGCCAACATGGTCGAGAAGTACCCGATCATCTCTATCGAGGATGGCCTTGCTGAGGACGACTGGGATACCTGGAAGCTGATGACCGAGAAGCTGGGGAAGAAGATTCAGATCGTGGGCGATGACATTTTCGTCACACAGACTGATCGCCTGGCGAAGGGTATCGGAATGGGGGTTGCAAATTCAATCCTCATCAAGCTCAATCAGATCGGCACGCTCACTGAGACCATCGCTGCGATGGAAATGGCGAAGAGGTACAACTACACGGCGGTCGTTTCGCATCGCTCGGGCGAGACCGAAGACTCCACAATTGCCGATGTAGCAGTCGCGATGAATGCCGGTCAGATAAAGACGGGAGCGCCATCACGTACTGACCGAGTGGCGAAGTACAACCAGCTCATGAGGATAGAGGAAGAGCTCGCGGGTGAGGCGATCTTCCGAGGCGCGCTGGCGTTCTACAATATAAGGAAGCCGGCATAACAGGCGGGTTATGGGTTGTAGGTGTTAGGTTATAGGGAACCCAGAACCCAAAATCTAGAACCTACAACCTTCTCCGATGTTTAGGGCTTCCTCTGCTTCGGGGCCGGCGGCGGGGTCTTTGATTTATAGCCCTTTGGGATCTCGAACAGTGAGTCGGGCACTTTCTCGATCTTGATGTTCTTGTATTCGAGGAGCCGTGCCGACCTAGGCGATTTGATCTCGGTCCTGACCGCAATTCCCAATTCGCGAGAGACCCATTCCGTAAGCGTCATGCTTGGCGCACCCTTAGTCACCCACTGGCGTTTCTCGCAGAGATAGCCGTTGACCTTTTCCTTTGTGATGGGTTTCGCCACGCCGATCTTCTTTATTCTTGCCCGTGCTGTTGGGTCGTTCAAGCCGCGGATGACGGCGCCCGTCACTTTCATGTAAGTCTTCGTCACCGGGTCCAGCGTCCAAACAAGCTTCTTGTCCCTGCGAGTGATAACGATCTGCTTTCTGCCCAAGCTGATCTCCTCGCGGATCTTACTGCCCTTCACATAGAGCTTGCCTTTGTTGAGTGTACCGGGGCCGGTCTGAATCAGGTCCGCTGAGAACTCGGCCGCAATGCCGATTCCCGAAAGGATGAAGATGCCGGCGATAACAAGGATAAGCCGGCCAAATCTGTTCTGCTTCACCTGTACCTCCGTAGTCGAGAATGCTGTTTACTACTTATACGCAAGAAACCACGAAACCTTCACCCGCGGATTTCACCGCTTGATTGACTAGCGGCTGATTGGCAGTTACAATGTGATCTATGAGGCGCACGAAAATAGTCTGCACAATCGGTCCGGCAACGGAGTCGGCGGAGATGCTGGGGCAGCTCGCCGAAGCGGGGATGAATGTCGCGCGGCTGAATTTCTCCCATGGTGAGAAAGAGGAGCATGCCCAGCGGATAAGGGACATTCGGGAGATCGAGCGCCGGCAGGGGACGCCGATCGCCATACTTCAGGATCTTCCCGGCCCGAAGATCCGCACCGGGAAGATGGCTGAAACCATCACATTGACGTCCGGCAGGCGATTTGTCTTCACTACCAGGGACGTGATCGGCAATTCGGAGGAGGTCAACCTCCCCTACCCCGAACTCGTTCGGCAGGCGAAGCCGGGGCAGCACATTTTCGTTGACGACGGGAATCTGGATTTCCTTGTCGAGTCGGCGACCGAGACCGATATTGTCACCAAGATCGTCATCGGCGGGCCTCTGGGAAGTCACAAGGGCGTGAATATGCCGGGCACCAGCATCCCGCTGCCGTCGGTGACGGAAAAAGACATCGAGTACCTGGAGTTCGGCCTGGCGAATGACGTTGACTGGGTGGCGGCGTCATTTGTGAGGAAGGCGGCGGATCTCGATCCCGTTTGTGAGACGATCAAGAAATCGGGGAGGCGAGTCCTTCTGATAGCAAAAATCGAAAAGAGAGAGGCCGTCGAAGACATTGACGGCATCATCGAGACGGCGGACGGCATTATGGTTGCGAGGGGCGACCTGGGGGTGGAAATCCCGCTGGAGGAGGTGCCGGGCGTCCAGAAGACCATCATCCGCAAGTGCAATATCGCCGGAAAGCCAGTCATCACCGCGACTCAGATGCTCGACTCGATGATCCGCAACCGCCGTCCGACCCGGGCCGAAGTCACGGATGTGGCGAATGCGATTTACGATGGCACGGACGCCGTGATGCTCTCAGGCGAGACGGCGATCGGCGGGTTCCCGGTCGAGGCGGTGACCGTGATGGGAAAGATTGCTTGCCAAACGGAATCTTCGCTTGATTACCGGCGACTTTGGCAGGAAAAGGCTGTTACGAAAGCGAAGACAGTAACGGATGCGATCGCTCAGGCGACGGTGGATATCGCGCTCGACCTGGAAGTGACGGCGATTATCACGCCGACTTCATCAGGGGCGACCGCTCGGGCGGTGTCGAAGTATCGGCCCGAAGCGCCGATCATCGGGGCGGCGATGTCCGAGAGAGCATGCCGGCAGCTTGCGCTGTCGTGGGGAGTCTGCCCCACGCTGATCGCGCCAAGCACGAATACCGACGACATGATCAAAGAGGCAGTCCAGGGGGCGCTTCAGTCGGGCCTCGTGAAGGATGGCGACATGGTCGTCCTGACCGCGGGCGTCCCTGCGGGAGTACCCGGCCGAACGAACCTGATCAAGGTTCATATAGTGGGACAAGCGGTGTCTTAGGGGAAAAGGTTGTAGGTTTTCGGTTTTAGGTTATAGGGAACCCCAAAACCTGGAACCTACAACCTATAACCCATTTTCCAGGGATGAGGCTATGGCCAGGGACAAGAAGTATGTTCATTATAATGTGAGACGAGTTCGACGGAAGAGTCGGGTGCGGATCTTTCTGATGCTCATCTGCATCAGCCTGGCGGCTTTCATCGTTAGGGCAGCGGTTATGAAGGCTGCTCGCCCCTATCTGATCTCCTACACCGAATCCAAGGAACGCGCCGACATCCAGCGGCAGATCGCCCAGGCGAATGCTGAGAAGAATGCCCTCAAGCGCGACATTGCCTATCTCGGCACTCCCAAAGGCAAGGAAGAAGAGGCCCGAAAGCTCGGCTGGGTGAAGCAGGGCGAAGTGGCGGTCGTCGTCCCGGACACGGGGCCGTCTCCATTCGCGAGCGAGCCCCTACCACAGGCATCCATCTGGGACCGCATGAGCAGGCGCATGGCAGGGATGTTTGTGAAAGGCCGCTAGGCCCGATACTGGATACTCGATACCCGATGCCGGATACCAGATACCGGATTCCCACCGCCAAGAATGCCACTGGGAATGGAATCCCCAGGCTATGATCAGACCCAAGCAGGCAGAAGCAAGCTCCGGTCATCCGCGTTCGTCCGCGAAAACCGGCGGTCAATTCCGGGTCACGAATCACGCATTACGCATCATGGTTTTTGTGGTATAATAAAAAGCTAAATCAGATGTTTTCGGCAGGGTTTTGGTGGGTCCACCCCGGTGGACCGGGCCAAAGCCCTTTTCGGCGTTTACCATGAGCACAGATGTGATCTTAAAACTGCTGAGGGATTCGCCTCAGCTTCGTCAAGTGAGACAGGCGCTCAACGAGGGCCCTGGGATTCAGGTCGAGGGGCTGGCGGTGGCGGCGAAGAGCGTTGTCGTCACGGCCCTCCGACAGGAGCTCAACCGGCCGATCGTCCTGGTGACGTATAACTACGAGCAGGCCGAGCGGCTTTATGAGGACCTGGCCTCCCTGGGGCTGGGAAACGGCGACCTCCTGCTCGTCCCGCCCGCCGATAGCATGATCTATCAGGAGGGCGACACCGACTTCGATGTCATCGGCAGGCGGCTGACCGCATTGTCACAGCTTCTGGACGGTAAGCCCTGTATCATCGTAGCCCCAATCGCGTCGGTCCTCCAGCGAACCATCCCACCCGAGGCAATGGCGAAGCATCGGGTGCGCATCGAGAAGGGCAGCGAGCTGGACCTGGACGAGTACGGGCTCAAGCTCGTCGAGCTGGGGTACGAGCACTCGGACATGGTGGAGAGGCAGGGGGAATTCAGCCGACGAGGCGGAATCCTGGACATCTTCCCCTCGACCGAGAACCTGCCCATAAGAATCGAATTATTCGGCGATGAGGTCGAGAGCATCCGCTCGTTCGACGTCGAGACCCAGCGATCATCCGGAGAGCGGGAGTATGCGGACATTGCGCCGGCACGGGAACTGCTGCTGGATGAAGATAAGGCCGAAGAGGCGGCGAATGCCCTCACCGAACTCCTGGAGGCACAGGCATCCACGATGGAGTCGGAGGGCGAAACCGAAGTCGCCGAGCGCCTGAGAAACAAGATCGAGGATGACCTGGTCCGCATGCGCAATCAAGCCTATTTCAACGGCATCGAGTACTACTTCCCGACGGTTTACCCGCGGGCGTATTCCATGCTGGACTACCTCCCGGCGAGCGCCATAGTGATCCTGGACGAGCCGCACCAGATCAAATCGCACTGGGAGCAGCTTCACGAGGAGCTGCTGGAATCGCTTCAGGCGCGGATCGTTCGGGGAGATACCCTGGCGCTGAATCAGGACCATGTGATACCGTTCGATGAGGCGGCGGACGTCCTGCGGCGGAGGGGTCGGAATATGCTGTTCTCGCTCCTTTCGAGACCTTTGCCCTGGATGGCAGTCAAGGAACGGGTGGCGATCTCGGCCTCGCCGATGGATTCGTTCAGCGGCCAGATCGGCACGCTGGTCGAGCAGATCAAGACATGGCTGGAGAACGCGTGCAGGATCGTGATCGTCACCAATCAGTCTCACCGGATAGTCGAGATTTTGAACGAGCACAAGCTCTCCACCTCGCCAATCTCCGAGCTTTCGGGCCGAAACGGCACGGGCATTTATGTGATTGACGGCACGCTGCGCTCGGGGTTCAAGCTCCCCGAAGCCAGGCTGATGGTCGCCACGGACAGCGAGATGTTCGGCATCAGCAAGCTCCTCAGGCCGAGGAAGTCCTTCAAGAAAGGGCTGGCGATATCGTCGCTGCTCGAGCTGGCGGAGGGTGATTTCGTCGTCCATATCCATCACGGGATCGGGCGATATCGGGGGCTGACGAGGCTCAGCAGTCCGGGTGGGGAGAAGGATTATCTGCTGCTGGAGTATGCGGGCACAGACAAGCTCTATGTGCCGGTGGACCAGATTGACCGCGTGCAGAAGTACATCGGATCGGACGCCCAGGAGCCGACCGTTCATCGGCTCGGCGGCAGTGAGTGGGCCAGGGTCACGAAGCGGGTCAAGCAGTCCGTACAGGAGATGGCGAGGGAGCTGCTTCAGCTCTATGCCGCTCGGCAAACCCTGGATGGATACAGCTTCGCCCCGGATACCCCCTGGCAGCAGGAGCTGGAATCGGCCTTCCGGTATGACGAGACTCCCGACCAACTGGAGGCCATCCAGGACGTGAAGCAAGACCTCGAAGCCCCGAAGCCAATGGACCGCCTGATCTGCGGAGACGTCGGCTACGGGAAGACGGAGGTCGCGATCCGAGCGGTCTTCAAGGTGGTCAACGACGGCAAGCAGGTAGCGGTCCTTGCGCCGACAACCGTTCTTGCCCAGCAGCACTTCAACACATTCTCCGAGCGGCTGGCGGCATACCCGGTGAACATCGCCATGCTCAGCCGATTCAAAACTCGCTCGGAGCAGAAGAAGATCGTCGAGGGGCTTCGGACCGGCGAGGTGGACGTCGTCATCGGGACTCACCGCCTGCTCAGCAAGGACATCGAGTTTCGAGACCTCGGGCTGCTGGTGGTTGACGAGGAGCAGAGGTTCGGCGTGGCGCACAAGGAGCGGATCAAGCAGCTCAGGAAGTCGGTTGACGTCCTCACGCTGACCGCCACTCCGATACCCAGGACGCTTCACATGTCGCTATCGGGGATACGGGACATGAGCCTGATGAACGACCCGCCCGAGGGTCGGACGGCAATCAAGACCTACTGCCGGGAGTACGACGATGAACTCGTGCGGGATGCGATTCTGCGGGAGCTCGACCGGGATGGGCAGGTTTACTATGTCCACAACCGGGTGGAGAATATCGAGCACATAGCGGATCACCTGCGGCGGCTCGTGCCTTATGCGAAGATCGAGGTGGGCCACGGGCAGATGGCCGAGGACAACCTGGAGCAGGTGATGCTCGACTTCTACGAGCACCGGTTCGATGTGCTGCTCTGCACGACGATCATCGAGAGCGGGCTGGATATTCCGAACGTCAACACCATCGTCGTCAACAATGCCGACAAGATGGGGCTGGCGCAGCTTTATCAGCTCAGGGGGCGAGTGGGCCGGTCGAATCGGCAGGCGTATTCGTATCTGCTTTACCAGGCGAACCGCGTGATGACCGAGACGGCCGAGAAGCGGCTCGAGGCGATCAGGGAGTTTTCGGACCTGGGGTCGGGGTTCAGGATTGCGCTTCGAGACCTGGAGATTCGAGGGGCGGGAAACCTCCTCGGGCCTGAGCAGCATGGTCAGATGGCGGCGGTCGGGTTCGACATGTATTGCCAGATGCTGTCTCAGGCGATTAATGAGTTGAAGGGCGAGGAGCCGGCCATCTCGGAGCTGCCGCCGGTTGATCTGCCGGTGAACGCGCATATTCCGGTTGACTACATCCCGACCGAGAACCTGCGGCTGGCGTTCTACAAGAAGATGACAGCAGTTCGAGATGAGAAGGACATCGAGAAGCTTGCCGAGGAGCTTCACGACCGGTTCGGCGAATTGCCCAGGCCGGTGGTGAACTCGCTGGACATCCTGCGCTTGAGGCTCAAGTGTGCGGCAGTCGGGGTTGCCTCGATCTCGACGGATCGGAAGCAGGTGATCATTCGGTTTGCGGTGGGTATCAGACTCGCGCCGGATGTGTCGAGGGATCTGAAGAAGAAGTACCCTGAGCATGTGTTCCTGCCCGATCGGGTGATCCTTCATTCGGCGACCCCGAGGCTGGTCAGGATGCTGGGATACATATTGGATGATCTCCCGGCCGCCCTCGAGGAGTCGAAGGAGATCTACCTGGCGAGGATTTAGCAAAGTGTGGGAGTATGGGAGTGTGGGAGTGAAGGCGCCGGAAGGAAAAGGATTGCGTGGGAGGGAAACGGTAGATTGGTGAGCGATGAGAGATCGAACGCTTGATACGATTGTTCAACGAGTCGTCGAGACTGAGCATCCCGAGCGCATTATCCTGTTCGGCAGCAGGGCTCGGCAGACTGCTCGTCCGGGCAGCGACTACGATCTGCTTATTGTCAAGGAGTCGGATCAGCCTCGATATCGGCGGTCTGTCCAGTTGTACACCAGACTGGCGGACGTGTCCGCGGAGGTAGATATCCTGGTCTACACCCCGGAGGAGATCGCTGAGTGGAGTGCCGTTCCACAGGCTTTCGTGACAACTGCTGTTCGAGAGGGCAAGGTCTTGTATGAAAGACAAAGCTGACCTGGTTCGGGGTTGGGTTAGGAAAGCGGACAGCGATCTGCTGGCATTGGAGGCCTCTCTCACTGTTGGCGCATTGGATGCAGCCTGCTTTCATGCCCAGCAGGCTGCCGAGAAGTATCTTAAGGCATATCTGGTGGCCAAGGGCATTGAGTTTCCCCTAACTCACAATCTGTCCAAATTGCTGGAACTCTGTGCAACGGTTGATCCATCCTTTCGCTCTATGGAGTCCATAGCAGAACCCCTTACTCCTTATGCCGTAGAGATGAGGTACGATAGCGACTTCTGGCCGGATGTAGGCGTGGCCGAGGAAGCCAAAGCTGCGGCTGTGACCGTGAAACAGTTTGTGTTAGCCCGCATAAGTGACTGATGGGCTTCTTAATATCCTTCTGTGCCATCTGTGGTTCTTCTGTGTAATCTGTGGTTATCCCTAAGGTAGACGAATGCGCAAAGTCATTATCATCGGTGGTGGGGCGGGGGGAATGCTCGCGGCCGGAAAGGCGGCGGAGTGCGGGGCGAGCGTCGTCCTGCTGGAGAAAAACGGCATCCTGGGGCGGAAGATCCGGATCACCGGCAAGGGTCGGGGCAACATCACCAATACCGCCGACCTGGATGACTTCATCGCTGCCTTCGGCCCGAACGGCAAGTTCCTCTACGGGGCATTCTCTCGATTCTCGAATCAGGACCTCATCGAACTCCTTGAACGACTCGGCGTGCCTACGAAGGTCGAGCGAGGCGGGAGGGTCTTTCCGCAGTCCGACCGGGCGGCGGACGTCGTCTCGGCTCTCGAGGCGTGGCTGAGGGAGCTTGGGGTGGAGATTCGGACGGGGATCAAAGCAATCGAACTTCGAACATCGAACGGTAAATCTGAGATCGAGGGGGTTCGAGTTTTTGGCGGAGTGATGGCGGCAGACGCGGTCGTATTGGCTACCGGCGGGATCACTTATCCGCGGACCGGCTCGACGGGCGATGGATATCAGTGGGCGGCGGAGGTGGGGCATACCGTGATTCCGCCGAGTCCATCGCTCTCCGCATTGGAGGTCCAGGAGCCTTGGGTCTCGCAGCTTCAGGGACTGAGCCTCAGAAACGTCACCGCCACTCTCCATGCCGGCGGAAAGAAGGTTAGTAAGGAGTTCGGCGAGATGCTCTTCACCCATTTCGGGGTCTCCGGGCCGATCATCCTCACCCTCAGCAAGACCTACACCAAGCTGGAAGACAAGGGCAATGTCTGCCTGTCTATCAACCTCAAGCCGGCGGTCAAGCGAGAAGAGCTCGACGAGCGCCTGATTCGCGATTTCACCCAGACCCGGCAGTTCAAGAATTACCTCCCCGAGCTGCTACCGAAAACCTTGATCCCCGTATTCACCCAACTGAGCGGCATCCCGGCAGACACGCCCCTCAACCGGATCACCGCCCTGCAAAGACGCCGCATAATCGAGCTCCTGACCGATTTCCGCCTAACGATCAACGGCGCTCGGTCTGCGGATGAGGCCATCGTCACCGCAGGCGGAGTCTCGTTGAAAGAGATCGATCCGCGAACGATGGAGTCCAAGCTGGTGCGAGGGCTCTTCTTCGCGGGCGAGGTCATGGATATTGACGCCGTCACGGGCGGGTTCAACCTCCAGGCGGCATTCTCCACCGGCTGGGTGGCAGGGGAAAATGCTGCAAGAGGAAAACGGCCGGTTTCCGTCGAATAGATGAATACCATTTCGCATTGGAGGGATTGCTATGCGAACCATAGCTGTATTGCTGATTGCTGTGACGCTGGTATGTATCCCCACTTTCGCCGCCGACAAAGACAAGGACAAGCCCCAGCAGATCAACGTTCCGATGGCGGATCGTCCGATGCTGGCCGTCGTTGCGTTCGATGATGGCTCGCTCCAGAGACAGGAGTGGTGGGGATCGAGCTGGGATATTGGCAAGGGCCTTGCCGATATTCTGACGACTGTGATGCTTGAGAGGAGTAGGTATCGCCTGGTAGAGCGAAGCCTGCTGGAGAAAGTCACCGGCGAGCAGGACTTGGGAGCAGGCGGACGAGTGGATCCGGCAACGGCCTCGAAGATCGGGAAGCTCATCGGCGCGGACTATCTGGTCATGGGCAAGGTGACTACCTTCACCGTTGAGCAGAAGAAGATGGGAGGGCTTTTCAATCTGGGTGGCCTCACCGGGATAGGGACTGCGTCATCCAAGGCGCACGTGGCCGTTGACCTGCGGATCGTAGATGCGACGACCGGCGAGATATTGGGAAGCTATCCCGGCAAGGCAGACGAAAGCAAGGGATCTCTGACGATCGCCGGCGTCTCCGGTATCGGGGCGGTGGCCTTCGGAAGCTCTGACTTCAACAACACGATCCTCGGCAAGGCTTGCAGAAATGCGATCGGCCAGTGGTGCGACAACTTGAGCAAAGCCCAGGATTCGAGCACATTGGTTCTCACGCCGAAGCATCGGGCCGTGATGCGCCCGGATGGCGTCATACTGGATGTTTCGGGGACGACCGTTATTGCCAATTGCGGCACGGAGAAGGGTTATGCAGTCGGCGACAAGGTCGAGATCCACAAGAAATGCAAGGAGCTTAAGGACCCGGATACAGGGGAAGTCCTGCGGGTGACGACCGAATTGATCGGGACTGGAACGATCACCAAGTGCGATGCGAAGACTGCGGACATCGCCTGCACTATCACCAATACATCGCTCACCATCTCGGAGGGCGACTTGGTGAAATCTGTCCAGTGATCTCGGATTGGAGGAGAATATGATCAGGAGATTAGCGATTGCTTTGATTCTGCTGGGGATTGCCATTCCAGCGCTGGCCACCCAGCCCGGAGATGTGCTTATCGGCGACGACGTGGTTCTCCGCGTTCGCTTCCCTGCCGGGGGATATACCGTTGAGCAGCGGGCCGAGCAAGTAATGCTGAGGATCAACGAGCTGCTTGGTTCGCAGCCGTTCGATCCGTCGGATGTCAAGGTTGGGGTAGTGAACAAGGAGTGCGTGGTGCTGATCGGCGGCAACGTAATCATCACCGCCGACTCGGCGACCGCGAAGTACAACAAGAGCACGCCTCAGCAGTTGGCGGAGATCTGGGCGGCGAACCTGCGAAGAGTGATCCCGCAGGCGAAGAATAAGTCGGTAGGCTGAGACGTCGGCCATCGGTAGAAGACAAGAAAGAGCCCGTCCGAGGACGGGCTCTTTTCGTAAGTGGGGCGAGAAATGGGACTTGAACCCACGGCCTCCAGGGCCACAACCTGGCGCTCTAACCAGCTGAGCTACTCCCGCCACGGAAAAGCAGTAAACAGTTAACAGTGACCAGTGAACGGTGAACAGTCTTACTGCTAACTGATTACTGTTCACTGGTCACTCGAACTACATGGCGCCCCCGGCAGGACTTGAACCTGCGACCCACTGCTTAGAAGGCAGTTGCTCTATCCCCTGAGCTACGGGGGCAAATCCGGAGTACAAAGTACTTAAGTACAAAGTACAAAGAACAAAAACACAATCCGGAGTACAAAGTACTTAAGTACAAAGTACAAAGAACAAAAACACGGACCGGAGACTACTTGCCTTCGATCTTGCGCATCAAGGCATACAGCATATTGGCCAATTCGTCAGTTTGGGCGATCATGGCATCAGCCACGCTTCTCCCTACATACCCAAACCTTACAGCCAACTCGGCGGCTGTAGCTACCTCGTGGCACGACCGAAAGGCAAATCCAAGAAACTGCACAAACTCCGGGTCAGTCCGACAGCCTGCACCCTCCGCAATGTTCAAGGGCACTGAGTTCGCCGCTCGGCCGATTTGGCTGGTGAGCGAATACATCTCCTCCTTAGGAAAGGCCCGGCTGAATCGGTGTACTTCTTCGGCAAGATCCATGGCCTTCTGCCAGACCTTCAGTTCCTTGTACCTGTGCGGCATCTAGTTCTCTTTGTACTTTGTACTCCCTGGCTTTGTACTCTGAATGGAGCGGGAGACCGGGTTCGAACCGGCGACATCCAGCTTGGAAGGCTAGCGCTCTGCCAACTGAGCTACTCCCGCATGCCAAGCTTCCAGGCACAAGATATTATACCACAAAAGGCCCGCCTGTCAAGGCGAGCCGAGCTCTCCGAACTTCGAGAATGGTCGGGGTGGCCGGATTCGAACCGGCGACCTCGTGTTCCCAAAACACGCGCGCTAACCAAACTGCGCTACACCCCGAAATCGTTTATCGGCTTTCGGTTGCGATGCTCGTTTCGTCCCATCGTCTTTCGGTTGCGGCCCGGTGTACGCCCTACGCCATACGCAACCGATATGAGCCGCGTGCCGCCTGAGCGAGTGCCGCCGGAGCGAGCATCCCGATCCGTCGGGGCAACCCCAACCGACCAACGTTTTGCACTCTAATTATACCAATTCGGAGGCTGGAAATCAAGAAGTATCCGGGGTATGAACGGTCATGGGCGGCATGGAAGGGTATAATCCCATCGGTGGGAATCCAAATCGGCAGCAGGGAGCTGGAGAGTTGAACGAAAACTTCGACATAGGCAGAGTAACAAGAACCAGAGCGGAAGCTCAGGCCACATACGACAGGATCAGCAAGTGGTATGATCTCCTGGAGGGCCGGTGGGAGAGGAAGCTCAAAGATGTCGGACTTCGGAAGCTCGGAGTCCACGAAGGGGAAGTGGTCCTTGAAATCGGATTCGGAACAGGGTATGGAATGCTTGCCCTCGCGAGGTCAGTTGGCGCAACCGGACGCGTCTACGGGATAGACCTGTCCCCCAAGATGATCGAGATAACGCGGGAGAGGGTAGGCAAGAATGGGCTCGAGAGCCGTGTTGAATTCATTCAGGGCGATGCTCTGCAGCTCCCTTTCCAGACGGACTTCTTCGACGCTGCATTCATGAGCTTTGTTCTGGAACTCTTCGATACGCCCGAAATCCCGAAGGTGCTGCGCGAGTGTCTGAGGGTTCTGCGAGTCAGCGGACGAATCTGCGTGGTGTCACTGTCCAAGATGGGTGGGCCGAGCCGAATGCGAAGATTATACGAATGGGGGCACAGGGTGTTTCCCAGAATCCTGGACTGCCGTCCCATATACGTTGAGAGGGCGTTGAGAGAGGCCGGGTTCGCGGTCAGCGATGCGACTATCGGGTCAGTGGCCGGTCTTCCGGTAGAGGTAGTCCTCGCGACCAAGCCGGGGCAATGAGAGATCACTAGACTTCAAGCATCTCTCGAAACACAATAATCGAAGGTCAAGGCCTTTGAGCCAATCATTGGGCATATTGGGCTTCGCGGTCCATTATTTCCCAGGCCTTGCGGGTGTAGAAGCGGTAGTTATCGAGGGGCGTGCCGTTCGGGATGCGATGGTCGAGGCCCAGGACGCATCCGCCGGTGCGGACCATCGGTGGTATCTTGTATTCCAATTCGGCCTCGATCTCCTCTCTGCTTCGCCTCAGCACATGCTTGTCTATCCCACCCCAGAATGCCAGCCTCGCGCCGAAGGTCTCGCGAACCTGGACGATGTCCATCCCGGCGGCGGGTTCCATTGGATACATGACGTTGAGTCCGGCGTCGAGGAAGGCGGGGATGACGGCGTTCATATCGCCATCCGAGTCCTGGCTGAAGAGCCTCGCACCACGATCCCGGAGCATGTCCCAGATGCGACGGTAGTAGGGCCGGATGAACTCCTCCACCTGCTTCGGGCCAACCAGGGGACCGCTCTTGCCGGCGAGGTCCTCGTGGACGCTCAGTTCATCAACCTGGACAGCGGATGAAACTCGATCAAGCGCCTTGAAGGCCGTGTCGCCGATGGTTTGGAGGATGTCGTAGATCAACTCCGGCTGGGAGTAGAATGCGACGCAAAGCTCCTCCTCGCCCATGAGTTGGCGGGGCTCGTCGAATCCGCCGGGAATCCCGACTACCAGCGCATGCCCGGCCTGCCGGCGATCATGTGCCGCCTTCTCCCAATCCGCGCCGAACCGCTCCTCCGAGAACTCATAATGATGTTTAAGCTTGAGCCAGTCATCCATGTTCTTGACCGGATGATCGAGCGGGAGAGGAAGGGTCGCATAGCCCTTGGAGAGTTTCATTCGGCGGCCCATTCGGTCGCGAGTGATCATGTAATCGTCGGTCTCCTCGAGGATCACCTCCGGCTCCCCGCCGATCCAGCCGGTGTTCACGGGGATGCGCGCTCTCATGGGAGCACGGAACTTGTAGGCCGAGAGATCGAACTCCTCGGGGGTCGCACCTTGAGCCGCCCACTCCTCCTTCAGGCCGATGAGCGGGCCGAAGATCTCGGTGAACAGCGGCCGCTCGTTCGCCTGGAAGGTCATATAGTCCAGGTACTCCTCCCGCCGAACGGTCGGGGTCACTTTGATGGCGAGGGAGGCATGGCTGACAGGATTAGCTCTATGCACCATCTTGTGAGCCTTTCAATGCAACATCACAAATGTACCCGAAGGCTTCCCGACTACTCGGGATGGGATCATGTTCGATATATCAGGGGCGACCGGCACCGATCTGCCTTCCCATGCTTCATGGTAATCAGCATTCGTTCTTTGGGAGTCATATAGGGGAATCTTAGGGGTTGATGGCGGGAAATCCTGCCAGCCCACCTTTCCCGTCGTCTAGGGAAATTCAGGATTTGGGTAAGAGATACTCGGTGTGCGTAGAAAGACAGATGTAAAGGTAAGCGAGGTGGTGTTAAGTGAGAATCAGGCATATTCTGACAATCATCGGCATCGCATTCGTCATCCTGATAGTTGCCCTCACAGTCGTGCTATACCGCACCAGAGAGATCGCCGCCTCCAGCTATGAGGTACAAGCAGGGAGGTGGTGGGCAGTCGCTGCAGGAGGGTTCGACGATTTCGCCAGCCAAATCCTTAGTCTGAAGCCCGATCCGGCCTCTCAACCTGCTGTCTGCCACAATGCGAAAGTTCAGCTCCAGAACTTGAATACCATTTCTACCAGCGGAGACGTGCCTGAAGAATATGCCGGATTCCACGCTCAACTCTTAAAGGCTATGAGCACCAACAAGCGCTACTACAGGAAGATCCTGCAGCTCTGTGCACAGGGCGCAGAGGCGAACGGCACGATACTCTCCAGCTTGTCCGCCTTGGGCAACCAGGTCGAGGAGGAGTACCAGGATGCCTATGCCCGCATGCCGGGGATCGGCACCGTGATAGAAGAGGGTACGGCGACCGAGATCGACGAGCGTCTGGCAAAGATCTTTCAGCCCAAACCGAAGCCGGTCGAGCAGCTAAAGCCCAGAGTAGTTGAAGTGCCCAGGCGAGGATACTCACCGGATTTCCCTCCTGCAGTAGGAAGTATTGTGTTTGTGGAGACTCCCCGGAGGGTTGGTGTTAACCTCCGAGTAGCGCCGTCCTTGAACGCTGCAAGGGTGGAAGGCAGGGAACTCGTACAGTCCGGTGAGCGGGTGCTGGTGCTGGATCGCATTGGCTACTGGTTGTTCGTAGAGACCGCGGATGGGTACATGGGCTACATTCGGTGGTGGTATGAGGGTACGCCGTATGTAAGGCCTTGACGGCATCTAATCCAGCAATTCCCTGAGCACCTTCTTGGCAGATTGGAGGGCTCGGGCGCGGTGGGAGATGCGGTTTTTTTCGGAGGCGGGGAGCTGGGCCATGGTGAGGCCGAGGTCGGGGAGGTAGAAGATGGGGTCATAGCCGAAGCCGTTTTCGCCTCGCGGCTCGCGGGCGATCCGCCCCTCGCAAGTGCCCTCGACTAGGACCGTCTCGCCTTCGGGGGTGGCGATGGCGACGGCGGCTTTGAATCTCGCAGTACGCTCCTCGTCGGGGACGCCTTCCAGCAAATCGAGGATGCGCATGTACTTCTCCCGGTCGGTGGCTTCAGGACCGGCGAACCGGCTGGAAAGGATGCCTGGCTGACCTCCGAGGGCGTCAACCTCCAGGCCCGAGTCATCAGCAAGGGCGATTCGGCCGGTGGCTTGTGCGGCGGCTTTGGCCTTCAATTCGGCGTTCTCAGCGAAGGTGTTCCCGGTCTCGGGGGTTTCGGGGAGGTTGGGAAAATCGAGGAG